>Ga0315291_10008344_pt1 | contig 12733 bp, 15 predicted proteins | sample YL17G12_20_MG_FD_203070 | JGI IMG/M metagenome (GOLD analysis project Ga0315291, IMG submission 203070) | Sediment microbial communities from Yellowstone Lake, YNP, Wyoming, USA - YL17G12_20 | ecosystem: Environmental > Aquatic > Freshwater > Lake > Sediment | place: USA: Wyoming | collected... | reverse complement strand
GATGAACGTAGAGAATGGCGTCGCCATTCCTGCGAATACACAAGGCGTCCTGATTCTAGGAAGCGACGGGACGAACGCAAGAAACATCAAGGTCAGCGCAACCGGTGTTGTTTCAACAGACGGAAGCGGCGCTACACAACCGATCTCCGCCGCGTCCTTGCCCCTACCCACAGGGGCCGCTACTTCTGCACTGCAGACGCAGCCGGGCGTCGACATCGGCGATGTCACCGTCAACAACGCTGCTGGCGCTGCCGCCGTCAACATCCAAGACGGCGGAAACAGCATCACTGTTGACGGTACCGTTGCGGTCTCCGGAACAGTACCGATCTCGGCCGCCTCACTGCCTCTCCCGACGGGCGCCGCGACCGCTGCGCTTCAAACGCAGCCCGGCGTCGACATCGGCGATGTGACCGTCAACAACGCAGCGGGCGCTGCGGCCGTCAACATTCAGGACGGCGGGAACTCCATCACGGTCGACGGTACCGTGGCGGTTTCTGGGTCGGTAGCGGTCACTGGGCCTCTGACCGACGCGCAGCTCCGCGCCACGCCCGTCCCGGTGTCGGGCACGGTCACTGCGAACATCGGCACCACCAACGGGCTTGCCCTCGATGCAACACTAACAGGCGGCACGGCAAAGGCCATTGTTCGCGGCGGCGCCAAGGGCACGACAACAGCAGCCGACGTTACTTCGACCAATCAATCGGCAGACCGGCAAGCTCTTGACGTACAGATCCGCACCAGCGCGGGCGTCGTCGTAGACACCTTCGGCGGCGGCACTCAGTTCGCAGACGGCGCAGCTCGAGGGACCGCCACCGGCACCCTGGCGATGGTCGATGACGGTACAAATATCCAGTCTACCCTCGGTGATACATCCGGGCGCCAAATCATCGTCGGCGCAGCTGCTCAGGGGGCCGCTGTTGCGGGCAACCCAATCCTGCTTGGAGCTGAGAACGCCGCTGGCAACGTGCAGCGGCTACAAACCACCGTCGTCCCTCCCATCAATGGCGATGAAGGTCTTGTCGTCCGCCAAGTCGTAGCGCAGACAGCCGCGGTAACACAGGTCGCAGGGTCCGCCGCAAGCGTCACGCTCTTGGCAGCAAATACCGCCCGTCAGGGCGCGACGATCTACAACGACAGCACGAAGGCGTGGTTCGTCAAGTTTGGAACGACGGCATCGGCCACTAGCTACACGGTGCAGGTCGCGTCTCAGGCGTACTATGAAGTACCGTTCGGCTACACAGGGCGGATCGACGCAATTCAAGCAACGGCGAACGGCAACGCCTACGTGACGGAGTTGACATAATGCCGCTTCAAGATCCAGTAGCTAGGTTTCTATACACGTCAGCCGGTCCAATCGACTTGACGGGCGCCGCGGCGCCCACGGTCGGTCAAGTGCTCGCCGCTAACGGCGCTACAAGTGCGTCCTGGCAGGCGTCGCCGGGAGTACCAGGGAACCCGCTAGTGACGTCGATCTCCGCGGTCGATGCGCCTACAACGTCGTCGTTAACCGACGTGGCGCCTGGAGCCACAGGAGGAACCTTACTCACGCTGACCCCCGGGGCGGGAAACTTTCTCGTGAACGCGTCGATAGCGAACTCCCAAAGCTCTAGCGCCAACTCAAACACGTTCTCCCTCTACGTAAACGGTGTCATCGTGGCACGGGCCACCCGAACTATTCGCGCGTCCGCTAATAGTGGTCTTATGGCCCTAGACATCTGCACGTACGTCACAGGTGTTCTTGTGGGCCAAGCAATCGATGTCCGTTGGAAGGTAAGCGCGGGCACAGGGACTCTGGGGGCCCGTGAATTGATCCTCACGAAGGCGCAATAAAATGACGACCTACAACTTCTCCATTCAAAGCGACACGCCTAACAATAAAGTGTCGATCGATCGGCTCACCATAGAGATCCAGCAATCCGGCATCGTGACAGCTCTTGATGCCATCAGCACGTCTGGCGACGTCTTGGCGATCGACTTCAAAGCCGCGCTATCTGGCGGTGACGAGACGTTGCTTACAGCCCTTCTCGCAGCGCACAGCGGCGAACCCCTCCCTCAGAACATCCCCGCCCCGGTTCAGCTCTTCGCGGCACAAAACATCCCCGCTCCACTTACGGGTGACCACCGAATCCGCTTCTCTGCGGAGAAGAGCACGGCGACCCGCGCTACGATCTACACGCACGACTGGGCCGACCCGACTACTTGGTACACCAACGCGGTCTATGTTTCCGCCGAAACCGCCACGCTCGACACAGGGGACAACACCAACAAGACTTGGCTCCTTGCGCACAGCAAGGTGATCGACACCTTCCACGGGAACATCACTCAGGAAGACTTTCTGCTCGACGGGTCCGGCCGATCGTTCCGGGTGACCGTCACTGTCAACGGGACTCCCAAGACCGAACGCGACCCGCACCTGGGCTCCGGCGGCGACTACACCGTCGACTACTTGAACGGCAAGATCTTGTTCCTGGCGGGGCTGCAAACCAACGATGCTGTGTTGGTCACGTACCACTACGCCGATACTTCCGCGGGCGACGGGTCCGCGAGCCTGTTCAGAGTGGTCCCTGCCACTGGCACAAAGCTCGAAATCGTCGCGGCCGAAACCCTGTTCTCCGCGGACGCGGTGATGAACGACTCGGTCATCTTCGCTGTGTACGGGTTCGTGGACGTGTTTGCCCCGCAACTGATGCCGGGCGTCCCCTCCGGTACAAAGATTGAGATCGCTCGAGTGGTCTACAAGACATTCTCCGACTTTCAGAACGACGCACTCAAGTCGTACACCCCATACCCCGCGTTCGGCGGGAACAACTGGCGGTCGCAGCCGCAGGCCACCTACGTCTTCAACTGGGACTACGTATCCTCATTCGTGCTCCACGCAGCCTACGGCATGGAGATTCGTATGTTCCTTCAGCACGACGTCCCGTTCAGCGGTTGGTTGTCGACGGCTACGTTCTATTGCACGTCGGAGGCAACATGAAGTGGCTTTACCCGGTAATCACCGGACGTACCTTTTTTGATACGTCCACGGTCATCCACCTCGCCTTCTGGGTCTTCTTCGGGAGCTGCCTGGCCTACGGCCGTGTTGCCCTCGGGCGCGCAATGCTCGGGTCGTTCCTCCTGGCAGCCCTGTGGGAAATCTTCGAACGATTTGCCGAGAAGAAGTGGCCATCGCTGTGGCTACACCCGGAGGGCTGGCTGAACGCCTGGGTGAGCGACCCGCTCACTGCCTTCATCGGTGTCTGGGTCGCCTACTGGCTCGTGAGCAAGCAATGACCCCCGCGTGGCGCGGCGGGCGTATCCGCATCGGCGTGAGCACACCGAAAAGGTGGAATCCGCTGTCTCCGCTGATCCGTCGCGTCATGGGGACGCCGTACTCACACATCTGGATCTTGCTCGAGGACGCCCTCTTCGACATCGACCTGATGCTCGGCACCGAGAAGATCGGCTTCGTGCCGCTGCCGTACGAACGCTTCCTCGAAGAGAACAACATCATCCAGGTCTGGGACCCGGACCCGTCCTACAAACTCGAGGTAGGTCTCTACGAGCTGGTGAAGCGTATCGGCCAGCCCTACGACAAGATCGGGCTTCTTGGCATGGGCTGGGTGGTGGCCCTGTCACGTTGGTTCAAGCGCAAAGTACGTAATCCACTGGCTAGCGCTCACGCGATGTTCTGCTCTGAAGCAGTAGCCTACATGCTCGCTAAGTCCAACGTACCTGAGGCCGCAACGCTCGTGCCTGAGCGGGCGACGCCAGGCGACGTCGTACAGATCCTCGATTTGATGAAGTGCGATGGCCCCGCGCCTAGTCCATAAATCCGCTGTGGAAACGCCGGACGGCCTACGGACGGAGTACAACACCCCGACGCCGTATCTGGCCGGCACGGTCACGTATGACCTAAACGGGCGCATGCACGTATTCGGCTACGCGGAGCTGGGCGGAACCACGGTCCGCCTCGACGAACCGCCGCAACCAGGCGACGTGGTATCCTTCTGGTACACACAGCTCTGACATGCCAAACGCGCGGATCGTCACAGCCGGGGGCGCTATCGACGGGGTGAACGTCAAGTTCTACACCCCCGTGCCCTACCTGTCGGGGTCTACTGCGTACATCCTCAACGGGCGTACCCGTCGCGCAGAGCTGGACGATGGGTACCTCGAGACCAATCCAGGCATCGGCGAGATAACCGTCAGCGAGGCACCCCTCACCGGGGACGTCGTACAAATCTTCTTCACAGACACTGCGCCGAGTCTTTCTTCTCCGCTCGAGAAGATCTCCGCTACCCTGTCTACTACGACGCGGCTAACCGGAACACTCAGCCCTGTGAAACCCGTCAAGATTACCGGCGTCCTCAAGGAAGGTTGCTAGATGGCCTCTGCACGAATCAGCCTGGTCCAGGGGACCTCAAAAGACTACGAGATCGACCTCACCAACGACGACGGTGAGGCTATCCCGGAAGCTACGCTAGTCGGAGCAGTCGGCGAATTCTTCCTTCGTGCGCTTCCAACGGACGTCTCGAACCTGCTGTACTTTTCGACGACGGCGAACCCAACGAGCCTGTCATTCAAGTGCTCGACCCTGAAGCTCAGCTTTCAGTCAGCGGATACGGCGACACTGCCGCTTGCGACAGACACCTGGCAGTTGGTCGTCACCCTGGCAAACGGCGACCGCCTGGTTGCCATCGACTGGAGCCCGTTCGAACTGACGTTGGGCGGAGTGGCGGCGCCGACTCCGCCGGCCTTCACCAATACCATCAAGCTCGACCACAACTACGGCTTGTCGGACAACTATCGCTACATGACGCCGGGCGGGTCTCCGATCGAGAACGCGCAGGTCCGTGTGTACTACTCGAGCGACTACAATGCGAGCAACCTCGACAACCCTGTTGGGGTGACGATGACCAAGCCGGACGGGCGATGGTTCAACGCCATCTTGGTCATTCCGGGTTTTGAATTTACGATCAGCTTTTTCAAGCCTGGGGAATTCGGCCCTGACGTAACGACTATAATTGTCTAAGGAGAACCCATGGCAACGCTGCGCACCCCCCAAAGCACCTCGACGGCAATCCAGCAGCGGACCGCTGTCGGTGTCGGCTTCACTGGTTTGTTCCCGAACAACGGCGGGCCGGACCTCGACTCGACGTTGGACCTGACCAATCGGGGGATTTACAAGTTTCCACAGGCGACCAACTCAGGGCTCATTTACTGGGACTCCAATGAGCCGTTGATCTGCGGGCAGATGCACATCTGGCTCGGCGGGTCCGGCGACATCAGCCTTTACTTGGTGAACCTCGACGTCAACAAGGCCGTCATCGCGGCCGAGCGAATCCTCATCGAGGAACAGACCGGCGTTTCGTTTATTGCGTTGGACGAGGCGAGGTTCAAGACGGTGTTGTTGCCGAACCAGGCGCTGCAGCTGATTACGACTGCGGTTGGTGGGCAGTCGCAGATTGTGCAGGCGGTGGCGAGCCTTGAGCGGACGTACGTGCGCTAGTGCCTATCGTCGGGACGCCTACTACACCGGTCATCATCAGCAAAGACCAAGTCCGCATGTTTATGCGTGACCGAGCAGACAAAAATATCCTATTGGATGACGTTCAATTCACTGACGCGGAATTAAACCTAGCGACTGAGATGGCCGTTAGCGCATACAACTCAGTTACACCGCAAACAATGCTCACTCCATCAAGCTTCCCTACGCACTTACGGTACCTGTTATTGATTGGAACGACGCGTTTCCTCCTAATGAGCGAGTCGTTTCTTCAAATTCGCAACCAAGCGACGGTGCAAGATGGCGATATTGCTCCGATTGGGATCGATGACAAGAGTGCTGCATACGCACAGCTAGCTCAGCAACTCAAGGCAGAGGTCGACGAAATCACCCGCCAGGTAAAAACCCAAAATAACATGGAAAGTGCATACGATTCAGTAGGTTCCGGGTACAAAAATACTTCTCGTTTTCAGTCATAATCCATGATACATATACGGGATGGGTCGCCATCGCCAAACTGAACACATCCAAAACGCGCCTCTCAAACAATGTCGTTGGTGCGCAACCGTCAAACCAATTACCGAGTTCTACAAAAGCGCCAGCGGAAAAGACGGACGCTGTGCCCATTGCAAGGACTGCACCCTAGCGGGTAAAAAAGGTCCGCCCAAACGAGACCCCTCAGCCCCTACCGAAGCCTGCTCCGTCTGTAAAATTGTAAAACCCAGGTCGGACTTCCAGGGGCGATACAGCAAATGTAAGCCCTGTGCCTATGTCGAACTCAGCAAACGCCGCGGGATAAAAACCGGACAACGGGGCCGCGTCCGAAGCGTAGAATATCTCCCTGACGCGCCACCAAGAACGTGCCTGTGGTGTCACTCAGTAAAACTCGTCACTGATTTTTACAAAAACCAAGAGGGCAAAGGCGGACGCGCTACACACTGTAAAGACTGTGCACTCTCCGGAAAGAGAAGCCCAAACCGACGAGACAAAACGGCCGCGACAAAAACCTGCACTCGATGCCACATCGAAAAACCCTGTGACGAATTCTACGCAGGTAGAAGACAATGCAAACCGTGTCACGTAGTCAACCGTGACCCCGCAAAGACCCGAGAAGCGGCACGGCGCTTCCGACAACGGCACCCAGAACGAGTACACGCAGCCGCTAAGAAAAAACGCGCCAAACTATCTGTGGAAGCTCGGGAGCAGCTCCGTTTGAAAAGTGCTGCTTGGGTAAAAGCCAACCCAGACAAAGCAAAAGCGTCACGTGACCGATGGAACAACAAAAACCGAGGTCGTCTCAGGGAAAACGATCGCAAATGGGCCAAAGCCAATCGCGACAAAAAGCGGATTCACGAATTCACTCGCCGCGCCCGAGAAGCCGGAGCAGGCGGTAAGGCCACGCCAGAGCAGGTCAAAGCGCGCATAGATTTCTGTGGCGGCCTCTGCTGGATCTGCCAAGCCCCTTACCAAGACGTCGACCACACGATCCCCTTAGCCAAGGGCGGTACTAACTGGCCTGCGAATCTCCGTGCTATTTGTAAGCCTTGTAATAGCAAAAAGGGATTCAAGCACCCCTCCCAAATCCGTAGATCGACTACAATTACTCCGTGCCCTCTTCCAGGTTAAAGCTGGCCTATAATTCAGGGGCTATGTCTGCGCTCGCCCACTTCAAGCTCGCCGAGACGGTCCTTGGGGCCTCGCCCGGCGTTGCCCCGCGTGGCGGGGACGAAGTCAGCCACGGAACCGACAAGATTCCGTACGCCCCGCTGACCGCGACGAACCCACAGCTCGGCCAGCCTCACGACGAACAGTCAGACATCCATGGCAAGGGTTCAGTAGACGCCCTATGGAACATTTCCGACTATGATCACTGGGCGCCCGGGATGTCAGGCGGCCAATACGGTCAAGAAGTCATCGGCTAACAAGGAGAACGACCATGTCCAAGACGCACCTCCAGACCGCTCACGAGTACGGGGTCATGCAGGCCCTCAAGCAGGCCGGCTACTCCTCGACCGAGGAAGTCATCAAGGAGGCCCAGGAACTCGGCCTGCTCGAGCAGCCCAAGACCGCGGCCGCTCCTGCCGCCGACAGCGTCTTCGCGGCCCTGAAGGCCAAGCTCGGCTAAGCTCGTGCTGCGCCGCGCCTACAAAGCAGGCATGTGGGCGGGGCTAGAGAAACACGGCCTCGCCAAACAGCCGTCTATCAAGTCGACGGGGGTCAAAAACCCGAGCGACACGAAAGACCTGCCCGACCTGCCCAAAGCCAAGAACATCCCGCTGCGGTCGCAAGCAAAGCCAGAAGAACCCGCTGCCACAAGCACGCCGGAGATCCCCAAGATCCCCGACCTACTGAAGAGCGCCTTCAATGTCGGCATGGGGGCATCCTCACCACCGATGGCCGAAAGTGCAGGCGCTGTCCGAGGCGATCCGCCAGATGAGGGACGCCGGCAGCGAAGCGTGGTAGACCGGACGTTCCAAGAGAACGAAGATTCGTTCGCTACGTCTTCTATGCCCCTCCCAGGAAGTGTATCGCCGTGAGCACGCTCAGCGAGGCCTATCGTCACGGAGTAAAGGCAGCCGCGGCCCGATTCAAGCTCGCGTTCCCCGCGGCTACTAATGCGGTCGCTAAAGCTACGTTGGAACCTACGAGCCCGAATCTGAGCACAACGGCACAGCAGAACCTCGCGTCTCCGCTCACGCCACAAGGCTTGGCCGCTACGTTCAACATGAACGATTCGGCTCGGACCCACGCGAGCCCGCCCATCAAGGTTGCCGAGGCACTCTGCACTACGTGCCGCAAACCAAAGCACTATGGCACCTGTTCGAAGCCGGCACGGACGAGACCGGATGGCGAGCCCATCAAGCGGGCAGATATCGGCTTCGACAACGAAGAAGACGCTGCCTCCACGAGCCCGCACTATCACTCGGCTACTTCGGACAGCTCCCTTGCTCGAGCCCCGAGCGCACGTCCGGCTGATGAGCAAGCGGCAACTGGGTTCGCCGACCTATTCCGTCACATGGGAATCACCGCGCCGGCAGATGAGTGGTCCAACGCGTCGGGGGCCCTCAACAAAACTGCGTACCCTCTGACCGCGGGGACCGAGGGTCACAGCATGTGGGAGCGCCGCGGCCCGTCGGTGAACCCATACGAAGAGCAGCGCACTAAGCTGACACCGCCCGTGGGTTGGGGCGACGAAGGCAGCCAGCGTATCGATCGTGCCTTCGACCAAATGGACCAGACGCCTGACTCGTCTGTGGTTGAGGGCAACTCGCAGCCGGATAGCGGGCCGGCGGCCCTGGCCTAGTGTCGACCGTAGAAATCGTCAAGACCACGGCGCTCTTTCCCTCTGCCGTGTTCATCCAGTGGAACCTTCAGTCCGACGAGACGGGGGTTCACCTGGCCGACGTGTATCGCTCAGGCGCACCGAATGGGCCCTGGGAACAAATCGCAAGTTCCCTTTTGGGGGCCTACCACTTCGTCGATAACAAGTTCAACCTGCCGCCCGCCGAAGCCGCGCCCTGTGACGCCTCACAAATTCGGGAAGGCTTGAACCTCCTATCCCTGGCGCGCGGAGTGTTTTACCAAGTTACTGTCACGCCTCCATCAGGGAGCGCAAACGCCTTCACGAGCCCCGTCGTTCCTGTAGAACCAGGCCTCGATCGACGCACTCGACTATTCAAGAGGAAGATCTTGCACGATGAGTCCGTCGCATTCCGACGACTCAACGGAATTCCGATCATCATACTCAAGCGCCGGCACTGGGGAACCCGCTGCAAGGACTGCTGGGACCCGGGGCTTCGCGAAGGGACGATGGAACACTGTCGCACGTGTTTCGGGACCACCTATGAAGGTGGTTACTGGAGCCCGGTTCTCGTGAGGGGCCGCCATTTACCCGGCCCGGTGCAGACCCAGATGAGTGCCCAAGGGGAGGCCGAGACAAAGGTCGTCAACTTCATCATCCTCGACTTCCCGTTGGTGGAGCACAAAGACATCATCGTCGATTTACGCAGGAACGACCGCTACGTCGTCCAGATGGTCACAACGACCGAGCTAAAGAGCGTACCCGTCCATCAGACGATCTCGGCGTCCCTGATCATGCGAAACGCTGTCGAGTACGAGGTGCCGGTGGACCCTGACGCGACGCCGCCTCTATACTGACCGACATGGGCAAGACCGTAAATGTCGACTCGTTGGTGCCGGACCCGAAGGTCATCCCGTCACCTGAGCAGCCACAAATCGCTACAATCCGGCCTGGCTCCGGGTTGGCTATCGTGGGTCTGTTCGTTGAGATCATCCGGAAGCGGTTCACGCCAGACTCCGGGCTCCCCTGGGCTTGGGACAACGACATCAAGAAGACCAAGATCGCCATCGAGAGCGCCTTCAATGAAGACAAGGCGCACAGAGACTTCCGCCCCGCCGTCTACGTAGACCGGGATGACAAGGTCCTAGGGCGTACCGTCATCGGAGACTTCGCCGGCCAGCATATCCCCTCCGGCTTGAAAGCCTTCTGGGCCTTGGACACGGTCCCCGTGCTAATCGAGTGCGTGGCAGCAAAAAAAGCAGAGAGCGCGATCTTGGCCGACCTGATCGCCATCTTTCTGCACGCCTCGAGCGACCTCATCCAGGCCAAGTTCGGCCTGCACGACATGACCCCTGTGGGCCAGGGGCGTACTCAGCCGTTCCTGAGGGACAAGGAACAGTGGGTCACGTCCATCACGTTCAGCGTGCAATACGACCTGCGATGGACAAACAAGCCTTCCGGGCCGCTGCTGCAGGAGATTGCGCTGGCGGTGAGTACGTCGGGGTTTGAGGACGCCACCGCCTACTTCACGGCGATAGCGTTGGCCGAAGGCATTACCTAGCGAAGATACGGATTCCATTCGCTCTAGCCTATAATATCGGATGAAAGTATCCTCGTACCCGCGCTTGCGCTGGAGAAAATCATGGCGTTGATTCGTCCAGTTGTACTTGTTTTTCAAGAGCTTGCCACCCCTACGATCAACCCGGCAACGCCGGATTTGAATTGCTTGGTGGTGGGCCCTGCGTATCACATCCAGGACTACTACAAGCCGGGTACCACTGACTACGCCGACAAGGCAGACATCAAGCTGACCGCCGCGTACGGCGTGCTCGAGGCCAACATCGGCGTTCTTCCGCCGTCGGGCCCTGCATACCTCGTCGTCGCTGAGCCGCCCAATAACACGGTCGGTGCGCTCCTCGACGGTGCAAGCGTCAAGCTCTTCTTCGACAACGCCCATGTCAAAATCAGCAACGGTGTTGGTGGTGTGACTTCGGCCGCAACGCCGAACCGTATCACTCAGACGGACGGCATCAACTTTACCCAGGGCAACGACAAGGCCGTCCCTGGAGATCGCCTGATGATCTCCGACGGCAGCGCCACGATTGCGCGCTCGGTATACAGCGTCGCGACGCTCCTGACTGCGCCCGGCGTCAACTTCCTCACCTCTGGCGTCGTCGCAGGCGATCTGCTCACCATCACCAACGACATCAACGGGACTCCGCGAAACGGGACTTACACGGTCTCCGTTGTCATCGACGCAACGCACGTCGAAGTTCTCGCGACGCCGAGCATCGCTGCAATTGCCACGGCGAACGCTACCCTCGCCGTCACAGACAGCACCGGCGGTACTTCGCGCATCGCAGCGACCGCCGTGGTCGGTCTCATCTCTGCCACGCTGCTCTATCTCACGCAGGACATCCCGGCGACCGGCTACACCCCGGGCGGGGCCCAGGTGTGGCGTCTCGAGCGTCGACTGAATGATCAGGTCGTTGACAGCAGCTTCTACTCGACCAACGGCAATTCCATCTCCATCAACGGCGGCGTCACGCTGACCGTGCCTTCGCAGGGTAGCAAGATCGTCCAGTACGCGGATGTCTACGTCCAGTACACCTCACTTCGTCAGGACCTCCAGGTCCTCGACGTGGTCTTCACCAAGGACGAAATCGAAGCCAAGATCGGCCGCATCGATGCCCGCAATCCTCTCGCGGTCGGCGCGTTCGTCTCGCTGCAGAACACCAACTCCCAGGTCCAGTTCTACGGCGTTGCGAGCAACGATCTCATCGGTCACACCGATGTCCGCGACGCCATCAACACGCGCCCGGATGTCTACGCCATCGTGCCGCTTACGACCGATGTCAGCGTCATTGCGATGTGGAACACCGACTGTCTCGGCCTCGCCACTCCTGACGAGATCCGCGGCCGTCCCCAGCGGTTCCGTGTCGTTCTTGGCTCAGGCGTTCTCCCCACGACTCTGGCGCTCGTGCAGCCCCAGTCGACCGGCCTCATCGAGCAGGTCACCGGAACGGCGTCAACCGCCGTGCGTCGCTTCACGATCACCGGCGCTTCACTCATCACGGCCGGTGTTCTTCCTGCTGACAAGGTCGTCGTCACCCTTGACGTGAACGGCACCTCCCGTAACGGAACCTACACGGTCTCGCAGGTCATCAGCGCGACCATTCTCGAAGTTGACGAGGCCATCCCCGCCGCAGCGTCTGCCAATGCGTCCGTGGCGATCTTCCAGCCTGACGGGATTACGGTTCGCGTTGCTATCGCGGCGATCGTCCCTCTCGTTTCAGCGGTCGGCGTCGATCTTTACCTGACCCTCCGCGACGCCACAGGCACCTTCGTCTCCTCCGGAGTCATTCCGGGCGACCTCATCGAGATCCCTGCTGACACCAACAGCACGAGCTTTACGGGGACCAATTCGAAGTTCGTCATCGAAGCTATCCTCAGCGAAAACAGAGTCCGTATCGTCAACAAGGGCATGAATGCCTCGACTGTTGAGAACGAACTTCCTCACGGCGTCAAGCGGACGGCACCGACGGCCTTGGTTCCGACCACGGCGATCATCCACTACCGCATCTCCCGCAACCTCTCCAAGAGCGGTCAGGTCACGCAACTTGTTGCGCAGGCCCAGTCGTTCAACAGCCGCCGTACGATCCTCGTGTGGCCGGACAAGGTTGATGTTGCTGGCGTTACGGGAGGCAGCCTACAGCCTGGCTACTACCTCAGCTGTGCAGTCGGCGGCATGACGGCGGGCCTTCCTTCGCACCAGGGCTTCACGTTCCTGGGTATCGCGGGAATCTCGCAGATCTACAACTCGAATACCTACTTCAACGACTCGCAGCTCACCGACCTGTCGCAGGGCGGCTGGTACGTGTTCGCGCAGCAGACTCCGACTTCGCTGCCGTACACCATCCACCAGCTCACCACCGACGTGTCGA
>Ga0315291_10008343_pt1 | contig 12733 bp, 12 predicted proteins | sample YL17G12_20_MG_FD_203070 | JGI IMG/M metagenome (GOLD analysis project Ga0315291, IMG submission 203070) | Sediment microbial communities from Yellowstone Lake, YNP, Wyoming, USA - YL17G12_20 | ecosystem: Environmental > Aquatic > Freshwater > Lake > Sediment | place: USA: Wyoming | collected... | reverse complement strand
ATAGGCGAGATCTGAGCATTTTCCAAATTGGCTTACGCTTTATTGAACGATTATTGATAAATTCAATGCCTTGTCCCATCAAACTTCGTGTTTACCGATGAAACACCAAACTGTAGGGTGGCTAGAAAAATAATCTATATCCCTACTGAGTAAACAGTCAGTCGATTGACTTGTTCATTTCCCAAACCATCTGGAGCCCATCCAGGGTGAGCCATGGCGCAACGATTTGGATGACAGCAGTCTCATGTGCCACGATATCTGCCAGACCCCCCGTAGCAATGACTTTCATCTCTGCACCCAATTCAGCTCGGAATCGTGCCACCATCCCTTCTACCAACCCCACGTAACCATACAATAATCCCGATTGCATCGAGTGAACTGTGTTTCGACCTATCACCGAAGGAGGTTTTTGGAGATCGACGCGTGGCAGCTTGGCGGTACGTTGAAACAGTGCCTCAGCAGCAATGCCAATCCCAGGCGCAATTGCTCCCCCCAAGTAATCTCCATTTTTGGCGATGGCATCGAAAGTCGTGGCTGTACCAAAGTCAACCACGCACGCGGGGGTGCCATAAAGATGCACGACTGCGACTGCATCCACGATCCGGTCTGCTCCCACGGCACGTGGGTCTTCATAACGCACGCGCACACCAGTCTTTACCCCTGCATCCACCACCAACGGGTCCTTGTTGAGGTAGCGCCGACAGGCTTCAATGATCTTCCCTGTAATAGGCGGAACAACCGATGCCAGGCAGATGGCGTCAACATCCTCCGGTGTGTGATTTGCATGCTCCAATAATCCTACCAATTGTAGTCCATACTCATCTGGCATATGGTCATAGGCAGTTGCCAAACGCCAGCGGGGACCAAGTTCTTTACCTTGGAAAAGCCCCAGGGTGATGTTTGTATTCCCAATGTCAATCGTTAGCAGCATGGTAGCCTCATTTCCTGTCAAGCATTTCTATTCAGCCTTAAATAATGTACGATATTATCCGAGAAGGATGTTATCGATTAAGCGCGTTTTTCCAATCGTCACTGCCAATGATAGTAATGCACGATCCACCTGACCATCCAGCTCTTGCAGTGTGTCAGGACTGGCACAGGATACGTACTGCACTTTAACTAAGCGTTCGGTCGCCAACGTATCGAGCACTAAAGTCCGCAGGTGTGATGCATCCTGCTCGCCAGCATCGAAAGCCTTTTTGGCAGAAAACAGACCCCGAGATAACACTACAGCCGCAGCTCGCTCTTCCGGATTTAGATAGACATTCCGACTGGACAATGCCAATCCATCTGGCTCGCGCATCGTCGGGCAAACGACGATTTCGATTGGAAAATCCAGATCACGCCTCATTCGGCGGATGACAGCTACTTGTTGAGCATCCTTTTGCCCAAAATATGCTTTGTGTGGCCGGACCGCATTGAATAGCTTGGCCACAACCGTCGCCACTCCTCGAAAATGCCCTGCTCGGATCGCCCCCTCCAATGGTTTGGAGACCTCTTCCACCACTACCCAGGTCTGGTACCCAGTCGGATACATGATTTTATCGGTGGGTGTCCAGACTAGATCGACTCCCTCTGATCGCAGCAACTCCAGGTCACGCTGCAAATCGCGCGGATATTTAGTAAAATCTTCATTCGGTCCAAATTGGGTCGGGTTGACGTAGATACTGACAACTACACTGCCACAATCATGACGTGCTTGTCGGACTAGCGATAGGTGTCCCTCATGTAAGAAACCCATGGTGGGCACAAATCCAACGGGCTGGCTTAAACCGCTCCGAGCCAGGTGCAATTCTGCCAAAGTTTCGACAACATTCATAATTAACCCTCCCTAGTGGTTGTCAAGACCCCTCACCAACCGCCATAGCATTCGGTTAACCGGTGTTGGCACCCCCAACGCTTCACCCGCCCGGATAATCGCCCCATTGATGGCATCAATTTCCGTTGGTGTACCCCGTAATACATCCTGCAACATGGATGAGTTATTTGCAGCAGTGTTTCGGGCTACCTCTTCAACCGCATCAGCTGGGTCAGTATAAGGTAATTTGATACCTTGCTTGGTAGCGACCATTGCAGCTTCGCCCGCTGCCTCCAACATAAGTTCTCGGGCAGCAGGGCGTGACAACAGCTCACCATTCGGCACTCGTAACAAGGCGGTGAGCGGGTTGATGGCAGCATTGATCACCAGCTTCCCCCAAAACAGAGATTCGGGGTCGGAGATCATCTCGATGTGGAATCCAGCTTTATTCAATAATTCCCCCAATCCACCCAATTTGGGGTGGAACCCTATCATCACTTTTCCTTCCCCGGTGTGGTGGACGTATCCCGGCTCAAGCATCCGGGCACCCATTGTGGTGACGCCCAATGCCACTCTATCTTGTCCAAGAGCTTCCTTTAGGGTTTCATAGTTGCCAAACCCGTTCTGTAAGGTCAATGCTATACCAGTCGTAGTGAGAAGTCGTTCAAGCTGCTTGGCCACCCGTTCCGTCTGCCAGGATTTCACCAACACCATGGCTTGATTGTATTTTCTACGAGTGTTTGTGCCGTCAGTTACTGTAACCGGATACTGGCGGGTAATTCCGTTCATTTCACGCAAGCGCACTCCCCTCTGGCGCAGCGCAGTCAGTCCTTCCTTCCAGCTACCCAGCATGGTTACTTCATTCCCTGAACCCGCCAACCGGGCAGCGAACAAACACGCCAATGCGCCAGTCCCCACAACCAGTAAGCCCATCCACCTACCTCATCGATTGGTCATGGATGATAAAACTTGGGCTGGTTTGCGCAAGTCTTTCCTCAAGACTATGCCATTCATCATCGCTCATTACAACTGTGTGCTCTGGTCCTGGAAATGCATTGGCTTTCACATCTGCTTTAAATTCACTAAATGCCCTTTTCATCTCTCCAGACAAGTTCGCATATTGTTTAACAAACTTAGGCGTAAAGCGTTCGAACAAACCGAGCAAGTCATGGGTCACTAAGACCTGACCATCACATCCAACGCCTGCACCAATCCCAATCGTCGGGATTTCCAAACGTTGTGAAACGAGTTCTGCCAAACGCCCAGGGATAGATTCAAGCACCAGGCTGAAACAACCCGCCTCTTGAAGAACCTGAGCATCTTCCAGCAATTTATACGCCGCCTCTGCATCCCGACCTTGCGGTCGAAAGCCACCCAGCTTGTTCACACTCTGCGGTGTTAATCCCAGGTGCCCCATCACCGGTATTCCCGCTCCAACGATTGCACGAATCGCCTCTGCTCGTTCGCTGCCACCTTCCAGCTTGACGGCATTCATTCCAGCTTCCTGGAGAAATCGCCCGGCATTACGAACCGCCTCTGCCGTTGAAATCTGATAAGAGAGGAATGGCATGTCACCCACCATTAAAGCGTATTTTGCTCCTCGGGCGACCGCTTTGCAGTGATGGATCATCTCATCCATGGTCACGGGCAAAGTGCTCTCATAACCCAGCTCCACCATTCCGAGCGAATCTCCCACCAGGATGATATCCAAACCTGCCTGGTCCATGACCAGAGCAGTCGGATAGTCATACGCCGTGAGCATGCTGATCGGCTCGTGGCGCGTCTTCATCGCCTGGATGTGGCGAGTGGTTATTTTTTTTCGTTCTTCTGTGGAACTAGGGGGTGTAGATTGAATAACTGACATGGTACCCTCCTTTCACTATTCTGGTAGGGGCCAAACTTATTATTAATATTAATTTGTTAGCGCAATACTTCCATCCCAGTCGATACCGATCTGGGTGATTAAATTTATTATACTCCTGTTTTACTCAAAAAATCCCGGAAGCAGTCGCTTCCGAGCTTATCCTATTGCCAATCATCCGCGTTATAAGCTGGCAACTCACAGCGTAAGGGAGTATCCTCGCGCAATCCCAATGCATATCCAGCCTGCATCAGCTGGTGGATCTCACTGGTGCCTTCATAAATAATTGCCCCACGTGAATTCCGTAGATATCGCTCCACGTCGTATTCGTCACTGTATCCATACGCCCCATGGATTTGTATCGCTTCTGAGGCGGCATTGAACGACTCATCCGTGGCGAACCATTTCGCCAGCGAGGTTTCCCGCGTGTTGCGCATGCCTTGATTTTTCATCCAGCCTGCTCGCAAGTATAACAAGCGCGCCATTTCATAGGATTGAACCATGCGCGCAATTTTCTGTTGGACAAGTTGGTATTTGGCGATCTCCTTTCCAAAGGCTTTACGCTCTTTGGAATATTTTACACTTGCCTCCAGGCTGGCACGGATCAGCCCAGTTGCGCCCGAAGCGACGGTATAGCGACCATTATCCAGGCAAGACATGGCGATCTTAAATCCCTCACCTTCCTCACCTAACCGGTGGTCAGCCGGGATCCGTACATCCTGGAAGTTTATCCAGCCAGTTGAACCTGCCCGCATACCCAATTTCCCGTGCAAATCACCCGTGGTCACACCAGGGCGATCCAATTCAACCAGGAATGCCGATAGGCCTTCATGTGGGTTGCCAGATTTGGGATTGGTTCGACCTACCCATAAACAGTGATGTGCCTTGGTCGCCAGTGAGATCCACATCTTCTCCCCGTTCAAGATGTATTCACTCCCATCCTTGCGGGCAGTGCTGACGAGCGCGGCGACATCTGAGCCCGCCCCAGGCTCGGTTAATCCAAAGCAGGCAACTTTCTCTCCCTTAGCTTGAGGGATTAAAAATCGTTGTTTCTGTTCCTCACTCCCCCATTGTAATAAACCCAGGCTGTTGAGACCAATATGCACTGACAAGACCACCCGTAAGGTGCTGTCCACCGCTTCCAGCTCTTCACATGCCAATCCAAGTGAGATGTAGTCCATCCCTTGCCCGCCATAACGAACAGGTAGGCAGATGCCAAGGATACCTAATTGCCCCATGCGTGGCAGAATAAATGGAGCCATTTCTTGAGCCCGGTCGTATTCCTTTATGACGGGAGCGACCTCTTTTTGGGCAAAATCCCGAACCATCTGCTGAACCATACGGTGTTCACCGGTCAGTGCGAAATCCATTTAAGACCTCCGGAATTAGTAGGATAGCCACATTATAAATCATGCCTGGTTGAATGCGAATATTACCCCCCTAAACCATCCCCCTGCTCAATACTCTACCACCCCTCTGGGCAGAAAGGAGTCCATTTCGATCTTCTTTTGCTATATAATCAACCTTGGTGAAGACGGATTCCCCTTTAACCTTTTATTTACGCATACTCCTGGTTAGTATACTTATTGCCCTTCTAGGTCTAACCCCAACCCCTCATGCAGCAGGTACGCTGTTGGATAATGCATATCAATCCATAGCCGCAGGAGATCTGGTGAATGCTGCCAAGAACCTGGCAGGTGCGGCAAGTTATTTCCCTTGGCGGGATGATTTAAATTTAGAGGCTGCTCATAATGCCTTTCAGGCAGGCGACCCCAAATCGACCATTGAGTATCTCGAACGCCCAGGGACCATCTCGCAGCTGACCACTGATGATTTGATCATGTTGGGTGATGCCTACAACCAGAGCGACAACTCAGCGATAGCTGAAGCAATCTGGAAGCATGTCACTGAGCTTGGTGATTCAATCCTAGCCAATCAGCGTTTAGTTGATCTTTATCTCCAGCAAAAGGATTATGCGTCTGCTGCCAACTACTCACAAAAACTCCTGTTCCTTGATCCATCCAATGTCCACTTGTACTATCAAATAGGTCTGCTCTATGCTGTAACTGACCCCGTCAAAGCCTTACCCTTTCTAGCCCAAGCGGTGGAAACTGACCCTGCCAACGCTTCAGATGCGCAGGTATTACATGACAAAATCCGCACCGCTAATCTCTTTGATGAGCCAGCCTATACCTATTTAATCATCGGGCGTCAGCTGGCAAATTTTGGTGATTGGGAATTTGCCTCTGTAGCATTTAAACGTGCTGTTTCTCTCCGCCCCGGATACGCCGATGCCTGGGCACTTCTCAGCGAAGCCCATCAGCAAATCACCCTTCAGGAAACTGGCTTAGCTTCAAATGTAGGACTGCCCGAGCTTGAGCTTGCGCTCCAATTGGACGGCAATTCTATCCTCGCCAATACGCTCATGGGGCTTTATTGGGAACGGCAGGAAGATTATTCTCAGGCACAACAATATCTGGAACATGCCATCGCCTTTAGTCCTGATGATCCCTATTTATACGCCGAGCTTGCCAATATCTTATCCAAAGCGGGTGACCTTCCAGCGGCGCAATCCGCTTACGAATCAGCCATTCGGCTTACTCCGCAAGACCCACTGTTTTATCGGCAATTGGCTGAATTCGCCATGGAGAACCAAATCCAAATCCGGGAGTTGGCTCTCCCCGCAGCCCGTCAGGCCATTCTACTCAATCCACGCGATGCCAGCTCCCTCGACGTGATGGCTCAGGTGATGCTGATGCTGCAGGATTATCACTCTGCTGAACGATTCTCGCTAAGTGCGCTACAATCCGATCCTGAATTCTCTCCGGCTTACTTGCATTTGGGTACGGCTTACATCTACATGGGGGAATCTATTCTGGCTCGTCAATGGCTCGGTTTGGCAGAAACGGTGAATCCAGATTCATGGGTTGCAGCTCAAGCCAAAAGATTGATTGATTTTTACTTTCCATAATCAATTATCCAATCAGGGTTTTAATATAAGTATATGTACTGGATGGTCTCTAAACCAGATAATGGTACAATCCATCCCAAACCAAATCCACAAGGAGCAGTGCCAATGAAATCTATGCGAATTATCTTTATCACTCTCATTTTGGGATTGGCTAGTCTGGCATGTTTTAGCACCGGCTCCCCGACTCCGTCGAGCAATATTTTGTTCTCGGATGATTTTTCCAATACCAGTAAAAAATGGGATCAAGTCACGGATGGCTCGCGCACTACAGATTATTACAACAATTCCTACCGTATCGTCGTCAATGATACCAACACCGATACATGGGCCAACCCGGGTAGTGAGAGTTTCACAGACACTCGCATAGAGGTCGATGCCACCAAAAATGGTGGACCAGATGACAATGATTTTGGTATTATTTGTCGTTATACAGACGTGGATAAGTTTTATTATGGGGTAATCAGCAGTGATGGTTATTATTCAATCATGAAGATGACCAGCGATGGTGGTAAACCAATCGGTAATGAGAATATGCTGCAAAGTGACAAAATAATCCAGGGTGAATCCAGCAACCATATCCGCTTTGATTGCGTCGGTTCCACCCTCACCCTTTATGTGAATGGCACTCAGATCGACCAACAGTCGGATGCAGATTATATTACCGGCAATGTCGGAATGATCGCTGGTACATTTACCACGGCTGGTACAGATATCCTATTTGATAATTACTTTATCTATAAACCGTAAATTGTTTTTACTTGAAAATATTCTTATTACCTGCTCACCACTTCGAGGGCACTCGTAAAGGCGCAATTAATTCCAAGCCTTACGCAACTCGATGGTGAGCTTTCCACCTTGGGAGATGTACCAAGAATTATGAAGGTTTTTTTGGATATGGTTGGCTGTCGTTTGAATCAAAGCGAGATTGAAACCTATGCTCGTCAATTCCGTCTCGCTGGTCATTCATTAACCTCAGATGCGGCGTCAGCAGACCTGATCGTGATCAATACCTGCTCGGTTACCGCAGCCGCGGCCTCCGACTCGCGCCAAAAGATCCGTCAGGCTGCCAGGGCAGGTGCCAATGGGATTGTTGTCACCGGTTGCTTCGCAACCCTCGATCCCTACACCACGGCTGATCTTCCCGGAGTCAGCCAGGTGATTGGCAACCAGGAAAAAGATAACCTGGTGCCGATCGTTTTAAATATCCCCGCTTCAATGTTTCATCACACCTCCATCCTGCGTGAGCCTATCCCTGGCACACGCCTCCGCACGCGTGCCTTTATCAAGGTTCAGGACGGATGTGACAATCATTGCACCTATTGTATTACCAGGATTGCTCGAGGTATTGGTAGGAGCCGTCGGATCAATGAGATTCTAATGGACATCCATTCAGCGCTGGATGGAAGCTCCCAAGAGATCGTCCTCACGGGTGTGCACCTGGGTTCATGGGGATACGACTTCGAACTTCCTTTGCACCTGCAGGACCTGGTTAGTGCCATCCTCGATGATACCGAGACACCCCGGCTACGCTTTTCCTCGCTTGAACCTTGGGATATCACCCCCGAATTTTTTGAGCTATGGCAGAATTCACGTCTCTGCCGTCACTTACACCTGCCCTTGCAGTCTGGTAGCGGAGCTACGCTCCACCGTATGGGGCGTAAAGTCACCCCACAGGCTTATGCAGATTTGATTCTTCTTGCACGAGCAGCAATACCAGACGTGGCAATCACCACGGACATCATCACCGGCTTTCCGGGTGAAACGGAAGATGAATTCGCTGAAAGTGCAGAGTTTGTCAACGCAATGAATTTTGCGAATGGTCATGTCTTTACCTTCTCACCAAGACCTGGTACTGTGGCGATGAATTTACCCAATCAAATCATTTCTTCAGTTGGCAAGCAAAGAAATGCCACGATGCGTCAAATCTTTCAACGAAGTGCTTCCGCTTTTCGGCAGCGGCATCTGCAGCACGATTTACGCGTGCTTTGGGAAAAAGCCTCACCAATAAATGACCATTATTGGGAGCTGAGTGGTTTATCTGACAACTATCTGCGCGTCCGAGCTACCTGTGCCTCACCAAGCCGTAATCAGATCATGGACGTTCATATAACTGGGGAGGAGCAGGATGGCTTAGTGGGTGAAATCCTTCCCGCTTAATTCCAGGCTTGATTAATTAAGATACAATATTGATTATCTATCCTAACCATTGTTCTACTTTCTGGAAAGAAGTACTTGCGAATGGACCTTAAATCCAAAATCCAATCCGATCTTTTAGATGCCATGCGCCATGGAGAAGAAACCCGAAAAAGCACGCTACGTATGGCATTATCTGCCATTAAGTTGCTCGAAGTTGAGAAGGGTGCCAAAATAGACGAAGCCGCTTATTTAGCGATCATCCAAAAAGAGATAAAATCCCGTCGGGAATCCATTGCGGATGCAGAACGGGCGAATCGACCTGAATTGATCACCCAGGCAGAGCAGGAAATCAAGGTTCTAGAAAGCTATTTACCCACAGCATTATCTGAAGGTGAACTGGAGATAATGGCAAAGGACGCCATCTCGGAAGCTGGGGCTACCTCAATTCGGGAGATGGGTCAGGTGATGAAAATCCTCATCCCGCGATTACTAGGTCGGGCAACCGGCGATCAAGCCAGTCAAGTGGTTCGAAAGTTGTTGCAATAGAAAGTGTCAGCATTTAAATTAAACCGGCGTGATTTCTTCCTGGGATTGATATTCCTGCTTTTCTGCGGGTTTATCCTGCTGGCTCTATTACTCCCCATTCTACAAGATTTATCCGAACCTCCCCTGAGCATTGGCGATGTTGCCCCTTATGATATCCATGCCCCGATTGCCCTTACCTATCAAAGTCAAATCCTGACTGCTCGGCAGCAAGATGCCGCGGCATCTGCTGTTCCAATTATTTATTCACCTGCGGATACAAATATCGCCCGGCAGCAATTAGAACGTCTGCGCAATACTCTTGTATATATCAATACCGTGCGGGCAGACGAATTCGCTTCCCAAGAGCAGAAAACTAGTGACCTGGCTGCGTTGTCCGATATCCAGCTCAGCCGGGATACAATCATGGCGATGCTTTCATTGAGCGCATCACGGTGGACAGCCGTGTCAGAAGAAGCCACCTCCGTCCTGGACCAGGTAATGCGAGAGCCGATCCGTGAAGATCAGCTTATCTCAGTCGATCAAAAAGTTCCTACGTTGGTAAGTTTGTCCTTTACCGAAGATCAATCGACAATTATTACCACCCTCGTTCAGGCATTCGTTGTTCCCAACAGTCTTTATGATGAGCAATTGACCGCGGCAGCCAGGCAACAAGCCCGCGATACCGTCACTCCAGTCACTCGCTCTTTCATGACCAATGAAACCATTATCCAGGGGGGAAAAGTCATCACGGTCACTGACTACGAGGCCCTGCAGCAATTCGGACTCGCTCAACCAATAAATCGTTGGCAAGATATTGTCAGCGCACTGGGATTGTCTTTGATTACCACGGCAATATTTATTTTCTACTACCGCCGCAGCCCTGATCTTTTCGCTGGTAATCCGGGCATGAGAAAGCTGTCTTTGCTGATCGCACTTTTCCTGCTTTTCTTGTTTATTGCTCGCTTATTCATCCCCGGTCATGCCGTCATCCCATACGTATATCCGGTAATGGGTTTTGCGCTAACCATCTCAGCTTTATTTTCTGCTGAGTTGGCAATAATCTCTGTTATTCCTCTGGCATTCCTGATTCCTTATGGTCTGCCGGACGCTCAAATCCTCACTCTTTATTATTTGTTAGGCAGCATATTTGGAGTATTTGTATTACGGAGAGCTCAGAGGCTAACGTCATTCTTTTGGTCTGGTGCAGCGATAGCCATATCTGCTGCTGCTGTCGCTATTGCTTATCGCATTATCCAACCCACTGCAGATTGGATCGGCGTAGTCACGCTGGTTTTGGCTGCCATCATCAATGGCATTGCCTCCGCCAGTATCGGATTAATTTTCCACTACTATCTCGCACAGTTTTTAGGGAAGACGACGCATTTACAGCTGATCGAGCTCTCCCGACCAGACCACCCTCTTCAACAGCTTCTCTTAAGAAACGCTCCAGGAACATATCAACATAGCCTCCAGCTGTCGAATCTGGTCGAGCAAGCTGCTGAAACCATCGGGGCAGACGCTATGCTGGTTCGGGTAGGTGCCCTGTACCACGATATTGGTAAAATAATTAATCCCTACTTCTTCATAGAAAATCAACTGCCCGGCAACATAAATCCTCATAATGACCTGGATCCGGAAACTAGCGCTGCCACGATCATCCGGCATGTTTCTGATGGTTTAGATTTAGCCCGTAGATATCACCTGCCGCGGCAGTTATATGACTTCATCGCACAGCATCATGGCACCACGATCACCCGTTACCAATATAGCCGTGCACTTGAGCTTGCTGGGGTGAACAAGGATGCTGTCGATATGGAAAAATTTCGTTATCCCGGTCCTCGCCCTTCCACCCGTGAGATTGCTCTGCTTATGCTGGCAGATACCTGTGAGGCCCGCATGCGTGCAGAGAGACCCAAGGATGAGGACGAGTTACATGAGCTGATAAAAAGCGCGGTCAAGGATAAGCTTGAGCTCGGTGAGCTGGATAATACCCAGCTGACGATTCAAAACCTGGAAGAGATTATCGACTCCTTCACCTCCACCTTACGAGGTGTCTATCATCCCCGCATCCAGTATCCTAAACCGGAGAGTGAAATTAAAACCAGACCAGTGCCGTATAGAATCCCGGATGTGGACAATCCTCCGGGCACACCCGACCTTGAGCCATCCCCCACCCGGGAAAAAACCAGGTAGATTTGTATCCAGTCCCATGGTCACTATTCAAGTAAAACGCTCTGTCAGGCTCCTTGTGGATAAATCCATCTTACTACGGGCAGCTCAATTAACCATGGATTTAACCAATCCTAGCAACAAGTCAGAACTTAGTATCGTTGTTGGTAATGATGCTCTCTTAAAGAGCCTCAATTTGAAATATAGAAATGTGGATGCAACTACGGATGTGCTTTCGTTTCCTTCCGGCGAGGTCGACCCCGACACGCAAGCCTATTATCTTGGGGATATCGTCATATCGCTCCCACGTGCTCAAGAACAAGCATCCACTGAAGGTCATCCACTGGTGGATGAAATGCTGTTATTGGTAGTACATGGAACTTTGCACCTCCTGGGATATGACCATATGGAACCTGCAGATAAAGTGAAGATGCAATCTGCTCAAGATAATATCTTAAAACAGCTTGGTCTTAAATTAACCACCATACTCTGATTATGTCGAACCAGCACATGGGTTTTTTAAAATCACGCCTCAAGTCATTTGGATATGCTTTAACGGGATGGTGGTTTGTCATCCGCACGCAACGCAATGCCTGGATCCATATGGTTGTCAGTATTGCTGTGATCCTGATGTCATTCATCCTTCACATCTCTGCCTCCAATTGGGCATTGATCCTTCTGGCAATCGCTATGGTTTGGATTGCAGAATTTCTCAACACGGCCCTTGAGGCAGTGGTTGATTTAGCCACCAACCATCAACACCATGAGCTTGCCAGGGTGGGCAAGGATGTTGGCGCAGCTGCTGTTTTAATTGCGGCTGTCTCAAGTGTCATTATTGGTCTATTGATCCTGGGTCCACCTTTGTGGGCTGTTCTTAAAACCCGGTTTTAAGCTAACGAAAATAATAATCAAGCATTCTTTTATCGATCAGCTATGACCAAAGTAATGAATCTACACCGGAGGTAATCATGCCCAATTCCTTCCGCTTCGGAACAGTCGGTTCACCCATCTCCACACCCAAAAAACCCGGCGGCAGTGTGGGTGCCGTCCTGCGTCTTAAAGAACTTGGCTTGGATGCTCTCGAGCTTGGTTGGGTGCGCGCAGTTCGCGTGACTGAGGAAACCTGTGCCGCTATCCAATCAACTGCGAGTGAGCAGGATGTTTTGATCAGCATCCATGCTCCTTACTTCATAAACCTAAATGCAACCGATGAAGAGTGGGTTAATTCACGCAAGCGCTTGATGGATTCGGCCATATATGGAAATCTAGCAGG
>Ga0315291_10008342_pt1 | contig 12733 bp, 14 predicted proteins | sample YL17G12_20_MG_FD_203070 | JGI IMG/M metagenome (GOLD analysis project Ga0315291, IMG submission 203070) | Sediment microbial communities from Yellowstone Lake, YNP, Wyoming, USA - YL17G12_20 | ecosystem: Environmental > Aquatic > Freshwater > Lake > Sediment | place: USA: Wyoming | collected... | reverse complement strand
CGTGGAGGATCATTCACAACTTTTCGTAGTAATCGATTTTATGTCTCTTCCGGTAGACCATGCCCTGGAAGACTGCGATGATCTCACCCTGGGCATCGGTAACATTCACCGCGTAAATGGCGAGCTTATGGTTTTGGGATACCTCCTGGGCCTCGGCGTAGATGACAGTGCCCTGGGGCGCCTTTACATAGGAGATGGTGTTATTGATGGCTACGGCCACCCTGCCTTTAGAGTTTGCCGCAGCAGCAAAGGCGAGGTCGGCCAGGGAATAGATCACCCCTCCATGCACGGATTTGAGGCCATTGAGGTGGTGGTCCTTGATCTCCAGGACGGCCTTGGCCCAGCCTTCCCGCACGTCAAGGAGCTCTATGCCGATGAACTGGGCGAACTTGTCATTCTTGAAATAGCGCATGAGATCCCTGGTGTTTATTTCCGTTGACATCTCCTTCCCCCTTTTCTTGCTTTCTTACTTTCTAAAAAGCCCATGATTCGCTCCGGGTGTGTATAAATGGTAAAGGCATTTTCCCTAACCCTGCCAATGAGGGTGACTCCCGCCTCCTCTGCAATGGCAATGCCTTTTTGGGTGGTGGCGGCTTTAGATACGATCACCGGGACCCCGGCGTGTGCGGCCTTGGTCACCATGCCAGCCGGCTGCCTCCCGGTGCAGCCGAGGATGCACAGGGAGAGATCGATCCGGTTTAGGATGGCGAAACCGATCACCTTATCGATGGTGTTGTGCCGGCCGACATCGCTGCTCATGGCGATGAGCCTACCACCGGAGTAGAGGACCGAACAATGCGCACCCCCGGTCTTCAGCCATAATGCGGAGATGATCTCGGAGATCACGTGAAAGACCTCTTCGGCGGTGAGAGTCAGCGCGGAGCTTACCTTTTGTGGAGGATTTCCCATGGACATGCCGCCACTCGATTCCGTGATCTTCTTTTGAGGCAATCGGGCGGCTTTGGCATATACCTGGATCGTATTTCCACTTACCTTTACCTCCTCCACACCGCTGGCAAGGCCTTCGCTGACGACGAAACCAACCCCCAGCTCCCTCAACTGGGATGGGCTGACGATGAGGGTGACCACCTGGATTCCGTTCAGAAAGAGGACATAAGATTCCTCCCGGCAGACATCATCCCGGATGGATCGAAACTCCCTCCCGGTATACTTGAGGGCATCAACACTTTGATAACATCCTTCGATCTCTTCTTGCATGCGATCTTGCATAGCATAAAAACAGGGAAAAGCTCAATCCCCTCCGCCCGCTTTGACCTCGGGGAGGGTTCGAGCGTCCTTATTTTCTTCGGGTTATGAGTTCATAGAGCGCAATTGCAGCACTTTGGGCGACATTGAGGGAATTGAACGCCCCCTGCATGGGGATATGGCACAAAAGATCGAGCTCCTTCTCCATGACCGGCCGGATGCCGGTATCCTCCCCACCGAGGACCAAAGCGAGCTTATCGAATCGCGGTGTTTCCTCGAGAGGATCATTAGCGGCAGGCTCGAGCCCCACCAACCAGAAGCCGCATTTTTTCAGCTCCTTGGCCGCCTGCCTTAGGTTGGTGACGCGGGCAATACGCGCATGCTCGGTCGCTCCGGCGGAGGCCTTTACCACGGCCGGGGTGATGGATGCGGATCTGTCCTCCGGGATGACAATACCGGCCCCGGCCAGGGCATTGGCTGTTCTGATGATGGACCCAAGGTTCTGGGGGTCCTCCACGGAATCGAGGAGCACAACGACAGCCAAATCTATGAGATCCTCGAGCGCGGTATACCGGTAGGGTGAAACCTTGGCGATCACCCCCTGATGATTCCTCTCCCCAACGATCCTGTCGAGCTCTTTCCTGGAGAGTGCATTGATAGGCATGCCTCTGACCATTGAGGCGATGTCCTCGTACTGCTCGCGGGAGACCATGATCTCGAAGATCCTCCTCCTGCCTGCTTTTATTGCCTCTTTCACCGGATTGACGCCGTAGATGATCTCCATGGGTGCACCCTATTCCTCCCTGATCCAGCTCACACAATACTCGGTCCGCTCCGGCAGAGGGATGGGGACATTCTTCACTTCCCATCTCCCCCTCATGCCAAGCTCCTTAGCTGTCAGCTCGAAGTGGCACATCGCGATACCCATATCGAGCCGTTGGAGATCCAGCGATGAGAACCTGTCATAACCCCTTGTCCGCTGGAGGAAGAAATTAGTGGTAGTGCTGCCCAGGACAAGCCTCCATGGTTGATTATTCGATGCCGAGGGGCCGATTCGCACCATCTCGAGGGGACCGACGAGATCACCCGCGGACAATTCGTTTATTGGGTTGCTGAAATTGTTCCGGAAAAACAATTCCCCCCATGGCTTCCTGTTCCGTGATCCTGCCATCAGGCGGATGAGAGAATCGACCACGGTCCGCCGCTCGGCGCTGTAGCCAAGCGGGCTGACTGCCGGAAGCACCTCGCCGGGCTGGAGTCCGATCTTCTGCGCGAATGCTGACCGACTGAAGGTCCCACCCATCCAGCATGTCGCAAGATCCATGCTGGTGGCGCACAGGATGAGCTGCTCGAACAGATAGCCGAAATCATCCATGGCCTTGGGATTTTCCATGGTGGCGCCGACGAGGAAGGTAAGTGCCCCCCGTATCACTCCATAGGTCCCCTTTACTCCTCCCTTGCCCTGCGGCACATCGACGATGACAAAATGGGCCTTCGAGCCAAAAGGAGGCGGTTCGAGACGGGAAATGCATGTGCCAAGGGCTGCCTGCTTGTCCTCCTCCACCGGTCGATCGCTGTAGCTCCTCCATGAGCAGCGCCGCTTGATAAGAGCTATGACGGATTCGTCGAAATACTTCATCCAGATTTTTCCTTCCTTACGCTCGGTAGTATGCATTCCGGTGTATCATTCTTCGGGTTGTTCACCAGTGGTGAGACAACATAGGTCTCCATGGCCTCGGATGGATAGGCTTGCAAGCACCACAGGATGCCCTCCGGATCTTTCTGCGGCTGACTCAACCACAGGTCGTAACAATCAGGCTGCAAGATGACCGGCATCCGGTCATGGATGCCCATGATCACATCATTAGCGCCGGCGGTGATGATGGTGCTCGAGATGATCACCTCATCGCGCTCCTTATCCATCCATGTATCCCAGAGGCCGGCAAAGGCGAATGGTTCGTTGTTCTTCAGGTGAATATAGTGGGGGGCTTTTTTCTTCGTCCTGCTCCATTCGTAAAAGCCGTCGGCAAATAGCATGCATCTACGCTTCTGGACCAAAGACCTGAAAGTCGGCTTCTCCAGCAGGGTTTCCGCCCTGGCATTGATAAGTTTATAACCCACCGCCTTGTCCTTGGCCCAGAATGGGATAAGCCCCCACCGGGTATAGGTGACCGTCCTTTGTCCGTCATTGAGCATCGTTAGAATCTGCTGGGAGGGTGCAATATTATACTGGGACTTGAATCCCATGATGATCTGGTCATCGATATGAGCGTCAGGCATCAATGACCTGATGCGGGAGGGATCGGTGAATACGAACCGGCCGCACATAACTCTATGGTACCGTGTTCTCAAGGATATGCAAGGGGGAAAATGGCTGTCTTCGTTAGGCTCAACCGAAGGTGTTCTCAAGCCATATCATAAAGAACTCAATCCCTCCAACCCGCCTTGGTCTCAAGGGATGCAATCATACGGACTGAGGCCGCAACCATTCACAGAAAACACCCTGCGTTGCCTGCCCTGCCCTCTTTGGTGCCTTTCCTTCCTGATCGCTCATGTATGGGGGTTGCATAATGGAAATGTGCCGTTATTATCTATGCCTATGAAAATCACGGAAGACAGCTGCTTTTATCCCGATTCCATTATCTATTTCGATCCTGTACACATCGGCCTCCAGCGCGAGGACATCTGGGTGGAAGAACGCCTGCACTGTTGGTTTATCCAGCCGAGAAAGGAAACCTTCAAATCGGTCACCATCATCAACCTCCACGGCAACGCCGAGAACATGACCTCCCATATCATGGGTGCCCTGTTTTTCCTGGAGATGGGGCACAGGCTGGTTACCTTTGATTATAGCGGGTATGGTCAGTCAAAGGGCCGACCGACTTTGAATGGCATTCAGGACGATGCGCGGGCCGTATTCCGCTTCGTCTTTGATTTACCGGTAAGATTTGGGGAGACCATATTTGGTTTCGGCCAGTCTATGGGAGGATTCACCCTTGCACGCATACTCCCTGACTTCCCTGAACTTACGGGGGCAATCCTGGATTCGGCCCTCTATTCCTTCTATGACCTCTTCCGGGAGGCCTATCCCTTTGCCGAGTGTAACGTGCCACAAGTGTCCGCGCTCGACACCCTCCCCTTAAGCACAGTCCCGAAGCTCTTCATCCACGGTACGGCCGACGAGGTCGTCCCCTACACGCATTCACTCAAAATGTTCGCGAGCGCCCATGAGCCGAAGGATATCTTGATCATCGAGGGTGTCGGGCATATCAGCGCCCTTACATCGCCTTTTGCCGATCAGTATGTTGCACGGGTCAAGACATTCCTCGCTGACTTATCCTGAAATGCAGACAATTCCCTGCTTGACATATGCTTGAATTCTCTTTATTGCAAAATAGATGCCGTACATAAAAGAAAAGCGCCACTTTGAGCGGTTTCAGGTATCCAATGTACTGGGAGCGATTGAGCTCAAGGGCCTCAAGAAAGAGGTGTCGATCATCAATGCCTGCAGAGGCGGCGTGTGCATCTCCGGCGCAGAGATACCCATCGGCACCATCGTCAGGTTGCATATCGCTCATCCCGAAAAGGCAGATCCAATTTCGCTCTATTGCAAAGTCGTATGGGAGGATAACAGCGCCTCGGGGGATGTCCTCTCCGGGTTGGCCCTGCTCAATACGAACAGGATCCTCTTCGAACGCGAACTGGAGTCCTTTGGAAGGCTCCTTACATCGATCGGGGTAACCCGCTAGTTTCTGCCACCTAGCCACCAATCTTGCTCATGAGGGTAACACAACCCTGTCCCTCACGGTTGAAACCGCTACTTGGTTTGCTCCTGATCCCTACAACGAGCAATTCCTCTAAGCCATCGTCCTGTAACCCCTGCCTGAGAGGCCCGAGGAGGTCTATGGACTTGTCTGAAAACAGGCACGGCCTCAAGTGCCCGTTCGCAGACAATCTGATCCGGTTGCACCGGGAGCAGAAAGACCCTTCGGACAGCGGTTCAATGAATCCCAGCTTGCCTTTGGCCCCTGGTATCCTGTACAGGCTTGCAGGACCGAGGCCAGACTCCACGAGCTCTAAGCTGCCGAACGTCTTGACTATGATCTGCCTGATATCCAATGCCGTGATAGGGCGCGCTGGAGCGAAACGTGCTGCACATCCGACCGGCATGAGCTCGATGAAACTGACATCCATGCTCTCAGCTTGGGTGAGCCGCGCAAAAGACAAGATTTCATCATCATTAAACCCTCTGATTGCAACTACGTTGATCTTCACTTTGAACCCTTCCTCCCTGGCTTTGCGTATGCCGGACAGCACCCTGTCAAAGGCGTCGGTGCGCGTGATATAGGCATACTTCGCCCTGTCAAGGGTATCCAGGCTGATATTAACGCGTTCTATCCCCGCGGCGCGCAGGGCATTGGCCATGGGTTCAAGCAAGACACCGTTCGTGGTGAGCGAAAGATCTTTGATTCCCTCGATCTCCCTGATACGGGGAATGAAATCGAGGATGCCCTTTCTGACAAGAGGTTCCCCGCCCGTCAACCGCACCTTGTCCACACCCCTTCTGACGCATAGCCTGATGATCCTAAGAAACTCCTCATAGCGCATGATCCCTTCATGGGGAAGCCATTGTACGCCTTCCTCCGGCATGCAATACCTGCACCTCAGGTTACATCGGTCCGTCACCGATAGGCGCAGGTAGCGTATCCTCCTGGCATAGTTGTCAATGAGGGGATTCAAGCCATGACCTCCCGCACAACCTTCTGCAAAACATGGGCCGGGAAAAGGGCCTGAGCCTTGCCGCCTTCCATGACGATCTGAAAGGGCCTTTGCGGCTTAAGGATCCGGGAACAAGCCAGCCAGGCGATGCCTGTGGATTGAAAGGCTTCAGGAACCATTAGGGTGCTCGGTCCCATGAGTACAATTTCGCGGACAAATTTCGCGAGCTTGAGGATACCGTGGAGGGTTTTATTAAGGAGCGCTGTGACCGTGATGCTGATATCCGCCCGGGACAGTACTACGGGAAGCTCGTCCCGTGGCCTGATTAAGGGGGTTATGACCGGCCTTTGCTCGATAACCGCCACGGCACACCCCTTCTTTGCCAAGGCAATAGCCACCGGCTGGATGTACCCAATCATGGCGATGAGATCTCCATCACGGAGGACAAGGGAGTCCAGAATATCTCCCGGAGTAATCACCTGGGAGGTCAGACACGGCATTGAACGTGGCGATATCCACAGCCCGGCCAATGTGGTGCATGCCCTTGCCCTTGGCTAGGATAACTCCCACGCATGATCCGGCGATCGCACCTGCCCTCTCCCATACCGCGCAATCCTCATTCCGGGAGTGGGAGATATTGGCGCTGAGCCCTACGCGACACTCGTCAACCTCGACCATAATATACCCCGTTCCGATCACTGCCCTGCGTACTTTGAGCTGTCTATAATCGCCACCAATGCGATCCATGATCCTCTCTAATATGGTAGCCATCATATCTTTGCACTCAGAAAGGTATATATAACCCTCCCGGTATTGTCAAACAAGGAATCCCCGCTTCTTCCCCTGGCTGCTTATCCCCCCCTTCCCTCCATAATCCGTGAGGATTGCCGTAATGGGCGCATCGTCAGACGTCCCATCATGGACCAACCGTTTATCCTCCTCGCCGAAACACCTTCTTGGCAAGCTGTATGAACGGCAGATGTCTAAGCTTGCTGATCCCCTGGGGGTCTAGTGAGGAGGGGGGGGATTTGCGCTTATGTGGCAAGTCCTTCAAGACCGAGGAGAAAACGTTTCTTGTCGAGCCCGCCGCTGTATCCTCCAAGCGCTCTTTGCGCTATGACCCGATGGCAGGGGATCACCACCGGCAGGGGGTTCGAGGCACATATCCTGCCAACGGCCCTGGCGAAACTGCGGTTTCCCAACTCCCGGGCGATATCACCGTAGGTTTTCGTCCGCCCATAGGGAATGGATGCCATGGCTATGATCACCTTCTGCCAAAGGGTATAAGGCGTGTAGGGACTTGGATCCCGTGACCAGATTGGCCGGTCCCCTTCAAAGCCAAGCCCGCCAGGGAATATCTTGGCTTTTTGCGAGAGGTATGCCTCAAGGCCAACCAGGAACCAGGTCAGCTCCCCCGTGCGAGATCTGCCATCGAGCCTCTCCCAGGAGATGGCGGTAATCTTTGTGGCATCCCCCGCAACCCATAGCGTCCCGGCCACGCTTGGGGTTTCAGCTATCCAGCAGTTTGTCAAATGGATCATCCCTCTTGATCCTCTGTGTTCCTTCCATCAGGAAGAGAAGACGTTCCAGAAGAAGCCTAGTCCTCCGTTGTTCCTCGAGGATCGCGTCCATGGTCTTCTCAAGGCTGTTCTCCTTTATCTGTTCCACATCGAAGGATATCTCCTTCATTATCTGCGGCCTGGTTATATCCCTCACCATATGGATGAACCTGGCCCAGAAACGCTCGATGTTGATCGGTTGGGGCTCATGTGCCAAAAGGGTGGTAGCAATAACCCGGTAGCACCTAGCGATATCTGATGTCGGGAAACGCACCACGACGGGGACTTGTTCCGCTATTGCCATATGGAGCCGTTCATCGTTGCATACCGGCCCTACATACTCGATCTGGGTATCTAAAAACCTTTGGGAGGCAGAAGATATTTTCTTGAATAGGGCATGGCCTGCGGCATAATCATCGACCATGCTCGAGAACACAGAGATTTTTCCCCCATACACGTTGCTTTTCAGAGTCTTGATGAGACCATAGGTTTCCGTCAACGAAGTAGGCTCAGGATTAATCCCGACAATGACCTCCGGTACCGCTATAAGGAATGATATAAGATTGCTCGCCATACCCGATGTGGTATCCACAAGGATGAAATCCATATCTTTGGACACCTCTATCAAATCTCCCACGAGCCGGAATATCCTCTCCTCTGGCAGATCCGCCATATCCACTAGACCTGAGCTCGCCGGGAGAAGCTTGATCTTATAATCAGTGGGGAGGATGATATCTTTCAGTTCCGCCCTATCCAATATGGCATCTTCAAGGCTCTTCTGCGGCATGATGCCCATCAGGATGTCGAGATTGGCAAGCCCGAGGTCGCCGTCAACCAGGAGTACACGGAACTCCATCTTGGCAAGGCTGATGCCGACATTGAGTACGAAACTACTCTTGCCTATCCCACCCTTTCCAGATGTTATTGCAATCATCCGCGGCATATTTCGCATTCCCCAGAATTCCTTTGCAAACAATATGCACAAAAATCAAGGTGAAATTGCACGAAATTTTCACCTTTGCTCATATATTGTAGAAAAAAATATCCCTATAAGGGGAAAACTTTTATCCCTTCTCCCTCTGTAAGTCCATGGAGACTACTTTAGTAACGCCGGGGACATCAAAGGTGATGCCGTATATAATATCAGCGACTTCCAGGGTGTTTTTGTTGTGGGTCACCACGAGGAATTGCGAGTCTTTCGAGAAGGCCTTGATGAGACGATTGAACCGCTCCAGATTTGCATCGTCGAGTGGGGCATCCACCTCGTCCAGGATACAAAAGGGGCTCGGCCGTACCTTGAACAAGGCAAAGGTGAAGGAAATGGCGCATAGGGTCTTTTCCCCCTCGGAAAGAAGCGACATTGCCTTCAGACGCTTGAATGGCGGGCAGGCAAAGATTTCGACCCCTGCATCGATACCGCCGCCCTGCTGCAGGACGATATCCGCCTGGCCTCCCCCGAACATCGCGGTGAAGATCTCCTGGAAATTGGCCCTGACTTTGGCAAATGTGGCCATGAATTCCTTGGCGCTCTCGCGTTCGATATTCGCTATGAGCTCGCGCAAACGCGTGCTGGCGAGGACGATGTCCTCATACTGCTTATGCAGTTCGTCAAATCTGGTCTGTGCCTCCTCATAGGACTCGATGGCAGCAAAATTAATCTGACCCATGACCTCAATCCTCGTCTGATACTGGGCGATCTCGGCTCTGGCCTTTTCTGGATCGAAATCTTCCGGCACCTGCGGCAGCCCCGACCCGAAGCGTGCGGTATACCGCTCGAGCATCATCTTGTAAGCAATCTCCTGCTCCTTGTCGCTGAGCATCAGATCCTGCTTCTGTTTCTCCAGGGAGGTCAGGGCATTGTTCAACTCATCCATGTTTTTCCTGATTGTCTCCGCCTTGAGTGTATGATCCTTGAACTGCGGGAGATATGCTCCGTATCTTACCTCCTGGCGTTTGATCTCCTCTTGAGCACTAATAAGCGCTTGTTCCATTTCACCAAGGCTGGCGATGAGCTCTCCCTCCTTCTCCTTCAGCTCTTGTATCCTGATCGCATCGCTTTCGATCTCCTGGTATCTCATCCCGAGCAAACCCTTGAGCCCTTTTAACCGCTCCTCTTTTGAGGCATAGGCCACCTTATTTTCCTGGAGCCGTTCGCTGATTGTCTGTAGACCTCCCTGGACCGTATCGAGATCTTTCTTGGCCTCCATCTTTCTGGTATCGAGCATCTTCAATTCTATCTGCAGGGCATCTACCTGGGTGTCATATCCCTTCTTCTCCTCATCGGCCTTTTCAATATCCTGCGCTATGCTGTAGGACATCCCTTCCCAAGTAAGGATATCATGATCGAAGGTCTTCCTTCGATCCGTCATCCTTTCCATCGTGCTTAGTATCCCGTGCCGTTTTTCCTTGCAAGCTTCTATCTCTGTTTCATCCCGTTTGATTTTGCCAGAAACCCCTTCCAAAGCAGTAATGAGAAGACCAAACTTCCCCTTCGCTTCTTCCAGAGATATCCTTTTTTCTTTCAAGGTGCCTTCCAAAGCCTTCATCTGCTCCGTCAGGGCAAGCGACTCTGTCTTGGCCTTCAAAATCTCGGCATATTTATCCTTCTCGGGACTTGTGCGCAAGATACCGGAGCTTTCCAGGATCATTCCGTCGCGGGTGATTAGGGTCTGCGAACGATACCCTTGGCGCCAGAGCTTCAGGGCTTGCTGCATGTCCTTAACTACCCATTTGCCCCTCGTTAATACCTCGAGAACCCCTTCAAATCCAGGGCTTGCTGCGACATAGGCACGCAAAGGCCCCAGGAGGCCTTTCACTTGAAAGGAGGCATCCTCTTTGTGTCCGTCCAGGTGCGGTCGTGTTGGTATGAATCCAGGTCCCTGTGCCCGTATTCCTTCTGGACCAATCACCTCATCATGGTCGTTGATGATGAGATAATCCAGAACATCCCCCAATGATCCGGCCGTCTCCTCAAATCCCGTCGCAACCCTGATAGCGTCCGATACCCGTTTGAAACCGTTGTTCTCATGCCCTTCCGGGCTTGCAGGCCACCTATTGATGATCCGGCCGAGCATCGTGATCTTGGTCGCAAGCTCGGTATGTGTCTTTTCTAGGGAAATCAAGGACTGGGAATCCCTTTCAATCTTGGCCTGGCTTTCCGTACTTTCCTGCATAAGCGTATGGATTGCATCCTGTTTTTCCCGGATAGTCCTTGATAGTTTTTCAAGGCCCGCATCGAGAATCGCAAGCTCTGCCTGTAAGTTCGCCTCCTCTCTGGCCATCTCTTCGAGCTCTTGCTCCCTCTTCCTTATATTGAGCCCGACCTCATGATGCCGCTGCTTGAGGAAACCGATGCGCTGCTCCATTGCCCGCGCATGTCCGATCTGATCAAAGAGAATGGCCCTCTTCCGCTCATAATCCCCGGAGACGGCATTGAACTCGTTCATGATTGCATCCACTGCATCCTTCTGCACCCGGAACCCATCCTCAATCTGCCTGCTCTCGCCTTCCATTCCCTCTAGCTCACGCGTGCAGGCATCGATCCCATGAAGCACTCCTTCATTCTCTTTGCGGGCATTTTCCATGCGGATGGATAACATATCAATCGTGGAGCGTGTGTCCTTAAGCCTGAGCTCTCCCGAGTCCTTCTCCCCCCGTGCTATTTCGTAACGGGCACGTACCTCCTGAAGGGTGGCATGCGTATAATCCATGTCACCCTTCATCTCCAGCATCCGGGCATTGACCTCTTCCAAGAGGGATGCTTGAGAAGAAAGCCCATCCAGAACGCCCTGCCTCCCCTTTTCTATGACGTTGAGATCGTCCTCCAGGAATGCTCTCTTATGCCTGATACCATCTATCTCAAGGCTCAAGGTCAACTGGGTGAGACCGTTAATCTTATCTTTCAGGATCTGATACCTCCGGGCCTTGTAGGCCTGCGCCTTCAGGCTGTCCCTTTGTCTGCTGACCTCGGAAAGGAGATCCTTGATCCGGTCAAGATTCCCCTGGGCAGCTTCGAGCCGTTTGATAGCCTCCGCCCGCTTTACACGGAACTTGCCGACCTCGGCCACCTCCTCAAGGACATGCCGTATGTCCTCCGGCTTGGCCAGGATGATGTCCTTAACCCTGCCCTGCTCGATGATGGCATACCCCTGCCGGTCAAGACCGGTATCGAGGAAGAGGTCGGTGATATCCTTCAGCCGACAGCGGACATTGTTGATGGTGTAGATGCTTTCCCCGGACTTGAATAGCCGTCGTGCAATAGAGATCTCGTTGAATCCTGTGAGTTCTTTGGGAAAGGCGCCGCCATCCCTGCAGAACTCGAGGCTGACGCTGGCCATGCCGCTGGGCGGAATATCCTGTGTCCCGGCAAAGATCACATCCGCCATATTCCCTGCGCGTAGGGCCCGGGCGGACTGCTCCCCAAGCGCCCACCGGATGGCATCCACTATATTACTCTTGCCACAACCGTTCGGTCCGGCAATACAGGTAATGGCACCGGGAAAGGTGAGTACCGTCCTCTTGGCGATGGACTTGAAGCCTTTGATCTCAATCCTCGTTAACCGCACACTCTAGGTGTCTATCAGAGCTTGTTCCCCATAGCAAGCATGCTTTGTCCAATTTCTAACGTCTCGGATTTTCGAGGTAAACCACCCTATATCCTCCAATATCCTTCCACTCAAGGGGAGTGGGGCAAAGTGCTATTTAATATGACCGCCTCCCTTTCTGCCAGTGGCAGAAAGGGAGGCGGTCATATCACGGCGGATATATATCTTCGTGTAAGGGGAACGGGGATTCCCCTTTTCCAAAGTGGGATTCTTCGAACCGTCGCCTAGAATGAGTTCACTGAGAAGGACGGGGGGCCTTGGGGGGAGTTGCCGGCGCTAGTGGAGCTGGCATTTGAGAAGGTGCCTTAGGTACAACCGGCGCCGCCTTGGTAGCCATGACGCTCTTGGAAGGCCTCTCGAAGGTGAAGTAGCCTAGGGTCAGCGATGTGATCATGAAGATCACCACCAGAACCCGGGTGGCTTTATTGAGAAAATCGGCAGGACCTGCGCTGCCGAAGAGGGCCTGGGAACCAGCCCCGCCGAATACGGCCCCAATATCAGAGCCCTTGCCTGACTGCAAGAGGATAGCTATCACCAGAAAAACGGAAACAAGGATGTGAATCGTTAGCAGAAATCCATACATTATCTTTAACCTCTGAATTTTACTATTCTCTCAAACGATGCGCCGTCCAGGCTAGCGCCTCC
>Ga0315291_10008340_pt1 | contig 12736 bp, 31 predicted proteins | sample YL17G12_20_MG_FD_203070 | JGI IMG/M metagenome (GOLD analysis project Ga0315291, IMG submission 203070) | Sediment microbial communities from Yellowstone Lake, YNP, Wyoming, USA - YL17G12_20 | ecosystem: Environmental > Aquatic > Freshwater > Lake > Sediment | place: USA: Wyoming | collected... | reverse complement strand
CGCCCTCTGGATATTCTCGGTCGATTTTGGTATTAAGGTATTGGGTAATACTACCTTTGACAATAGCATCGAATTTCTTTTCTTTACAGAGTTTAGCAGTTACTAAACCTATTTTTGTATCTTCAATTGGTTTATTCATGACATTATGTTTAAAATCATTATAAAATCCTTAATCCTCATATTAATGAGATTGTGAAAATCCTCACGCTTGAGTTTGGGTTGACTGCTGAATTGACAAGCAAGACCGATTACATCTGTTTTAAACCTAGTATCAGGTCTCGATTCAATTTCTCTTAGTGCGAGTGTGACATACTCCAACTTTCGCACGTAACTAACGTCTTTTCTTTTGTTTCTCATAATTACCGTAATTTCATATGATTAATAAATTCAAAACCCTCGTCATTAATACATTCGTAGTGAATGAGTTTCCATTGTGGATATTCTTTGTAGTGCTGTTCAATCATTTCCTTGTCGAAAAGTTTTTTATGCTCTTCTTCAGTCCAAGAATTACTGAATCCACCAGTTTCGACGTTAAGCCATGCGTACATCATAATTGTTTTTATTTGATTATACGAAATCTATCGGGAATTGTTACAATTTTAGACGATTTTTTTCGTTTATCAAATTGTTTAATACGGAGAGTTGATATCCAATATATTTTTCGGTAATTAATGCAGATTTAAAAACATAAGTATTTTCGTTCTTTGTCTCGGAAGGAATGCCATCGTGATGTATATTGTGACATTTGTCGCAAAGGCACACTAAATAATCTACCATCTGTATTTCATATCCATGAATTTTATCGTAATTAGGATGATGGGCACGCATATCAATTGTACTCCAGCATAGCACACACATAAATTTCTTTTGTAGTTTAACCCAATCGGCAACAATTTTCCAGTATAGTGTGTTGACAAATTTCCAATAATTCTCGTGTGATAAATATTTACAAATATAATCAGCAATGTGGTCGGGATTAACGTTATGGCTAGTTAAATCCACATTAATTTTATCCCATCTTTCTTTAAGAAAGAACGGACTTTTTGATTTCTTATGGCACTCCACATCCAAATATTTCTCGATGAATTCTGCCGTTTCATCTGTGGTTATTTGCGGATATAACATAGTAATAAATTAAAATAGGGGAGAACGAATCTCCCCTTTTGTTATTTTTATATGAATTATTCTAAATTAAATCCTTTTGATAATAGTCGAATCGTTTCATACGTATTTCTTGACCTTTGTTCTTCAAGTTCCTTATCACGTTCTTCCTTCTTATAACGATGAACTTCAGAATCATTGTGACATTTATACAAACAATCTAACTTTTGAGTTATGGTTAGAGTACTGAATTCTTTTTCCGAAATATAACCCAATTTCGCTAAGATTGCTTCTCTCGATTCATCACCAACATTAAGTTCTAGTGTACCGGGAAAATTTTGTGTTGGTTCACTTACATCGGTTTTTTCTTCAACAGGAACGTTTGTTGGGAGTTCAACGGGAGCATTTGCCAATTTTTCGGCAATTGCTTTTTTCATTTTGCTACTTTCGGCATATAGATACACTCGATATCTGGCTTCGGCATTAACATCGGTTGCCATTTTTTTGGTCGGAGCACCACCAATCCAGACATTATTATCATCAAGAATTTTTAATTCTTTTAGTATTGGTAATGTTATTTGACTGTTCCTTTTCTTCTTTTCGTCGTTAAGCATGTAGAAATCACGAGCATCTATTTTTACGGGACCATTATCTCCTGGAATAAATACCTTAAAAGCCTCTTGGCTTGATTTTGGAGTGGTTATCAAACGATTCTCAATATATATCAGACTAAGGATATTTAGTGTTTCGGGTATTGTATCAATATCTGGGGTAGTTAAATGCAATTTAATGAATTCTTCTTTTGAAATAAAAGCCATCGTGTCAAGTACTAACGCTTTCTTTTTGCTTACTTTCTCAGTTTCCTTTTCCTTCACTTTCGACGAAGGTTTTTTTAGTGTGTCTTTTATACGTTGAATATCTTCATTAGTTATAATTTCTGGACCAACATACATCAATTCCCTTTTCTCGTTTCGAATAATTAAACCTGCTTCTATGAATTTGCATTGTGAGTAACTGTTATCGAACTTAAATTTTTTAGATGCATGTATTTTTTTTCCTTCTTTATCATAAAACTCAAACAGTTTTTTTGCGACAACCCATGTGGGTGCATTGTCTCTGAGGTATTCTGCAAATAGTTTAAGACCTGCTCCACCTCTAATCATCGTTTCTACGATAGTTTCATTTTCATTTTCCTTTTTCATAATAGTTTTAAATTTTCTTCAAAGATAAGAAACATATTGTTAACTTGCAAGTATTTCTGAATTTTTATTGAAAAAAAATAAGTTATTTAGTGGAAATGCGTATAGATAATGTCAAAACCGAGAACAATGAAAAAGACCTCCTCTTACAGCAAGGGCAAGGGCAAAAACTATGTCTGGTCGTATCATAATTATCAAATGCTCTGCATTTATGTAACTTATGATACTGCGTAGTCGTTTACGAACGCTACAAAAACGTAGTTTAAATTGTAAGAGAAGCGGTTATCCAAGCCTTCCGGCTCGAAATTTTACTTGTCGTTTAGTTATATACTAATTATCATATTTTAAAGAACACTTCCACTAAATACAAAGAGAAGCAGACTAGGCTTGTGCTTTGTCTACTCCCCACCTTATTTTTATGTTATTATACTTCCTTTACTTTCGGAAGAAAGATGTTGATTACTTCTTGGAATCTATCGCAATCCCCAATACGCATTGCAGCGACTTCCTTGATGGATGCTTGACGTGATTTCTCAAACTCAGCACGAATGGATTGAACTTCTTCATTCGCCTTCTGATATGCTGAGTCATAGACCATACGCATTTGTTCGTTGATACCATTAACCTGATTTACCTCATCGGCATTGATTTTCGCAATATCTGCGTTACGAGCAGTAACGATATTCTTGATTTTCGCAAGAGTATAATTCACTTTCTGCTCGTACTCTCTGTGAAGACTAGCGAGTTCTTCGTGAGTCTTGAGAAGACCTTCTGAAGTATGGTGAACATCAATTTTAACTGGACTTTTGCTTCCGTCACCTTTAATAACAGTCCACTCTATTGCGGGAATGGTCGGCAATTCTCTCCTGAGTCTGTCAAGAGGACTGTCTTTATGAATGAACTGACCGATATGTGATGCGAATGCTTCTGCCTCGATATAGGCATTAACTTCAGCAACGCTCAATTGCTCCCAACCATAGTTATCATCCACCTCTGGCAATAGTTCTGCCCTTTCTTCTTTAGGTTTTTCGGGAAAAACAACAGAAGAAGTATCTGCTTTAACATATTTTATATGCTCAAGCCACTTGTCTTTTGCCTTGATGTTTTCCATGAGGAATGCTTGAGTAGCGTGAAGACTTGCCTTTTCTTTAAGTAAAGATACCACATCAACGGGAATTCGTTTACCTTGAACAGTAACAAAATCTTCTTTATCGACCCTTACAGTCTTGCTGTAGTTGTTGATACCACTTAATATATTGGTGATTTCCCCTGCCCTCTGTGTGCAGAGATTGGAAATTGATTGTGCTTGTGAAAGGCTGAGACCTTTAGAAGAAAGAGAATTTTTTCTGGAAGTAGTAGATACGTTTTTCATAGTTAATAATTTTAAGTTAGATAATAATAATTTTTAGAGTTAAGAGACTGCAAAGATAAATAACATTTTTCAAACATGCAAGAGTTTTTAAAAATATTTTCAAAATAAATCTTGCACCAATACTTTTTTACCATATTGAAACTCCGATACTCTATATGTAATTGGATTTTCCTCGTTATTTTCGAGTCTGTATTCCCAATATCCCCAAATTCCAGGCGTTTGATATTGCCTTCTTAGATATAGTCTGTCTTTCGGTTTAAATTGACACTCTTTTGAGTATATGGATATCTTTCCATAGATACTGTCTTGTGTCGTTTTTACCCAAACTATTGTGGGGTCAGTAAAACGTTGTGGGGGTGTAATCCTATATTCCAAGAAATTTCCCACGTATTTTCTTGTAATAAATAGTTCGTCTTCGAGCAAAAGTTCAGAATTTCTTGTTGTTCTACAAGAAGATGCTAAAATTAATACTATGGCAATAACAATTACTGTCAGCCAATAACTAATTTTTTCCTTCATTTTCATTATTAGCACCGTTGAAAATATTACGAAAGTCGCCATCAGCATCGCAATGCTCTGGAGGGTAGCCGTGCCTTCTTATATTCCTATGACGTAGCATTCTGTTTATCAGTGTTGTGATAAAATGTGTTATAGTATATAACATCATCATTGACCCTAGCCAATACCAAAAGTTTGTAAAAATAAATTCAAGTAATTTCATAATAATTTATATTAACAATATTTAAAAAACCATTCTCTGTCATGCACCTCAAGAAGTTCCGGGTACATTTCTAAGTACTTTTCGATAACCACACGTGCTTCTTCATCGCTCATGTGAAATGTCGAACATGCGAGATTCTCCATTAATTCATCAAATTTTTCCGTTGTCATATTTATTCGATTGATTCTATTATCGTTAAATTGATTGGAAATAGGCACGTGATTCTCTGTTGCATAACACCGCCATTACCGGGGTTTTCGTTGACAAAAAATTTGTATGCACCATCATTCATAATATATCCATTGGCGTAAATTGTGTCACGATAGCGATTCATTCCTGAATGTAATATTATTAATTTATATTTTTTCATATTATTTTCTTCTATTATACGAAATAAAATTGGAATTGTTACAAAATTTACTGATTATTTTCAGATTTTTTTCTTTCGTGTTCTGTGTAAGCACCTACTGCCCAAAATGCTGCCATTGCAAAAATTGCTGTACATATATAACCCCAAATATTACTTTCTGATTCAATTTTTGTCATATTACAAGAATAAGCATACACTATAAAATAAATAACGCATATGAATATTTTTAAATATTTCATTATTGATTGGGTGTTATATACTGTAATGTCTACATTCCTTTGTTCTGAATTATAAGTAAATACTCCGATTTTAAATATTTGAATAAACAATATATTCCCAAGTTACATCCCACATAATAACATAATGGTCACCATATGATAGTTTAACTTTACATTCGCTACTTTTAACATAAGGTTCTGGTGAATTATCGTCATCATCTATGTCATAAACCCACACCTCTTCAACTTGTGCTCCTTTATAAGAACAAGGACATTCGTGAGATTTTTTGTGAAATTTTTTGATGAGGCTATTAAAAACATTAGATGGAATATTCCAAGTATCTTTGTTTCCTTCGGCAATAGTTACCGAATCACCATTACCCCAAATATATAATTTTTCTGGATTACTTCCACTTCTAATGTATGACATAACCTATCTCGTTAAGAAACTAAGTTTGCTCTTAAGCATATTAATATCTTTAATATAAACATCACTAACAAACTTTCCCGCTTCGGGACTCATGCCATCGAATGAAATTGTTTGTAGTTCATGTTCATCAAAAGCAATCTTGTTTTGTAATTCCTGGATTTTTCTCTCACGAATTTCAGTCGCCCATTGGCGAATTTCGGCATCGGTAAAATATTCTTTTTCCATATCAAAGTCAAATTTACATTTTTCTCCACTCTTTAAAGAGCAATCACCATTAGATTGCTCCCAAGGGCATTTACCACTATAACACATTACTTTGCGAGTTTCTTTACGCCAGCAAGTTGTACTGGTTTAAGACCATCAAACTTGATGGAGTACTCATACACCTCGGTATGTTTCTTCTGTGCTTCCACAAGTTCTGTCTCATGGTAAGCAGATTTCCAAATCGGTGACCCATTAAGGTCTTTCTGAATGTTCTCGTCATTGACGGGTGAATAAACTTTTACTGTTTCCATAGTTATTATTTAATTGTTTGCAAATGTAATGATTTTATTTTAATATCCAAGGATTATTTACTTTGTTTTATAAAAAAATAATGAAATTCGTCATCAATTTCAAACCGTTCGTAGATTGACCTCATTATCATAATCTTATCAATCTCCATCAGTTCCGGGAGTTCGTATGGAAGTTCATCGTTCATTATTTCTAAGACTCTGCCGATGATTACGTATTTTCCGTCACGACTGTAGAAGAATGTATATGTATTTTCTTCATCCCCGTCATAGTCCTCTAAATCTTCATTGGGATTATCTAGTAGTTGCGTGTACCTCTCGTATGGTATTGACACACCATACATAAAATATTCTTTAAGTTCGGGATTTTTCATCTATTCTACGGTATAATCGGGTTCAAATTCCCATTCAATAAATTTTCTCTGAACAGCACATTGGTTTGTTGAGGGTAAGTCATGAAGTCCGTCCTTTCTACTATAATAGAACCAGCAATCGAGATTTTTGTTTATATCAAGTATAAGGTTATCGACAGTATCTCCAAAGGTAACTCCTCTGAATTTCAATCTGACGAACTCTCTAGCATCTTCATACCAGGTTCTATCATATGGTTGATATGTGAAATCATAATCTGTTTCAACCACATCAGAAAAGGAATAAATCAATTTAGCAATTTCTATTGCTTGTTCCTTTGTTAAGTCTTTTAATTTTTTCATAGTTATTTATTTTTCACCCATATCGATTTCCATTGCACCAATATTCCAATCCACCCAAGCCTTACATAAAAGCAAGTTAACGCCTAGCATATATGTGTTAACCATGTTGTGTTGCCATTTATCGGGTCTTTTGAAGTCTTTACTCCCTACCGCTTTATTGGCTTTGAACCATATGCCGAGTTCCCATTTTCTGAATTCACTGCGATATCTGAATTTGCCTATGGTTTCATCTGGTTTCTCAAACCTATGACGAAAAACAAAGGTGAGGTTCAATTTATTTATTTTAAAACTTTTTACTGCCATATTAAAATTTATTTAATGTATAAAATGTTCCCCATAGCACAACAACAAGTGCTATTAACCAAGAACTTCCTACCGTACTAAACCTTTGGTATGGGTCTTTGCCGATTTTCTTATTAAAAAGAATCACCCTTTCAATTATACTCTCAATTAAGAGAACTGAAAAATACAATGCCCAACCAAAAATCACTCCTTCAATGTAGTCTTTTATATTCATATTATCTAAAATTTGCTTCGTGTGTAAGATAGTCATCAATTAATTCGTTTTTAATTTTCTTTGTTAATTTAAACGGTATATCATCATCATTATCGATATCATATTCGGGTTTATTCATCATTTTGGTACTGCCTCTTTCAAAAAAAGTAAACCAGTATTCTTCACCATCAATAACAAATTGGGTGGAAGTTTGATGTTCGTAATGGGTATCACCCACTGATGAAAGGTTACAACTTTCCATCTTTTTATTTAAGTATTAATTCTTTATAAATAATGACCAATAGTATCGATAACGATATAATACAATCGGCAAGCAAATACTTTTTAATACGTTTATTGAATTTCTTCCTATCCATGAAGTCATCGCTGAGTTTATACGCAATAACCGATGAGACAACTAGTAATGATATACCCGCAAACCAATGTGGAGTGAAGAATAATCCGACAACGTATATCAGATATAATACCTCAATTATAAGTATTGGCACATTTCTCTTGCGTTTAATACTGGTGTTCCAACGAGTTTTCAACATAGAAATCTTTAAGATTTCATAAGCCATGAAGCAGAATGTTAAGAATACGACTAGTTTCATAATTTATGTTTTTCTGTATTATACGAAACAAAACAAGAATTGTTACAAATTTACCCGACTTTATTTAAAGAAAAACTTTCATCAAGTGTTTTTTCCAATGAATCGAAAATCTCAGTGTGATTCTCCCAGAATATTACACAATCAACCAATTCTTCTGTTGCTTCATTGCCTTCCTTATCTCGGATATCAAATTTGTTCTTGAGTTTTTCTACAACCTCAGAAACACTGAGATAATCCCAGTTAATTTCCATTAAATAATCAATAACCTCTTTCATATTAATTTAGCCTTTCTTTCCAAATATTTTTATCATTAAATATACCATCCTCTTCACCCATATCATTAAAGTGCTTCAAACACTCTTCTGTTGCGGGATAAAACATGAGTCTGTCGACAATCTCCCAATACTCCTCAAACATAGGGTCATTTCGTAGTTCTTCTCTAAGCCTGTCGGCTTCAACATCCCAATCCAATGGCTCTTCCCAATATCCGACAAAGTGAATAACAGTAGCATCATCGTCAACATCAATTGGATTTAACGGGTCTATGACCATTATGCCGTACTTAAATTTTTCCATTAGTAGTCTATTTTAGTTGTTAATACTGTTGCAGATATCGCCGGGCGTGTCAATGCAACATACTTTATCTGATTTTTTTCTTTGGTAACCCAGTTACAATTAATATCATTCTCCATGACCATGACATGCTGATAGGTGCTACCTTGTGCTTTATGACAAGTAATAGCAAATCCGTAATCAAGGTCTTTGTTGATAACATCCTCTCTATTCCTAGCCTGACCATCCCTATGAACATCAATGGTCTTCATCAGGAGATTGTTACGTCTGAACTCATAGTATTTATCCCACAATTTCTTGTTAGACTTACCCATGTCCCGGAAGAAATCATGCATTTCAGCATAACGATGTAGGTTATCAAATTCATTGGCATCAATAATGAATACTTCTTGAAATTTATATTTCTTTTTTGCCAAGTCTTCTCTTATTTTTACCACGAATCCTTTAATACCACTTGAATTGATACGTAACTCGGATTTCTCGACAATACGATAGTCTGCAGAATTTTCAATTATGTTGTATCTGTTACGTGCACCACTTACACTTCTATAACCCATTAGTATATCACCAACTTCAACAATATCGGTTTTTTTACCAAATAATATGTTTCGTATGACTTGATTTGATGCCATAATCGTATCGTTTTTCCAGGCAATGAGTTTAACAAAGTCACAGTCAATCTTAAATTCTTCTGACATATACTTTTGAATCACCGCATTACGAAACTCACTCTTGTTAATGGTAAAAGTAATGCCCTCACCAAGATGATTTACATTAGTGCGTCTTTCAAACCCACCATCATGTCTATCGAGATTGTTTCTAAGTGCATCATATACAAATGCAAGTGGGTTAGTATCGTTTTGTCTTTCAATCTTTGTAAGCCAATGAATGTCGATATCGGTTTGAGTAAACACAACACTTTCCTTCTCCCCAATCGGCGGGATTTGGGCGGGGTCGCCCATGAAAAGCACTTTAACCCTTGTGGTTCTTGTTTTCTCCAATATTAATTCGAATAGTTCGAGATTTATCATCGACGCTTCGTCAATAATAACAAAGTTATAATCAGTAATTTTTGCCTGAGCAATAGGGTTGAACTTAGGGTCATTGGGGTTAAAGTTATCCAAATCTACATCGGGTCTTAGTCCAAGCAGTGCGTGAAGTGTCTGACCTTCTTCACCAGTAGTGTTCATAATGACTTTCTTGGCTTTATGCGTAGGTGCTGATACTACCACACCATAACCATAGTCGTCAAGTATCTTTTTAATACAAGTACTCTTACCCGTTCCGGCATAACCCGCCAATGTAAAGAAAATCTTACCATCAGCCTTTAGCCAAACCCGAATTTTCTTAATACCTTCGTATTGCTCTTCGTTGAAAGTAATTAACTTACCGCTCGTAAGCAATAACTGATTGTCTTGTTCTGTCTTTGTTTTAACAGGACTATCAAACAAGTCATTCAAATCAACAAATTTTTTCGGTGTATATTTGTGTGGAATATCACCCATTTTCAAGAGTTTCAAGGAGGTCAATAAGACTCTTAAGGTGTTCGAGATTGACAAACTTCAAATCGGGCATCTCATAAAATTCAACAGTATAACCACCGTCGTCATTCACCTCGTCGTTGCTACACGATATAAGCAAACACTTATCTTGAATCTCATAAGTATAGTAATGAAATGTCTCTAACGGACTACTCGTCTCGTCTTGTCTTTGAAACCCTAGTTTTAATAAACTTTTTTCTGTTATCTTTTTCATATTTCCTTTCCATTTTATTGCTACTTCGCCATTTTTCTTTATATATATTTTAACTTTGCCCCGAAGGTCGTCTGGTATATAAACGTCTTTATACGCTATGCGTTTTGCTGCCATTATCGGGTCGTTCCAATAGTCTTTTTTAGCCTTCTTATGATACGTTCCGTTCATTCTATAAATTTTTTGAGGTTTAATAGTGTCTGTATTTCCATTTCTTCTTCTTGTTCCCAATCGCCATTGCCATTGGTTCTTGCATACGAATATCTCCCAATTGCATCGAGAATCTCGTTGACTTTATCTGCGTGACCCGTCCATCTACAAGTGTGTAGACGAATTAAAAGTCTGCGGTAGATTTGTAGTTCTTCTTTTTCACTTGGTCTTTCCATTTTTTACTATTGCTTTTCTTATTATTTTAAAATGCTCCCAACGATATCCCACTTCTCGAAAATCTCTTAGTTGATACCACACCAATCCCATTTCCCCCTCAATACGATAAACCATTTTCTTTATCCCATTACCTTTAATTCCCACATATTTCGGTGGATATTCATCCTTGGTGATTTCTATTTTCATTTTGTAAGCCAATTATCTTGCTTTTTAGTGACCAAATCCTCATACATCCTAATGATGCCACTTTTAATTGTTCTTCAGCAGTTAATTTTCTGCTATTCTTTGTTTTCGCTGGTTTACGTATCTCTCTTGCATATACACTAGCACCTTCCCAACTTCCTCTATTACAAACGTAAATTCCTGCTTCTTCAGGTATTAAGTCTTTACACTTTTCATATAAATCTTCGGGCATTGCATAATAAAAATATGTTATTCGTCCCGCTCTGTCTTTATGATGATGTCCTTTCTTAAAATCTTTTAATAAATCAGCCTTACTTATCTTAATCTCAACCTCAGTTGCTATTCCCGATTTTGATACTATGAATAAATCACATTCATGCATCCAAGTAAATCCCCAACTGATGTTCGGCACAATAACATATTGTCTAATTCCATAGGTTTTCGCAATTGCTAATTCAATTTCAATAGTCTTTATCGGTTTAACCTTCGGTTTCTTTGTTTTTCTTAACACTATGCGACTGTATTGACTTTAAAGTTATTTTTCCTTCGCTTTTAATCTTACTAAGACTTGCTTTACTATTAAAGCCAACGGTATAGCGAAACTGTAATTCAGTACCATAGTCTGCGATTTCGTTCCTTAAGTCAACCTCGACATTGAAACCTTTTTTCTTTAATTGCTTCTCAAGCCATAGTACCATTGTTGACTTGCCTGTTCCGGCATCTCCTGTAACAATAATTTGTAGTTCTTTCATAATTATTTATTTTAAATTTATTTTTATGGATGTACTTCGTCTTTATAAATTCCACAAAGGCAAGGCACGTTGAAAATAATTGCAGCATTTTTCATCACAAAATTGATAGTTCCTGCGGGTGACCAGATTTCTCTTATTACTCTTTTGCCTTTATATTTTAAACAACCTAAAAAGTCATAGTCAAATTCACCATTCTCAAGTAAATTAAGTACTTCAGCATCTTTTGACTGCATAAGATATTCAAACATTTCAACACTAGCAACAATATATTTAATATTCTCTGACTCATTGTCAATATAGTTGTTGAGTTTTTCGAAGTTCGTCTTATTTTTTGAGTTGAACTTCTGCATGACTGCATCGTTTATGTGTATCTCACCCATTTAATTCTACTATTTTTCTGTATTTAACTATTTTATATAATATGTCATTCTTGCTTTTTTGCCAATTTCCCATTTCATAGGCTACAAAGTTAGCAAATAATTTGTCAATCGGAAACCTTTTATCACCATTGGGATAATTTTTATTTACCCAAGTAATAATACATTCGTCACAAAGGTCTATCATTGACTCATATAGCATTGCTCCACCCCCGATAAAAACTTTATTAAATTCTACCTCGTCAATTAAATTGAGAATAGTGTCTAGTTTTTTGAAACGATAGATTTTGTCAAAATGCGATACCACGGGATTATCTCCGCACACCACCATATATTCTCTACCCTCTAAGGCTTTGGGTGGAAGAGTCTTGTATGTGTTATAGCCGACAATTAGCATATTTCCCATAGTAGTGTCCCGGAAATGCTTAAAATCTTCGGGAATCCTCCAAGGAATGTTATCGCCGATGCCTATTACGCCATCGACACTTACTGCTGCTATTGCTATTAACTTACATTTTTTCATTATGTTGTGGATATATCTTTTTTATTTCCAGCCAAATCTAATCTTCCACTACTACCTACAAAGTAAACATATTCTCCAATTTCTATAAAATATCTGTTTTGTTTCATTGGTTCGCCTTTAACGATTGTTCCGTCTTCAAGACGTATTAGTTCAACCTTCCGTTTCTTGAAAAGCGGAATATAAAAATCTTTCGTTCTAAGAGGAACTCCCGTAGGGTCGACTTCGGTAATTTTTGCTTTCATTACGCCAATTTTTTGTCTTTAATTAGTTCACGAAGGAAGACATTCTTAACACCACCAACAAATCTTACCCATTCCTTATAGTACTCCGGAAACATATCTTGAAGTTCTTCATCGCTTTTCATCTTAAGCATCACAACGTTTTGAGCGGGTACTGCTTCACGTGCTTCTGGATACATCTTAACATGAATAACATAATCCACA
>Ga0315291_10008339_pt1 | contig 12736 bp, 14 predicted proteins | sample YL17G12_20_MG_FD_203070 | JGI IMG/M metagenome (GOLD analysis project Ga0315291, IMG submission 203070) | Sediment microbial communities from Yellowstone Lake, YNP, Wyoming, USA - YL17G12_20 | ecosystem: Environmental > Aquatic > Freshwater > Lake > Sediment | place: USA: Wyoming | collected... | reverse complement strand
TCACGGCTTCGTCGTACAACTCGTCATCGTCCTTATCGGCATATTCATCAAAGAGGCCGAAGTTTTCTTGTTGCCCCGCGCCGTTCTCGGAGGAGAATCTCACCGTTCCGGCTTGGGCCAGGTCTTGATTATTTTCTCTGATAAAATCGGTTACTTTTTTCATTTCATCTTCGCCGAGGTATGGTCCTTGGATGCGTCTGGGTTTGGACAGGTCGGATGAAACGTATAATAAGTCGCCGCGCCCCAAAAGTTTTTCGGCGCCGGACATGTCAATGATCGTTCTGGAGTCAATCTGGCTCGCAACTTGGAGCGCGACCCGGCTCGTGATATTTGCCTTGATGAGGCCGGTGATCACCTCAACCGATGGCCGCTGGGTGGAAAGTATAAGGTGCAGGCCGGTGGCTCTCGCCATCTGCGCAAGGCGCACCACCGAACCCTCAACCTCGCGGCCGAAGGACGTCATAAGATCGGCCAGCTCGTCTATTACTATCAAAAGATACGGCAAGGGTTCGTCCTCGCCTCCGTTCGCTTGCCCGTCCGAAGCTGCCTCCTTCGCCGAAGCGGCTGCGAAGGCCGAGCCTTGGGAGCGAAGGCGGGTGTTGTAGCCTTTGATGTCGCGGCTGCCGGACTTAAGGAGAATGTCGTAGCGGCGGTCCATTTCTGCGATGGCCCACTTGAAGACGCTGATGGCTTTTTTGCTTTCAACGATGACTGGACTTACGAGATGCGGCAGGCCTTCGTAAATTGAAAGCTCCACGCGCTTTGGGTCAATTAAAATCAACTTGAGCGTGGCCGGAGAATTTTTGTACAACAGCGAAATTAAAAGCGAATGGATTAGAATTGACTTTCCTGAGCCCGTCGCTCCGGCAACCAAAAGGTGCGGCATCTTGTCAATGTCCGCAAAAACCGGTTCGCCAGAGACGTCCCGCCCCAAAACGAATCCGAGCGGCCCCGATTTTTGAAATTCCGGATAGCCCATGAGCGAGCCGAGGCGAACGAGCGCCGCGGCCTTGTTCGGCACCTCCACGCCGATAAGCGATTTGCCCGGAATCGGCGCTTCAATGCGCACGGGGTGCGCGGCGAGCGCGAGCGCCAAGTCTTGGCTTAAGGCGGTGATTCGCGAAAGCTTCACCCCCTCGGCGGGTTTGAGGGTGTAGCGCGTAACAGACGGGCCGACGTTGATTTCTCCCATTTCCACCGGTATGCCGAAAGAGTCCAACGTGCGCTTGATGACGTTCGCGTTTGCCAGAAGATCGCCCGTCGTCGGTTTTTCGCTTGCGGATTTAAGAAGCGAGAGCGGCGGTGGGACGTAGTTCGGAATTGATTGGGCAAGAACTTTCTTGGAACGATCTTCCTTTGGCGTTCCCGCGGACGCGACAACGGTCGTCTCCGCGCCGTCTTTCTCGTCTTTTTTTTCGGTTTTTTCCTCCTCCGGTTTCCCGTCCTCGGCGTTGATAATCCGCGCCCCCCCTTTTTCTTTTCGGGGCCATTTTAATTTTAGCGGGATGTTAACGGCTATGAGCGCGGCGATGACTACGAGGAAAACATTAATGACTATCGCGGCCGCTTTGCCGAAGGGGTAGCGTAGCGAGCCCAGAACAAGCCCAAGCCAACCCCCGTGTTGCGGAGAAAGAAGTTCAACGATGCCGAGCGCCGCAAGTACAAAGAGGGCCGCGCCGATGAGCGTAACGCTCACCAATCGCTCGCCGTCGGAAACAATAAGCGCCGCCGCGCTCGCAACGAGCGCGAGAGGCAAAATCAAATATCCCCATCCCAGGAGAGCGTTGAGAGCGTCAAACATCAAAGCGCCCGTCGGCCCGGCTTTCCCCCAGTAGGCCAAAAGAAGAAGCACCGCAAGTCCGAAGAAGACAATCGCCCAAACGCTCTTTTTCGTTTCCGGATGAAGTTTGTGGCGCGCCGTCGGCTCTTCTTTTTTTTGATTCCTCGGCGGTCGTTTTTTATCGTCTCCTTTCGCCATATCGTATTTATTGTACTTCAGATAATGCCGCCGCAAAAGCGGTTTGACTCCACTGCTGTTTCGTTGTTATACTCACGGAAGCAAGTTTGAGGAGGAGGAAAAAGATGACTACGATGATTCCTGTGGTTCCTGTTGCGGCGAATCCTCCTGACCAAACCGAGATAGACCTTCATTATTATCTCTTGCGCGGCCTGATGGAATACGGCGTGAGACACGGAGTAAAAAGTTTCCCGCCGTCTCATTCCCGCCTTTGGGACCAGCTTCTTTATGATCTGAAACAGATGTATCCGATCGAATTTAGTAATTCAGCTTTTGATCGTAACGGTGGCGCTCCAAGAAGCGTAGAGTTTGAGATCGCAATGGACAGCATCGCCGAATTCCTTTGCGTAGAAGACGGGAGTTACCGTATTTGGCTTGTAACACGGCCCATAGAATCAAAGAAGAGTTTTTTATCAAAACCGCCGAACTTCGACAAGATCGTGGCATCGGCGTTTGAGATTGCGTCTGGAATTGAAGGATTTTTGAAGTGACGACAAAGAGAAAAGGCGACCACAATGGCCGCCTTCGTTTTTTATCAGATACCGGTCGAGCCGAATCCACCAGTTCCTCGCAATGTCTTTGGAAGTTCGGCATAATCATCGGTTTTGAGAAATTTCGGAATTATGCGCGGCGTGATCCTTTCCCCGAAAATTATTTGCGCTATTCGCATGCCATGAAACAGGTAGAACGGTTTGTGGCCGATGTTTTTCAACAACGCCGCCGCTTCGCCACGGAAGTCCGAATCAATCACGCCTTTTTTGTTGACAAGGTCAATTCCTTTCAGTGACACAAGGCCGCTCTTTGTATCCAGTTCGCAGTAAATATGCCTGGGCATGGCGAGAACAAACCCTATGCCCACAAGAACGGATTCGCCAGAGTTTAATCTATAGGCAAATTCACCCTTCCTTAATCTTTTTACGTGTCTTAAAATTTTCCTGTCTTTGGGCACGTTGCGGAAGTCGAACAAAACCTTCCGGATGCCATGATTTTTAGGGTCCTTTTCCGTGGAAACGACGGCTCTTGCGTGGACGTCGTATCCAGCGCTTCCAGGTGTTTGCCTTTTTGGTTCTTTGCCGCTGGGCAGTATGTGTAGTATTACTTTTGGCCGCGCAGTCCGTGGCATATTCCTCCTTGTGAAAAAACGCCAAAAAGCTATATTTAGTTAAACAGATTGCGGAAAAAATTTCAACAATAAACAGCCGATTCGATTTATCGCGATGAAATTGCTAAAGAAATTTAAGAATAAAAAACTCGTCGTCTTTGACATGGACGGGACCTTGACTCCGAGCAAGGCGGCGATGAGGCGCGACATGGCGGGGCTTTTGGTTAAACTACTGCGAGAGAAGATGGTGGCCGTTATCGGCGGCGGCAGATACGAGCAATTCCAGAAGCAGTTTATCGGGAGAGCGAAGTTTTCCGGGTCGCTCATGGAAAACATTTTTTTGTTTCCGACTTCATCCACCGCCTTTTACAAATACGCGCGCGGCGGCTGGCGGAGGGTATATGCTCACATGCTTTCGCGCGCCGCGAAGAAAAAGATTACGAATGCGTTCTGGCGCGTTTTTCAAGCCGTGCGTTACGAACACCCCGTGAAAACATATGGCGGCGACGTCATTGAAGATCGCGGCACGCAGATAACCTTCTCGGCGCTTGGGCAAAAAGCGCCGATTCCGCCCAAGGAAGCGTGGAATAAAAAGTATAATCGTTTGCGCTTAAGAATAGCCCGACTGCTTCAAAAGAAATTGCCGGAGTTTCACGTGCGAGTCGGAGGTCTTACATCGATTGACGTGACTGCAAAAGGAATCAATAAGGCATACGGCATCCGCCAGATAGAGAAAACGCTTGGCGTAAAGCGCGAGGATATGCTCTTTGTCGGCGACGCGATTTTCCCCGGCGGGAACGATTACGCGGTTGTCCGAACCGGTGTGGATTACGTAAAGGTTTCCGGTCCGGAGGAGACCAAAAAAGTTATCCGGTTTTTGCTAGGTAAACAAACTTAAACAACAAAAAGACCCGATCGTTGCGATCGGGTCTGCGTTTTTTAACTTAATCCGCCGATTTTTGCCTACCTCCCCGGTAGCTCTTCGCGCCTCACGAGTAACGGATCAACGACTTGCCGGCGCGGTGGTTTGTCGCCGGGCGCGACGGGTGGGGCTTCGCGTCCTTTGGTAATCCCATTGAGTACGGCCACGTTCCTCCTGACTAGCGCATTGAAATTCGCCAAAACCTCCCCCCTGAAGGCGCCTTCTCCGTCAATTTCACTTCTTGTCGTCTCGACGGCTTCCTGGAGCGCCTTTCCTTTGCGAACGAGGTTTTGCAGATAATGGAAAAAGTTTCTCGCTTCGGTTCCGGCGTACGTCTTTTCTAGCATATTGGGCTCGAAGGTTTTTTTCTTGCGGCGGCCCCAATAATAACGGATGGCCTCTTCGTATATCGAATCGGTTGCCTCTTGGCGCTGGGCGCCGCCGAGACCGAAGTTTGAACGTAAAAAATCAACCACCCTCCTCTGGGTTTCCCGTCGCAGCCCCGCGAATATTGCTTCTGCCGCCGAGTTCGGATCTACCCGATTCCGATCGCATAACGTCTGAAAAGTGTTTGGATCGCCGGCGTCGATTCCCCGGCCGTCGGGAAAGATGAACAAAGCGGCCTCGGCAAAAATCCCCCGATCGCCGGTTCTTAAATCTCTTTCTGCCAGCATCACAATTGCTCTGTCGAGAGAACTGGCAAATATGTCCTTGATTCTCCTGATGCTGCCCCTGATACACCTGATTCCGCCCATATTTTCCTCCCAAAGTTTGCTGTGTGACAGTGTATTGGATTTCATAAATTCCGTCAACCCCCACACCTAACGAGAAGTTTGTTGTGTGCGCAAAGCGCTTCTCGTTAGGTGTGGGGGTCAACCCCGCACCTTTGGAGAAGTTGCGATTTTGATACCCATTATTGACAAAACGCAACTGGTCGCTATATAGTTATTCACGATTGATTGATTACCATGCCCGAATTTTTACACAGTTCTCTTGGTTTGAGGTTGACGGTCAAAGACGCGATCCGCGAGATTGTTGATTTTATGCGCGCGGAGCCGATGCGGCTTTATAGGGTTACGATTGGCACGGACTCTGAGCTTTTGGCCGATAAAAAAGCCGACTTTGTGACGGCTGTCGTGGTGCATCGCGTTGGCAACGGCGGCCGCTATTTTTGGCGCAGGGGCGAGATGCAAAAAATGCACACGCTTCGCGACAGGATCATCAAAGAGGTTTTGATTTCCCTTGATATTGCCAGAGGGGTTTTATCGGAGCTTCGCCAATTTGAATTGCCGAACTTTGATTTTGAAATACACGCGGATATCGGCGAAAACGGGCCGACAAAAGCGATGATTCAGGAGATTGTTTCAATGATCCGCGCCAATAATTTTGAACCGAAAACCAAGCCGGAAAGCTACGCGGCAAGCAACGTGGCGGACAGGCACGTATAGGCATCAAGTATCAGGTATCAAGTATCAAGCAGGTATCAATATGGAAAACAAAGGATACAAGAAACTTAAAGTATTCGCGGAATCCCATAAACTCGTCGTTATGACATATAAAGCGACAGAGAAGTTTCCGAAATCAGAATTATTCGGTTTAACATCGCAGATGAGGCGTGCCGCGGTTTCTGTTGCGGCGAATATTATTGAGGGGCAAGCGAGGTCCAGTAAAAAAGAATTTAACCGATTTTTATTTTTAGCCAATGGTTCGTTAGTTGAATTGGAATACTATCTCGAATTGGTTTTGGAGCTGGGCTATCTATTGCCAGCCGAATATTCAGAGATTGATAAACAACGCACGGCAGTAGGTATGCTGCTCGGCGGGCTGATTAAACATTTCAAACTTGACACCTGATACATGACACTTGATACCTTAGTGTTTGACATTGAAACGCAGAATTTTTTCACCGATCCTGATGTGGGATGGGATAACTTCGCCGCGCTTAAAATTTCCGCGGTCGGCGTTTATTCCTATATGCAAAACAAGTATTTTTGTTTTGAGGAAAGCGAAATTCCGAAATTGGTTGAATTATTTGAAGGAAGCCGCCGCTTAGTTGGTTTCAGCATGAACCGCTACGACGTTCCAGTTCTGAATTTTTATTTCCAGCGTCTGAACGTTCCCGCGCCGAACATTTGGGAAAAGGAACGCGTTGACCTTTTGGAGGAAATTGAAATGGCGGCCGGCCAGAGAGTGAGCTTGAGCAAGCTCGCCGAAGCTAATCTTGGCATAAAAAAGGAGCGCCACGGCGCGGAGGCAATCGGGTTGTACAAAGAAGGGAGAATGGAAGAGCTCAAAGAATATTGCCTCAACGATGTGCGGCTTACGAAAGATCTTTACGACCTTTACCGCAAGCAGAGATACCTGCTTTTGCCCGACAAAAAAACCGGCGAAATAATAAAAGTTGAATTCGCGAGGCAGCAGGCGGCGCTGCTTTAGGCCGGTATTTTGGCGCGGTAAATAAAAACAACCCCGCTTATTGCGAGGTCGTGTCTGGAAATGTTTTGAGGACGTCTTCTTTCGGATCCATCCTGCGGAAAAATTTTATTCTGGGGGGCATGCCGCATACTTCCTCTGCGCCTCTAGGGAAGTTATCGCAGTTTTCCGACATTTTTCTGATGATTACGCGATCCGAAACCGGTTGCCATTTCTTTCTCTGAAAAAACATCAGCTTGCCTTCGCGCAGCTCAAGTGGATAGTATCCGTCAACGCCCATTTCCACGAGATAAGTGTCGCTATCAACAAACAAGTAGGGATGTTCTTGTTGTTGGTGGTTTTTGCAGACAGTGCAAATTGTTCCTATAGTAAGGCCAGGCGCGTATGCGAGCGTGAGTTCCGAAAGCGGGCGCGCCGCGTAGCAAAATTCGCAAACTCCAAGATTCCGATCCGCAAGCCGTTCGACCAGCATGTCATACCAAGCTTGGTGATGCTCTTCGCAGGCCTCGCGTATCCTTGTCCGCAGGTTTTCGTATGTGGCTACGGCCCCCCTCGATTGTTCAAAAAGTTCTGTAATCTCGCTCATTCTCGCGTCCAACTCTAGATTGCTGTCCATTACAACCTCCTTGATTATGATTGTTCTGCGGTTAAGTTTATATCTTCTACGGCGTATGTCAAAAACAGGCTCGGGTTAGATATTTTCCTGCCTTTACAAGGTTGAGTTCGCGAAACAATTCGCGACGTTGTTTTAAAAAATACAGGGGTGTAGCGTTGCTCGCCACACCCCCTTCCGCGCCTAATTATAGCGTCCTCGCAGGACTTTGGCACGGCGCGACCTGTGCCGGTCCTGCCCCGAAGAATTCGGGTAAGGGGCGCCCTTGGCGGTCAGGGTTGCGCCGCCCCCCCGGCTTGTTCCTCTGCCGCTTGTCTGCGATATGCGACAGAGGAGCCGGTGCAGCTTCCCACTGCCAAGTATTCTTATTATACTCGCATTGTAATTTCTGTCAAGAAGGGGTAATTTTTTTATATGAACCGCATCTATCTTGACTACGCCGCTTCAACCCTCGTTGATCCGAGGGTGGAGCGGGCGATGCGGCCGTATTTTTTAGAGAAGTTCGGCAATCCCGGGTCGCTTCATTCTTTCGGTCAGGAAGCGATCGCGGCGGTTGACGAATCGCGCGAGACGATTGCCAAAGCCATTGGCGCGGATTTCCGCGAAGTGATTTTTACCGGCTCGGCTACGGAGGCGAATAATCTCGCCCTGCGTGGAGCGGTAAAAAGTATCAAGTATCAAATATCAAGCATCAAGCGGCCGAGAATAATTGTTTCTGCGATTGAACACGAATCGGTTTTGGAAACCGCCCGCGATTTGGAGTGTGATGGCGTTGAGGTTGTTTATTTGCCGGTTGATCTCCGCGGCATCGTTGATCTCAAAAAACTTAAAGAGTCCCTGAACGAGCGCACGGTTTTGGTTTCAATAATGTATGCGAATAACGAAATCGGCGTTGTTCAACCCATAGCGGAAATTTCTGATATTATCAGAAATTTCCGCGTTCGAAACGTTGTAGATGTTGAAAATGTTGTAATGAACAAGCGAGCGGAAGTGAGCGATAGAACAATTAGAACAACCAGAACATTATATCCACTCCTACACACTGACGCCGCGCAGGCCTTCCAGTTCTTGGACTGCGACGTAAACAGATTGGGGGTGGACCCCGTTAGAAGCCGCCTTGCCGAAAGCACGGCTACGACCGCTCCGGGGCGATCTGCTTCTAACGGGGTGGACCTGATGACGCTTTCTGCCCATAAAATTTACGGGCCCAAAGGAATCGGCGCGCTCTATGTGAGCCAGCAAATCGCAAATCGCAAATCGCAAATCAATAAGCGACACGCGCTTGGCGCTTTGCCGTTAGCTCCGCTAACGACTGGTGGTGGTCAGGAATTCGGCTTGCGTTCAGGAACGGAGAGCGTGCCGCTTATTGTCGGATTTGCCAAGGCGGTTGAATTGATCTCTAATTTCCGCCAGAGGCGGACAGGCGCGCTTGCCCGCCACGGGCGGGAATTTTGGAATAAGAGAATCGGTGATTTGCGCGACCATCTCTGGCGCAAGTTAAAAAAGATTACGCCAGCCGTAGAATTGAACGGCGATTTGCAAAATTCGTTGCCGAATATCTTGAGCGTTTATTTTCCAAACTATTTGGCCGAAGAATTGCTTACGAAATTTGATCTTGCCGGTCTTGCCGCCTCTTCCGGCTCCGCCTGCCGCTCGCGGGCGATGGAATCTTCTTATGTAATTGAGGCGCTGGGATATTCCAAAGAACGCGCCAAGAAGAGCATCCGTTTCAGTTTCGGCCGGCCGACGACAAAAGGGGAAATTGAGAAGACACTCCGCATTATGAGGACTTGTTTTTAGTGCCGCACGAGTCAAGCCCGTGCTATTGACAAATGAGAGGCTTCCTTATGGGACATAGATAGGTCTTCAAAAAATGAGGAGGTCAAGAAAATTGACGCCACTCATTTTGAAATCCGCGTCAAGGCGCCTCCGCGCGAGGGCAAAGCAAACACCGCCGCCATAAACGCGCTCGCGCGGCATTTGAATATCCCGAAATCCAGAATCAAACTTCTCGTCGGCGCCAAATCAAAACAAAAAGTTTTTGAGGTTTCTTGAGCGCGTTTACTGCGCAGTAATATCCGGCGCGATTCCATAAATCGGCTTCCCCGGAAGCCGTCTGCGAAAACCAGCCCTGCCGCAAGTAACGTCCGGACGATTAATCCACGGGTCCATCCATCCGTTTTTCACCCTAACTAAATAATGCCCCCGCGGATACTTTCGGCCTGGCGCGATAAACACGATTGTCCCATTCTTGTAAATACATCCGCGGTTTTTTTGATTGATGTAAAAAAATCGGTAATTTTTGCCGGCCAACCTGAGAGCTTCTACGATGTCTTTGCGGTAAAAGCCTCGCAACGCGGCCGCGGATTCTCCGTTCCGGAAAAACCGCAGCGCCTGATTATAAGTAACGGCCAAAACCTGCGCGACACAGGCAACGCCGCAACCGTTCGGATGAATTTGGGCAATGTATTTATTTCCCATTAAGAATAAGCGTAGATTTTATATTTTATTAAACAAGCGCGCATTGACTGCTTCAACGCGCATGAGGCCATTGCAATAGCCGGAAAAAAGAAATAGTATAGAGCCAGTTATTCTTGAAAAGGAGCAATATGAGCAAACCCCGATTTGCCGCTGTTTGCGTTTTTCTGATACTGGCCGCGCTGCTTACGTTCGCGGGATTTCGCTACACGAGGGCGCGCGACCGCAAAAACTTGCCGACGCCCGAAGACGTGGCAAGGAGAGCGGCGGAGTCGGTATATGGAATAAAAATTCCCGCCTTCGCGCGCAACGAGGACCATATCTTCCCCGAAGGGTTTATGTGGGGTGTCGCCACCTCCGCTTTCCAAAACGAGGGCGGCTTCGGCAAGACCGACTGGGGCGGCGGCGTACTTCACGGGGGAGGAGTGCTACCAGGAGGCGGCGTGCTTCCTGGCGGAGGCGTACCGCTGGGAGGCGGCTGCATCCCACCCGGGGGTGGCGTACTACCTGTTGGCGGTTGATACGTTCCCGGTTGAGACGGATCACCTGTCGGCGGCGCGCTGCCTGGCGGCATTGTTCCGTTAGGCGGCATACCTCCCTGAATCGGCATTCCTTCTTTCGGCGGCATCATTCCTCCCGGGGCCTGACCGGGAACGCCCTGGCCTTGCGGCGGCATATTCGGTTGCATTTCACCCGGCTGCCCTTGCTTTCCGGGCGTCATTCCCTGCTGCACCGCCGGTGGCTGGAAATTTTTACAGGCCTCCGGATTGCTTTCACAAAAAGTTTTACATTCCTCGGGGGTCTTGCATCCGCCAGGTCCGGTAAAACCGGGACCACCCATCCCGCCCGGAACATTACCCCGAAGACCCGGCTGTCCCGGAGGTATTTGGCCTCCGGCGCCCGGTCCACCACCTGGACCCCCCGGCCCCATTCCTTGTCCCTGTCCCGGCGGCATTGAACCACCGGCACCGGGCGCCCCCGGTACTCCTTGTCCTGGGCCACCCATTTGTGAGAAACACTGCCCCATTTTTTCTCCGATATCCCGCGATGGCATTGCTTGGCCGCTCTTGAATTTTTCAAGCGCGTCGCTGCCGATGGAACTTTGAAGGCAAGTTAAAACCTCGGGCGGCATGTTTTGGAACGACTCCTGGAACCGCTTTTGGCCATCCTGCATCTTCTGAAGCTCTTCCGGAGAAATTAAGCCGTTTTCTACGCCGAAGTTCATGCAGGTCTGCTGATTGTTCGGGTTATTACAAAAAGCGTCGCATTCATCTTTACCTTTGCAGCCACCGGGACCCTTGCCTTTGGTTTTTTTTGCCATTTCGGCATCTTTCTCCGACATGAATCCGGCGGCTATGGAAAAGTTCATACATTCCTCAAAATGCGCGTCCTCCGAACAATATTTGTCGCATGCTTCCTTGCCGCTGCATGGGGGCGGATACACTCCTTTTTTTATTGCCTGAAGCATCTTCTGCGAGTCCTTCGCTTCTTGCGGACTCATAAGGCCGGCGGCCTGCGCGAAAGTCATACACGTCTCAATATGCGCGCGGTCCGAGCAATAGGCATCACACGCGTCTTTGCCCTTGCAGGGAGGCGGAGTCGCGCCCTTATCTATCGCCGCAATCATTTTCTTGGCATCTTCCAACTCTTTGCCCTGCAAAAATCCGGCCGCCTCGCCAAACGAAATACACACTTTCATATGGCTCGGCTCTTCACAATACGCGTCGCATTCTTTTTTGCTGTTACAAGGGGGCGGTTGCACACCTTTCGCAATGGCTGCCTGCACTTGCTTGGCTTTTGTAAGCTGGTTCGGCTGCAGGATGCCGGTTTTTTCGGCATAAGCGACACACTCGTTAATGCGGCTCATATTGTTGCAGTACGCCTCGCACGAATCTTTGCCCGTGCATCCGCCTGGGCCTTTGGCGCCGGCGTCCAGGAATTTCTTGGCGGTATCAACCTCTTCTTTTGACATCAGGTTGTTCTTTTCGGCAAAAGTAATGCAGGCATCAAGATGCGCGGGACTGTCGCAATACGTTTTGCACGCCTCTTTATCTTTGCAATTACCAAGTGCGGCTATCGGGTAATGAATTCCGGTATCGGCGGGGCTGGCCGGCGTTTGCGCCCGCGCTTCGCCGGAGGCTGCGGCGAGGCGAGCCAAAGCCACGCCCACTATAAGGGCGCTCGCCAAAATCCCAAACCCGATAATGCAAAAAGATATATGTTTTGTATTCATATTATTGGAATGGGTTCGTTCTGATTGATTTAAAGGGATTTGACACGTCCACCGGATTTACGACGGGCTTGTTTTCCAGCGGATTCGTGACGTTGCCTATTGAAGGAAGAACTCCCTGTGTGGCGCTTTCCGTTATGGCTCCCGCGGCTTCGGTGGCGGCTTCGGTGGCGGACGCGGCCTCTTCCGTAGCAGCCGTCGGCTGCGTACTTACCGGTTTATTTTTATTTTTCCAGTACGCGCAACCGATAATGGCCGCTATGACGACGACGGCGATTACGATAATGACTATTTTCTTTTTATCCATATATTTATTATTTTGAGCGACTTTTTATAATTTTACCTCTTTTTGAAAATAGACCCTGTGCATAACAGAGCGAGGGGTTTTTTTGAATATTTTGTTCTTTGTCGGCGAATAACTTTATAATTTACGGCCGCAAAATAAAAACGGCCTCGGGTAAAACCCGGGCCGTTGTGGTTTGAAGAAAACTACTACTTCTTCGGAGCGGATGGCGTAATTTGTAGCGGTTCCATCACGCCGGTCTCGTAGGCCCTCTTGGCGTCAGATGCCAAAACAATCTGGTACATTTTGTTTCTGGCGTCCGCGCCGCGGAGGACTTGGTCGCCTATCCTCGCCTCAAGTCGCTCACTCGGAATTCCGAGGATGCCACTCACGATCCGACTCCGAATGATTCCGTACCGTCTCCATTCGTCGTAAACGCGGAGCATGTCCAAAAGTTTATCTTGCCTTGCCCGGTAACCTTCGCGGTTGGCGGAGATGTAATTTACGATCTTGTCGTAGACGTTGAGACCCTTAATGTCCGGATAGGCCTCAACGACCGCCGAGAAGAAGGCACCGTTGGAAGAAAAACCCCCGCTCTTTTCGTAACGCCCCTTCACTGCGTCAAGCAAGATGCCGTCCATCTTTTCCGACTTCAGGC
>Ga0315291_10008338_pt1 | contig 12736 bp, 7 predicted proteins | sample YL17G12_20_MG_FD_203070 | JGI IMG/M metagenome (GOLD analysis project Ga0315291, IMG submission 203070) | Sediment microbial communities from Yellowstone Lake, YNP, Wyoming, USA - YL17G12_20 | ecosystem: Environmental > Aquatic > Freshwater > Lake > Sediment | place: USA: Wyoming | collected... | reverse complement strand
GTGCCCCCCGGGCCCGACCGGGTGAACACCCGCCCGCCGGGCAGAGTCTCCTCCTCGGCCGAGGATGACGAGAACAGCGGCTGGTTGTTCGATCGGCTGATGGGCCGCCAGCCGCAGGCCTCGCAGGGTGCCACTGGCGCGACGCCAGTGCCACTGCCGGGTGCTCCCGGAGTTGTTCCGGCATCGGCCTCCGAACCCGTCCCTCCCCCGGCGGCGGTTGCCTCGGGGGCCTCGGCTGCGGCGCCGAAGCCGGACGACGACTCCGGCTTTGAGTGGTCCGACCTGAGTCCGAACAACATCGTCAAGAACGTCAAGAACGCGGTCGGCCTGGGTCCGGACGAAGGGCTCGCCCGCAAGCTCATGGAGGAAGGCAAGACCCTCTTCGAGCAGAAGAATTACTCCGAGGCGGCCAAGAAATACAAGTCGGCGGCCGGGCGCTGGCCCGACTCGGTGCTCGAGGAAGACGCCCTCTTCTGGCTGGCCGAGTGCTACTTTTTTGCGGACGAGTATCCCAAGGCACAAGACGCCTACGACAACCTGTTGAAGAAATACGACAACTCGCGCCACCTGGACACGGTGGTCAATCGGTTGTTCTCCATCGGCCGATACTGGGAACGGCTCGAGGCGGCCCACGCACACTGGCCGGTGACACCCAACCTCACCGACAAGGAGCGGCCCTGGTTCGACACCTTCGGCAACGCGCTGAAGGCCTACGAGACCATCCGCATGAAGGACCCCACCGGCCGGCTGGCCGACGACAGCATCATGGCCACGGCCAACGCCTATTTCGCCAAGGGCCGCTACGAGGACGCCGCCTACTACTACGACCTGCTGCGCAAGGAGTATCCCCGCAGCGAGCACCAGCTCCAGGCCCACGTGCTGGGACTACAGAGCAAGCTGCGGGTGTACCAGGGCAACCTGTACGACGGCACGCCGCTGAGCGAGGCGGACCAGATCGCCGAGCAGACGCTGACCCAGTTCCGCGACCAATTGGGCCCGGAGCAGGTTCGCGTGGCGCAGGCCCGCGACAGCATCCTCGAACAGAAGGCCGATCGCGACTGGGTCATAGCCCAATACTACGACAAGAAGAAAGAGTTCGGTGCCGCCCGCGTCTACTACCAGTACCTCATCAAGGACTATCCCCTGACCCAGGCCGCTCACAAGGCCCGGGCCAGGCTGGACCAGGTCCGTAACGAGCCGGATCGGCCGCCCAACCGGTTCAAGTGGCTGACTGACGCGTTCCCGGCGGAAGATTAGAACCATGAGCAATCGTTGTAGGAGGCGACTCCAGTCGCCGATGGGATCCAGCGGTGATGCCCGACCGACCAGGACGCCCGTTTCCTGCAAGATCGCGTCGGCGACTGGAGTCGCCTCCTACATCGCCCTGTTGGTTTCCCTGGCCGGTTGTGCAGGCTACCAGATCGGCAACCAGTCGCTCTACCCGGCCCACATCCGCACCGTCTACGTCCCCATGTTCGACTCGACCAGCTTCCGCCGCAACCTGGGCGAGCAGCTCACAGAGGCGGTGCAGAAGGAGATCGAGCTGAAGACCCCCTACAAGGTCGTCAGCGACCCCAGCGCCGACAGCATCCTCAGCGGGCAGATCGTGGGTGAAGCGAAGAGCCTGGTGGTCGGCAGCCGCACCGGCGATCCCCGCGAAATCCAGGTCAACCTGCGAGTGGAGGTCAGTTGGATCGACCGCTGGGGCGGCGTGATCCGCCGGGCCGAACCGATTCCGCTCCCGCCCGAAATCACCGACGTCGGCGCCAGCGCCAACGTCGTCCCCGAGGTCGGCCAGTCGGTGGCTGCTGCCCACCAGCAGGCCATCAGCCGTCTGGCCGAACAGATCGTGGCGTTGATGGAAGCGCCGTGGTAGACTGAGGGGGCTGAATGCTGAATGCTGAATGCTGAATGCTGAGTGCTGAATGTTGAATGCTGAAGGTATGCCACGCGCGGCGCACTGGAAGCTCCGTACGCAGACGCTCCTGGCAGGCAAGATCCCGCTGTTGATGGGCGTCGTCAACGTCACGCCCGACAGCTTCTCCGACGGTGGGCAATCCTTCCAGCCGGCCGCGGCTGTAGAGCGCGGGCTGCAACTGGCGGCCGAGGGCGCGGATCTGCTGGACGTCGGGGGCCAGAGCACCCGGCCCGGCTCCCAGCCGGTCGATGCCGACGAGGAGCTCCGCCGCGTGATGCCGGTGGTTACCGCGCTGTGCGAGAAGACCACCCTGCCGGTGTCGATCGACACCTCGAAGGCCATTGTCGCCCGCGAGGCCCTGGCGGCGGGCGCCCAGGTCCTAAACGACGTCACTGCCCTGACGGGCGACAAAGCGATGCCGGCCGTGGCGGCCGAAACCGGCTGCGGCGTCTGCGCGATGCACATGCGGGGCACGCCCCGAACCATGCAGGACAGTCCGTTCTACCAGGACGTGGTCGAGGACGTGATGAGATACCTCGGCGATCGCCGCGACGCGATCATCGCCGCCGGCGTCGAGCAGGCCCACATCGCGCTGGACCCGGGCATCGGCTTCGGCAAGACGGCGGAGCACAACCTCACGCTGCTTAGAAACGCGTGGCGGTTCCATGCGCTGGGTTGTCCGTTGCTGGTGGGTCACTCACGGAAGCGTTTCATCGGCGAGGTGCTCGGCGACAGCCAGGCTAATCGCACCGCCGGCACGATTGGTGTGGCCTTATCGCTGGCCCGGCAGGGTGTGCAGATCCTCCGCGTGCACGACGTGGCTCCGGTGCGTCAGGCGTTGTTGCTTTACGAGGCGAGCTCGCCTGGTTTTGACCTGGGCGGGCGGTTCCCGTGGCCGGACGGCCGATCATAGCTGCCTATCTCAGAACGTTCTCCCCTCGCCCCGCTGGTGGGGAGAGGGGTCGGGGGTGAGGGGTTTGGGGATACGCTCTAAGTTGTTGACTTACCCCGACTTGTGTTCCCCTCCTTTCCCGCCAATTCCCGCAATTCTCCGTTGACTTACAAGCCCGTCCAAGGGATACTTACCGGGTGGCGGGCGGCAAAGTCTTCCTATCTTGTCGCGCGTTCCTGACGCGGCCTTCGGCCACCGCCAAACGGCGGGCGAGCCCGCCCGCTAAACCCTGTTATCACAACTGGTTACATCAGACATGCCCGCACGGCGCGAAGAAGTTGCACTGTAGGATGGACGACCTGCGAGAATACTGCCTCGACGTGGGCCGGCGTGCCGCTCGCGCGGCGGCTGAGCTGGCCCGGGTCAGCGGGGCACAGAAACAGCAGTGGCTTCGCGGCAGCGCCCGCCTGCTGACCCAGCGCTCGGCAGCGCTCGGCGAGGCCAACCGGCTGGACCTGGCAGCGGCGCCCGGCTTCGGCCTAAGCGATGCCCAGATCGACCGGCTGCGATTGACCTCGAAAGAGATCGACGCGATGGCCCGGGCGCTGGAGGAGGTGGCCGCCTTGCCGGAGCCGATCGGCGAGGTGATCTCTTCCTCGATCCGGCCCAGCGGACTGGAGGTCCAGAAGGTCCGAGTGCCGCTGGGGGTGATCTTCTTCATCTACGAATCGCGCCCGAACGTGACGGCCGACGCCGCCGCGTTGTGTGTCAAGGCAGGCAACGCGGTGATTCTCCGCGGTGGGAAGGAGGCCGCGCAGAGCAACGCCGCGATTGCCGCGATCCTCAGCGAGGCGGCCACCGACGCCGGACTGCCCGCCGACGCAGTCCAACTGGTGGCCACTGCCGACCGTGAGGCAGTGAGCCATTTCCTGCACATGCCCGAGTATATCAACGTCGCCATTCCCCGCGGCGGCGCGGGACTGATCCGCCGGGTGAGCCAAGAGGCTCGGATGCCCGTGATCAAACACTATGCCGGCAACTGCCACGTGTACCTCGACAAGGCGGCCGACCCGGACATGGCCGAGCGGCTGGTGCTCAACTCGAAGTGCCAGCGGGTGGGCGTGTGCAATGCGGCCGAGTCGCTGGTAGTGCACGCCGAGGTGGCCGAGGCCCTGCTGCCGCGAATCGGCCAGGCCCTGAGCCAACGGGGAATCGAGATCCGCGGCGACGGGCGGACCAGAGAGTTGTTACCCCAGGCCAAGCAGGCGACCGAGGAAGACTTCGGTATGGAGTACCTCGCGCCGGTGATTTCGGTCAAGGTGGTCGATTCGCTCGACGAGGCGATCGAGCACATCAACCGCTACAGCTCCCAGCACACGGAGGCCATCGTTACCAGCGACCTGGACGCTGCCCGGGAGTTCGCCAAGCGGATCGACAGCTCGGCAGTGATGATCAACGCCAGCACGAGACTGAACGACGGCGGCCAGTTCGGCCTGGGCGCGGAGATCGGCATCAGCACCGACAAGTTCCACGCCCGCGGCCCCTGCGGCGTCAACGAATTGACCAGCTACAAGTACGTGGCCTACGGCACCGGGCAGGTAAGGGGTGAGGGGTGAGGGGCCGGGGCATTCAGCAATCAGCATTCAGCATTCAGCATTCCACAAGGACGGATCGATGGGCGGTGACGTACTCAGCCAAACGGAAGTGGAGAGTCTCCTAAGCGCGATGGCGGCCGGCGGCGGGGAGTCGGCGGTTCCGCTGCCGCGGGCAGGCCGAGAGCAGCAGGATCGCCCCGATCAGGCGGCAGGCCCGAGCTTCACGCCACCCAAACCCCGCGAAAAAGTCATCCCCTACGACTTCAAGCGCCCGGAGCGGGTCGGCAAGGAGCAGATGCGGGCGTTGCAGACGCTGCACGAGGGGTTCGGGCGCAACTTCGGGGCGGCGCTTTCGGCGCTGCTGCGGAGCATCGTGGAAGTGAAGCTGACCAGCGTGGACCAGCTTACCTACAGCGAATTCGTCTTCAGCCTGGAGAACCCCACCTGTTTCAACCTGCTGAAGGCCGAGCCGCTGGAGGGGAACCTGATCCTGGACATCAACCCCTCGATCCTCTACCCGATCATCGACCGCCTGCTGGGTGGCGGCCGCGAGGGCGGGCCGCTGGCCCGCCGGCCGCTGACCGAAATCGAGATGCGGCTGGTCTCGCGGATTACCGGGCTGTTTCTGGAGGAACTCCACCACGCCTGGGAAAACGTCCTGGAGTTGAAACTGGAGGTGGTCCAGGTAGAGAGCAATCCGCAATTGGCCCAGATCGTCCCGCCCAACGAAGTCGTGGTGCTGATCAGTTTCGAGCTGACCATCGGCGACATCCGCGGGATGATGAACCTCTGCATCCCCTACAACTCGATCGAGCGGATCGGCAGCAAGCTCTCGTCCAACAGTTGGGTGGCCTACGGCCGCCGCCAGGCCACGCCCGAGAGCATCCGCCAGATCAGCCAGACGCTCTCTACTTCGCTGGTGGAGCTGGAGGTGGAGTTGGCCCGAACACAAATCGACACGGGCGATTTGATCGGACTGCGCGTGGGCGACGTCATCACCACGCAGAAGGACATTCGTAGCCCGCTGACGGTCTGCGTGGAAGGCGTTCCCAAGTTCCACGCTCGCCCCGGCGCGTTCAAAGGCCACAAGGCGATCCTGGTCGAGGGCACGCTCGAGAATCCCGTCCCGGCGGCGGGAGGCGGGGGGAATGCTGAAGGCTGAATGCTGAAGGCTGAAGGCTGAATGCTGAATGCGGACCCACCCTGGAGCCGGCTGCGTAGAGAACAAAGGGGGTGGCCTTTCTCCTTTTTCGGCCGCGACACGACCCCGACTTCCTGGGGGAAGGCCGATGCCACTTGACAGGTGTCCGGCAGCATTGGTACCCTATATTGTGTGTGTTCTCTCAAGGCCAGTCGGCTCCGGAACCTTTGCGCCTGGTGTCTGTTATGAGATCCCATCCTCGCGGCCGTGATTTGGCCCGCTCGATCGTCTTCGTGCCGGTCGTGTTGGGGTTGGTTGCCCTTTGCTGCCGTGTCTTTGCGGCCCAGCCCCCGGATCCGGCTCCGCCTGCGGAGGCTGCACCGAAGCCCGCGCCGGCCCCAAAGGCTGCGCCGAAGCCTGCTCCGGCCCCGGCGCCAAAGGCCGGGCCGCCGTCACCGCCGGCTGCCCCGCCGGAGACGAAGCCATACATCGGTGACAAGGTTGACGACGAGCAGAAGAAGCAGCGGACGCAGGTGACCCTGAAGATCCTCCGGGCACCGGACTTCGGTCCGGGCGAGCAAGAGGTGTTTGACACTTACTACAGGGACTATGCCCTGGCCCGATGGTCGGAGGAAGAGAACGCCGCTTCGGTTGGTGCCTTCCGCAGAGAACTTCGGAGCGACTTCGAAAATGCCAAGAGCGGTCGTGTCCACGATCACCTCAATTCTGTGGTTTTGGACTATATGAAGATCCGGGCGACGGGGCACTACCACCCAGCGACACGCTTCAACGCGATGCTGATGATCGGCGATCTCAACAGCGTGGAAGGGAAGGCTCCTGTTCCCTTGCCGGCGGCCCTCCCCGTGCTGCTCAGCGCGGTGGAGGAGCCGCAGCAGCTCGACGCCGTGAAGGTGGCGGCGTTGGTGGGGGTCCTTCGCCACCTGCAGCTCGACGCGGTCAAGAGCCCCGACGATCGCAAGACGGTGGGTGACGCGGCGCTGGCCCTGGCCGGTTCGCAGCGGCCGCCCGGCCGAACGGCCGACGGCCACGCGTGGATGCGCAAACTGGCCGCCGAGATTCTGGGAGAGCTCCGAGCCGCAGGCGACAACGGTGCGGTGGCCACGACGCTGGCCGGGATGGCGGCCGAGGCGACGACCCCTTTCTACGCCCGGTGCAGCGCCGCAGAGGCCCTGGGGAAGCTGGATTACCAGGGTGCGGCCGGGTTGGATGCCTCGAAGTTGGCGGCGTCGCTGGGCCGGCTGGCCTTAGACGCCTGCACGGCGGAGGCCAAGGCCCAGACCGAGGCCGAGGCCAAGCCCAGGTCCCAACCCGACCCCAAGGTTCCCTTTCCCGGACCTGGAGGCCGAGGTGGTTCCGGATCCGGCGTCCGAGGCCTTCCTGGATCTGGACCCCGAAGTAGTTCCGGACCCGTCGTCCGAGGAGGTTCGGGAGCCGGCGTCCGAGGAGGTTCGGGAGCCGGCGTCCGAGGTGGTTCTGTACCCCAACCTTTCCCCGAACTCGGGTCACCGCTGGGACCTCAACCCGGCGTCAAGCCGCAGCCGCCCATCCCCCTGGTCTTCCGCAACCGGTTGAAGCACTGCGTCAACGCGGCCTCGGTGGGGTTAAGTGGCACGGAAGCGGAGCCTGGGGGAGTGGCCTCCCTGGCCAAGGGCACAGCCCACGAGAAGTTCGTCACCACGCTGCAACAACACCTTCAGGCAATCCTGGGTCTCATCGAAGAAACTAGGAAGGACGACGAGGAAGCACTCAAGGCGATGATGAAGAAGATTAGCGCAGAGGCGGACACCGTCCGGGCGTTGCTCTCCAAACCGCCCGCGTAGGACTACTGCGAGGCGTCGGCATAGTTGACCGCCAAAACGAGATGTTCCATCGGCGCTGCAAGGTTCCGCGTGCGGTGTTCCCCATTGGCAAAAGGATTTGCCCAACGTGCCGCTCTTCTGCAAGCGACTGACGGCCGGCGCCCTGCTGCTAGCCTGTCTCCTGCCGGGTCTGGGGATTGCGGGCTGCGGGTGGTTGACCGACGGGGCGTTGCGGGAGCTGACCTGGGCGCCGAGTGCTCAACCCGCCACAGCCGATCAATCGCCCGAATCCACCCGGCCGCATCCATCCAGCCCGGACGCCGAGTCTTCCGGCGACCGGGCGGTGCTTTCTCGCCGTACCGACATGGCGGGCCGTAGTGTCTGGATCCGGGCCATCCCGTCCTCGCAGGACGCTTCTGCCGAGGCGGGTTGCCGGTGGCGGTATCCGGCCCTGGAAGAACTCATCGCCCGGCCGCCCGGCCAACTTTCGGTCGGCACCCGCCGCCCCGACTGGCACCGCTATTTGGCCGACGCCGATCCCGTCGTGGCCGGCAATGCCGCAATCGCCCTGGCCCGATCCGGCGACGGCCGCGGCGTAGAGCGACTGGCCGACGTCGTGCGGACGACCAATGCGACCCTGCCGATGCGCTGCGCGGCGGTCGAGGCCCTGGCCGGATTGCCGGGGCCCTCGGTAATCGCCCTGTTGGGGCAACTCCTCGATCAGTACGGCCGCCTCACGCCGGAACCCGCGACGACGTACCAGGCCGACCTGCACGCCGAACTGATCCGCGGCCTGGCGCGGCACGTCGACCCGGCCGACGATCGCCGTTTTGTCGCGGCGCTGCAGAGCCGCTCGGCCAACGTGCGGCTGGAGGCACTGCGGGCGTGGGCCGACGGCCGACGTGGCGAGCTGCCGGGCGAGGCGGCAGACTTGCGTGGCGACACCGATCGAGACGTGCGTGCCGCAGCAATCCGGACGCTGGCCAGGCGACGTCACCCCGAGGCCCAGAAATACGCGATCGCCGCCTTGCAGGACTGCGAACTGACGGTTCGCACCGCGGCGGTTGCCTCGCTGGGAGAGCTGGGCGGCAGCCAGTCCCAGGCCACCTTGGCAAGGCTGCTGAAGGACCAGCCCGAGGCCATCCGCGCCACCGCAGTCTCGGCCCTGGCCCAATTGGGGGCCGAGCAGGAGGTGCTGGGAGCGGGCGGAGACCGGTCGTGGCGGGTACGGTTGAACGTAGCCCAGGCCCTGGCCCCAGATGCCCAGGGCAGAGCCGCTGTGGCCGCCCGCCAGTTGCTGCAAGATCCCAGTGCGGCGGTCCAGCGTCAGGTGGTGCTGGCGTTGGCCAAGTGGCCGCTGCCACAGGCCGGGCCGATCCTGCTGGAGGCGATGGGCAGCCGCAGCCTCTTAACGCGCGAAACCGCCGCCGGGCAACTGGCCGCCCGGTGGCCCCCGGCCGCGGAGTTTCCGCTGGAGGCCCCGCCCGAACGCCGTCTCGGCGCGCTAGAAGAGCTGCAAGAACGGTTCCGCGAGCAGTTTGGCCTCGGCCAACGGGCCGCGCCGACGGAGGCTGTTGCCGATGGTCCGCCGGCTGCCACGCCCACCCCGCAGACGGTCGATCAGATCGCCACGTTGGATCGATTGGCCTCGTCCGACGTATCGGAGCGGCGTGAGGCGGCTGGCCAGTTGGCACAACTGGCCCGGCAGCGATCCTTGGACCCGCTGGCCACGGCGCGGCTGGCCGAACTGATCGTGGCCGAGCCTGACGAGTTGGTCTGGCAAAGTGTACTGACAGCGGTCGCCGACGATGCCAGTGAACCGTGCACGCGGCTGGCCTACGCGGCGATCAGCCACCCCTCGGCCGAAGTCCGGCGACGGGCGTGCGAGCACCTGGCAGCCCATCCGTCCCCCGGCCACGCCAAGGTGCTCGTGCCGACGTTGGAAGACCGCAACGAAGCGGTGGTGCGTGCCGCCGTGCGGGCGCTGGGCGCGGCGGGCCGGCTGGACGACACCCAGCCGCTGCGGCGAGTGCTGCGGTCTACCAACGAGTACCTGCGGCTCGAAGCGGCCGTGGCCCTGGTCCGGCTGGGCGATCCGGCCGGGTACCCTCTGGGTGCGGCGGCGCTGGAGCAGTTGGCCTGCAGCGCCGACCCGAAGGTCCGCTGCCAGGTGGCCGTGGCGATGGGCGAAACGGCCCAGCCCGCGTTCGTGCCCATCTTGATCCGCCTGCTGGACGATCGCCCGGCCGTCTGCCGCGCAGCCCTGGAGGGTCTTCCCAAGACGGTCGGCCACGACGTTTCGGCGTCAGAGGACGGGCCGCCGGCAGGCACTTCGCAACGGGTGCGGCGATGGAAGCAGTGGTTCGATCGCCGTCAGGATCTGGCCACCGGTAGTGCAGCGGCAGAATCGACCTGACAGTTCTCCCACGGGCAACTCTGCCCGTCCCCGGTAGTGCTCAACCGCAATACCGTTCAATTGGGGGCAAACCTGGCGTCAACACAGTGGCACCGGCGTCTCGCCGGTGTGACATAAGCAAACGCGCTGCCATGAGTTGCGTCACACCGGCGAGACGCCGGTGCCACTTGATCCTTCTTGATACTGTGTCTAATTGAACGGTATTGGGGCGAAGCCTCAAACTTCGTGCATAGGGCCCAGTCTACGGAGCCGTCAGGCTTGGTACGCGGCTGGGAGTCTAGGCAGTCTATTCCGGTGCCGACACGGCCGATCAAGGCATCGCTGACACATGACCGATCTACACGGGTGTCAACGATTTGCGCGGGCAGAACGATTCTATGCCGCGCGGCGGCGAGTGTCGAATCCCCACGTTCCTGCCAACTACCAGCGACAGACCCCGTCATGCCCGACCCAAACGTCCGCCCCATATCGCTCTGCGGCGGGGCTGTTTGCATCAGTCTGCTTTCGCTTGCCGGAGGGCTGTTATTGCCCACGACCGCCGCCGGTTCGCAGTTGCGACAGACCCCCATCGTCAAAGCGGTGCAGCGGGCCCGACCCTCGATCGTCAACATCCGTGGCGAGAAGGTCGTCGCCCAGGCCGACTCACTGCCGTCACATTCCGAAGAGGGCCAGCGGGTCAACGGGATGGGCACCGGAGTGGTCATCGACGCGCGGGGATACATCCTCACCAACCATCACGTGGTCGACGGTGTCCGACAGATCCAGGTGATTTCGGCCGACGAGCAGCAGTTCACGGCCGCTCTGGTGGCCCACGATCCTGAGACCGATCTGGCGATCATCAAGGTCGATGCCCGGGAAAACCTGCCGCCGATCGCCGCCGGTACGTCGTCCGACCTGATGCCCGGTGAGCCGGTGGTGGCCGTGGGCAACGCCTTCGGATACAAGGATACCGTCACTTCTGGAATCATCAGCGCCCTGCACCGGCCCGTCCAGATCAGCGATGCGCAGTTCTACGAGGACTTGATCCAGACGGACGCCAGCATCAATCCGGGCAACTCCGGCGGACCGCTGCTGAACATCGACGGCGAGATGATCGGCATCAACGTGGCGGTCCGGGCCGGCGCCCAAGGCATCGGGTTCGCCTTGCCCGTCGACAAGGCCCTGGCCGTGGCCGCCAAGCTGCTGGCTTCCTGCAACGTCGAAAACACCTGGCACGGCGTGGTCCTGGCCGACGACTCCGCCGCGTCCGACCAGGGCTTGAAGGTCGCCTCGGTCGAGAGGAAGAGTCCGGCGGCGGAGAGCGGCCTGCGCCCCGGCGACGTGATCACCGCCGTCGACGAGACTCAGCTAGCGCGGGGCCTGGATTTTTCCCGGGCGATGCTGGAGCGACGGCCCGGCGAGAAGATCCAACTCGCCGTCCGCCGGGCTGACCAACTCATGACGCTGCAGCTTACCCTGGACCAGGCCCCCGCGGAGCCCAAGCCTCCTACCTCGCCGGCCTGGGAACTGCTGGGACTGGAGCTGAAGCCGATCCCCGCCAACCAGTTCCGCGCCAAGTATCGGACTTCGTATCGTGGCGGGCTGTCCGTGGCGGCCGTACGGCCGGGCAGCCCTGCGGCCAAGCAGGGGATCCGTGCGGGCGACGTGCTGGTGGGGATGCACGTCTGGGAAACCGTCTCCCTGGAGAACGTCTCCTACGTGTTGAAGCGTCCTGACTTCAGCCGCCTTGCCCCGCTGAAATTCTACATTCTCCGCGGCGACCAGACCCTGTTCGGTTATCTGCCAGCCGCCGTGGCCACCGCGCGGCGGCCGTAGCGGCGAGCCTAAGTGAAAACGCCTGGAAATTTGTGCCCGATCCAGGGTGAACCTGGCGTCAGCACAGTGGCACCGGCGTCTCGCCGGTGTGACGGAACTCGTGGCAGCGTCCTCCCTGGTGGTACACCGGCGAGACGCCGGTGCCACTCGATCCTCTCTGATATGCCGCCCCATAAATGGAACTCGGGCTGGCCTGCCCCTGGGTTGCGGTTGCGCGGCATTAGGGTATCCTACATCCGTGCCATAGCTGCCTCCATCTGCGCGAGGCACGTGGTTGTATCGACCGCAGACGAGGCGATCTGCCGATGGAATCCGATCTGATCTGCTACCTCCGCCGCCGGCTGCCGGCTCATCCGCTCTTGCGGTTGGGGCCCGGGGATGACGCGGCCGTCCTGCGATTGGCCGACCTGGACGAGTGTGCCATCACCGTCGACATGCTCACCGACCACGTCGATTTCGAGCTGAGTGAAATCGACCCGCGCCGCGCGGGACGCAAGGCACTGGCGGTCAACCTCAGCGATCTGGCGGCGATGGCCAGCCGGCCCCTGGCCGCCGTCATCGCCCTGGCCCTGCCCCGACGCGGAGGCACGGACCTGGCCGTGGCACTGTACGAGGGCCTCTTGCCGCTGGCCGAGCGGTATCAGGTGGCCGTCGCCGGCGGCGATACTAACAGTTGGGACGGGCCGCTGGTGCTGAGTATCACCCTGCTGGGCGCGGTCACCGAGCGCGGGCCGCTGCGGCGCGGCGGCGCCCGGCCGGGCGATCAGATCGTAGTCACCGGCTCGTTCGGCGGCAGCATTTTGGGCCGGCACCTCGACTTCGAGCCCCGCGTGCGGGAGGCCCTGCTGTTGCACCAGCGGTACGAGCTCCATGCCGGCATCGACGTCAGCGACGGACTGCTGGTCGACCTGGCCCACGTTGCGGAAGAGAGCGGCTGCGGGGCCGCGCTGCGGACCGGGGCCGTGCCCATCAGCGACGACGCCCGCCGGTTGGCCCAAACGCTCGGCGACGGTTCCACGCCCTTGGACCACGCGCTGGGCGACGGCGAGGACTTCGAGTTGATCCTAGCCGTGCCGCCGCAGGAGGCCGCGCGGATGTTGGCCGAGCAGCCGCTGCAAGTGCCGCTGGCGGCCGTCGGT
>Ga0315291_10008337_pt1 | contig 12736 bp, 12 predicted proteins | sample YL17G12_20_MG_FD_203070 | JGI IMG/M metagenome (GOLD analysis project Ga0315291, IMG submission 203070) | Sediment microbial communities from Yellowstone Lake, YNP, Wyoming, USA - YL17G12_20 | ecosystem: Environmental > Aquatic > Freshwater > Lake > Sediment | place: USA: Wyoming | collected... | reverse complement strand
CGTAGCATGGCATTTCCATTCATCGTCGAAGAGCATTTCGATGCAGGCACGTTAGGGGGATTTGATTCAGAATCCGATACCGGTTCACTCTTGGATTATCCCCATTACAGCACCTTGTCTCGTCAACGGACAGCCCCGATTCCCTATCGGGGGGCCTACTGTATGCGGATTCTGCCAGGAGATACGAACGATCATACCATCACCGAAGGGGCCATCGACATTGCCGATGAAGGCACCGCCTATTTTCGGTGGTATATGTTTGTTTCGTCTGATTTTACCGCGACGGCTGACGATCTCTTCAATATCTTTGAATTGCAACAGGCCGGTGGAACACCGGAATCGAGTGTGGGGATGAGCATTACCGCCGCGACCGGCGCACTCACCATTGGGATTGGCGATGGGACGGCTCCAAGTAGTTACGTGACGTTCCCGCGCAATGAGTGGGTCTGCGTAGAATTAGCAGCGAAGATTTCCACGACAGGGGCAGGCACCTTGACACTGTTCCTCAACGAAGCCTCGCAAATTGCCCTGACCACCTTGACGAACGCGGCCGCCGTGGGAACAGGCGTGCTGGGCACACAGGATACGCTCTCGACCACAGGCACCGGGGGAGGCATCTACTTCGATCAGTTCGTGATGGACGATGCCCGCGTCTATAGTTTGCCGATTCGTTATCCCGAGAATCTGTTGATGACCAAATCCGGCCATGCGTTTGTAGGCACCGGTACCATCGAGAATGTGTCGTTGTTGTCCGGCGCGGCCACCGATAACGTGTTGCAGATTTTCGATACCGACCAGGGCAATACCCTGCATACGGGACGCATGAAGCTAGAACTGAAGAATGTCGTGGCTGAAGATGTGGTCGATCCTGCCGGTATGCCCGTGCAGGTACAGCGAGGCTGTTACGTGGTGCTGACAGGGACCAATCCTCGGGCGATGATTAGCATTGGCCGCGCGCAAGGCTATTATAGTAATGGCCGTATTCGGCAGCATGGCGTTCAGTGGAAGAATACGCCGGGTAGTTGGTAGGACGGCACACAACGAACGTACATCACTTGGCAGGTTATGTCTCATGGCGGATACCAAGATCAGTGCGCTTGATGCCGGAGTCACCCCGACCACGACGGATACACTGGCTGTTAATCAGGGTAGCACGTTGAACAAAATCACGTTTGTGGTTGGTCCAGTGATCGGGGGCGGGATCATTTTACGATCTGGCTTGAGTGCGCCGATTATTCGAGCGAGACGACGGAATAAAAAAAGGAGAAAGTAATGTCTAAGATTATTACGCCACCACAGATTGTCAACTTAAATGGGCTACTCGAATTGATGCTTCATCCGGAGAAGATGGTGGCGTATCTCACCCAGTTGCGCGATATGCGCGATGCGGTGAACGAGTCGTTGGATACCTACAATACGAAGGCGAAAGCCGATGCGTTGCTCGTCCAAACGGAGGCCAAGCATGAAGAGGCAATGGCCTCCTCGCTTGATGCGTCAGAGATGGTGGATGAAGCGAAGAAGGACGTGGCGGCCATGCGTCAGTCGTTCGAGAAGGAAAAGGCCCAGTGGGAGTCTGAACGCAAGCAGCAACACACGGAGTTCGTGGCGCGGGAGACCGAGATCCAGAAGGCGAAACAGGCGGTGCAGGTGGCGACCGACAATCTCAGCGCCCGAGAAGGGGAACTGCAAGCCAAGCAAGCGGCCTTGATTGCTCATCAAAGTGCCCTGGAGGCACAGCAAGAGAAGATCGCCAAGGCCCATGCGACGCTCGCTGAACTGCGTGCATAAGGAGACGCGATGAGCAGTACATCACAACTCACGACGTTCAGCGATATTTACACCGACCTGCAAAACCGCGTGCGCGTGACCACGGGCGTCAGTGCCACAGAAACACAGGCGAAACGCTACGTGAATATCGCGTTGCAGGACGTGCATTTGGGGTTTGATTACAAACTCCCCTGGTGCGAACGGCAATCCACATTGATTGCGATGGCCCCCTATACGACCGGCACAGCGACCCTCTCTATTGGCTCGACCGCCTTAACGGGCGGGTCCACGCTCTGGAACACGGTGAACGACTACAACGTCACGAATATGCGAGCGGGGGGGAAGGTGTCGATCGCCGGCTCCATTGACATCTATCGCGTGGCATCCGTCACCAACGATACCAGCGCGACATTGGCGACTCGGTATGTGTCAGCAACCGCCGCGAGTGGGTCGGACTATCGCTACTTCGAGGATGAATATGCCTTAGCGAGCGACTTCCTGCGTCCCGTCGATGTGCAGAACTTTAGCAACGCCTGGTCAATTCCCATCATCTCGCGCACCGAGTTTCGTCGGCGCTACCCACGCCCGAATATCGGTGGACGACCGGTGGTGGCCTGTCTCGTCGATGAAGGCTTTAACGGCACGACGACGCCAGTGCGCAAGGTGCAGTTCTATCCCTATCCTAACGCCGCCTACATCATCCCCTACGCCTACATTACGAACGCCGTAGGGGTGGACGCGGCAGGACTCAACCTGACCTCGCTTAGTGCCGATACCGATGAACCCACGATGCCGTTGCGCTATCGCCATGCGATCATCTTCCATGCCCTCTATCACTGGTATCGAGACAAACGGGACGATGCCCGTTCCGATATGGCGAAAGCTGAATATGTGGATATTATGACCCGCATTGTGCAGGATCATGACATCGGTAGTCATTGCAAAGCACAAATCCAGCCCGTTGGTGGGAAGTATTGGCGCTATGCACGTAACCCCTATGGCCGACGGGGTGGAAGACGGTACGATCTCAACGACCGATTTGATTCGATGAACGACTGATATGGCGCAACAGACCACGCAGTACATCAATCATACGTTCGGGGGAGGCTGGGCCACCGATCTCGGGCCCACCTTCTACGGGGCACCGTCTGGCACCTCCATGCGCTTGCCCTGGCTCAACACGGCCACGAATTGCATCTATGAGTTCGATGGCGGACCGCACAAAGCCCCTGGTACAAATCGCTTGAATGCCAGCGTGATTGAATCCAGTCAGACCGTGACCGGCATCTATGACTATTGGCGCTTAGGGACAGGTGTGACTGCGACGCAACGGCGCGTGGTGCATGTGAACGATAAGGTGTACCACGATGGAGGATCAGGGTCGTTTTCGTCATTGAAGACGGGCCTTGAAGTCGGTGCAGTTCCCCATTACAGCACGTTCAACGATCTGTTGATTATCGGCTCGAATAGTGCCACCGATGTCCCAATGTCCTGGGATCAATCGACGTTTCAGAATCTTGCTGGTGGCCCCCCACGATTTAGCTTTAGTATTCGCCATCAAGGGAAGCAATGGGCCTCAGGGAACTGGCTCTTTCCCTCTCGGTTGTACTATAGCGTCACGGGAAATCCTGAAGATTGGGTGAATACAGGGAGCGGGGCCATTGATATTGATCCGGGTGATGGGGATCGCATTGTGGGTATTTTCAGTTGGAAGAATGACCTCTGGGTGTTTAAGGGTCCCAACAAACTGAGTATTCATCGCATCACGGGAGCAACGCCCAGTACCTTTGCTCGCACGACCTTTATCGATGGGCTGAGTGTCGCCAATCAAGCGTGCATCTTCCCAATGGGGGATGACGTGGGATTTGTCTCCCCACGCGGCACCATCCACTCGATCAAAGCTACGGCGAACTATGGAGACTACAGCCAGTCGTATTTGAACTATCCAATATTAACCTGGTGTCGGGACAACATGAACCAGAATCGGTCCCAATACTGGCAAGCCTGTACGGATAATTTGCACGGGTATACGATCATTAGTTTTCCTATTGCAGGGACGACGAACAATACCCGCTGCCTGATGATGGACTGGCGCTTCCTGAATCAAGGCGAACCCTATCCACGCATAGCCCTCTGGGACTTTGGCTCCTTTGCGTCCTTGGGTTATTGTCTCGATACGAACGCAAGAACTCGCATCTTTGCGGGAGGGTATACGGGCTACGTCTATCGACTCGATCAGGCCGATCGCACGCATGAATCGACCACGATCGCGTATGATATTCTGACGCCGAACCTGACCTATGGTTCTGAATTTACCTTGAAAACGATTTCAGTCGCCGGGATTGGTCATGCGTCGAAGAATACCAATACCGCCACATTTGGATGGTCTTGCGATGGCAACACCGAACAGACGCAGACCTTTACACAATCGGCAGGTGGCTTCATGTTGGACAGTTCCGACCTCGACAGTACGGATCTGCTCGGGGGCGCGAACTGGTCGCAGAAGTTCCTTGAACTCGAAGAGGGTGGGATTGGACGAACCCTGCAATATCGCATCACCGAGAACAACAACAATAGTGACATTGAGATTCATAATATCGGGGCGGCCCTCACACCATCAGGCTATAGTACGGAGAACTAATCATGGGATTATCACGAGTGAAGATCTGGGGAGCTGAAAGACTCTATGCTTCTGATTTGAATGCAGAATTTAATAATTTGATCAATAACGCTGCTTCCCTTATCAGTCCTCTCTCCGGGGGGCTCGATTGGGACGGCTACGCGCAAACACTCGATGCCGCAGGTGTCACGTCGGCGCAATCGACAGCCGCGACGGCCTGGAGTGTCCAGCCAGGCAACAAGACGGGGACGCCTGGGACCACGGGCAGCATCAGCAATTGGGCGTCCAATACGGTGACGGATAGTAATACCGCAGGCTCAGGCACCGCCGCGACCTGGACGGGTCATGCGTTTCATCGTCCAACCTTGGCTGCACAGAATGCGTTAGTGGTGACGACGAAAGCTGCCACGGTCTACGTGGAGAACGCGCCACTGGCAGGGAGCAACGAAACGATTACCAATCCCTATGCCCTCTGGATTGCGGCGGGCGCGGTACAGTTTGACGGAGCCTTTAACCTCGTCCCGACTGGGGCTGTTCTCGAATATGGTGGGTCCACCAATCCCGCAACAGGTGGGTTCCTGCTCATGAATCAGGACGTGTCACGCACAACCTACGCCACGCTCTTTGCCGTGGTGGGAACGACCTATGGTGCCGGCGATGGGAGCACCACGTTCGGCCTACACAAGGAAGGGCGTATCAGTATTGGTGCCGGGACGGGGACCACGGTGGAAATCTGTACGGCGTCGAGTGGTGACGGGTTCACCGTAACGAGTAACAACACCAAATGGGTCACGGGAATGCCAGTGGTGTGGTCAGCTCTCTCTGGATTTACCACCTCTGGAAGCGCGGGTCCGACCTATTATGTGATTCGGGTTTCCTCGACGAATATCAAATTTGCGACCACACTCGCACTGGCACAGGCTGGTACATCTGGCATTACAATTAGTAGTACGGGTTCCTGTACCATCACCTATACGATGACGGCACGGACACGCGGGGACGTGGGAGGCGAAGAGTCTCACGCGATCAGTAGCACGGAACTGTTGGCACATGCGCATGAGCTAGCCGCACTTGGTGCGGGAGGGGGCGCATTTGGGAGTTTTGTTGAAGGGACAGGAAGGCCAACAGCATCATTCGGCGGCAACGCCGCCATGAACACCATGCAACCGTTTGTGGTCACAAATTTCATTATAAAAATATAGGGGGCCATGCTTCAATTAAATAAAAGCACCAGACCAGAAGAGAAATTTCATCTCCAAATCGGTCCCCCTGTTCCGCATGTCGTGAATCTCTGGGTGATGAAGCGCGTAACGTGGAGCAACCTTTTTCTCGAAGATGGGACGCCAGGATACTTTACGAGTTGGTGGGTGATTGGCAACGCGATTCACTGGTACAAAGGCACGGCTAAAATTGATTCGACAAGAACGCACATGTACTGGAACGGTCAACTCGACGATGGAACAGATCCGTTATATGTTCCCGATAAGAATAAATATGTCGTAACGACAACCAAAAAAGAACAATTCTCAGTTCGTTTTTTCGTTGATCCTAGCGAGCCGGTTTGGACGAATATGGGGGGCAGTTAGTGCTGGCCACACGATCCGCCATCACGGTACGACTCGCGCTTGCCAATGAAGGTCCATTGGTGGGGCGTCTCGTCGCCCAGCATGGAGGGCCGCAGTGGGACTGGTTGGATTGGACGCAGGTGTATCCCTATTGGTTGATTGGCGAAGTCGAGGGTGTTCCACGCGGAACGGTCATGGCGGTCCCTGGGGCCCCGTTTGGGCGAGTGGAGTTTTTGTGTATCGATGCCACGCTCTCACACCGACAGAAGGCGGTGCTCGCTCGTGACCTCGGCTATGCGGCGATCGCGTCCTGTCAACTCATGGGATCACAGGCGGTACTGAGTACCATCAATGCGCCAGGGACAGGGTGGGATCGTATTGCGACACGACGAGGATGGGTCAACATGGGAACGGGGACATTGATCCTCAAAAGGATTACACATGAGTAAATCATCTCAAACACAGTCGAGCACATCTGAACAGCAGACCTTGATTCCTGGGATGGGACCACAGGAACAGGAGATGGTGAACAAGTTGCAGCAGGTGGGCATGAGTCAAGCCGATGCCCTGCAATATGTGTTACAGCAAGGGCAGAAAGGCACGGGGTTGATTGGGCTTCAAGGGTCCGACCAGGATCTCCTCAATCAAGCCTTTAGTGGAGCTGAGGCGGGGATTCGTCGGCAAGCGGATATTCTTGGTCAGGATATGGCGGGCACACGCGGTTTGAATCGCAGCGATACACCTGTAAACGAATCGGTATTGCGTGAGATGTTGCCGATGATTCAACAGAACGAATCGGCCAAGGCGTCTCAGTCGTTAGGATTGGGGTTGAACCTGCAACAATTGCGACAGCGGAATCTTGAGGTATTGCTTGGAGGAGTCAATGCCACACCCTCTGCCTTATGGAACACGTCCCAACGAATGCAGAATGAACGGTTCGTAGGGGCCAAAACGATTGGATCCAGTCTCACGAAAGGCTCTAGGACGCCTTCCTTGATGGATTCGATTGGTCAAGGGATGTCTCTTACCAGTCAAGGGCTTGATCTTGCTTCTAAAATAGGGACTATGGGATCGGCCGCGATGGCACCATCACCGGCTTCATTAGGAATTGCATCATCTATGGCTGCCTCAGATCGTCGGCTGAAGTCGCATATTGTGAGGATTGGCCGGCATCGGTTAGGGATTGGCATTTACTCATACAAAATCTTTGGTCGTTATACCGTGGGGGTCATGGCTGACGAAGTGCGCATGGTGAAACCAGAAGCCGTCGTTCGACATGAATCCGGCTATGATATGGTGAACTACGGATTGCTATGACTGCGCTAGTGCATATAGTCGAGCGCACGATTGCGCAAGGGTGGAGGGGGAGGTAGTTGCGATTGTTGCTGATAGGCGCCATTGAACTCTTGCCAGGTCGGACCCCACACACCCATCGGTCCAAAGGCGTTAGGGGTATTATAGGGAGACGGTTGTGGGGAGGGAGGGAGGTTCATGGGCGCATACAGGGCCGGTCCAGGACCACCCAACTCCATTGCGACACATTGACGCATGAACTCGTCTCGAATCGCCGCGCTCGCGGTGGTTGCGGCACACACGCGCTGGGCATACGCCATCCGAGATTCACGAGTAGCGGTCGATGTGCAAGCCGACAGGATCAGCAGACCAAGGAGTAGGACCAAGGAGTAGATAGGCATGGGGCACCTCCAAAGAATGTGGTTACAGTATGATAAGCGAGTCCACTTGAAGTCAAGAGAAAGCGATATCGTCTATGGCTGAATCAACAGATTTTCCCATACAAAGGGACAATTTTCAACCAGAACCCGCACCAGATCAAGGGGCGAACGATCCTGGCAACTACCTATCGTTAGGGTTTCAGCAGGCCACAGGGGCACTCTCACCGAATAACCTGAGCCAGTTCTATCGGGATCAGATCGCGCCAACGGTCGATGAAGGGCTAGGGTTGGTGAAGCGTGGCGTAGACGCAATCACGCCATCAGAAGAAGGTTTACAGAAGTTCTTTAGAGTCTTACAGGCAGGCGGGACGCAACCTGGACAAATACCCGTTTACATGCAGGAACAGAAGTTGCAGCTTGAACAACAGCTACGACGAGATACCTTGAGTCAGCACTTGGAGGCGCAACAGGAAACAAAGCGGCAGCACAATTGGCAAGTCACAGAGAAATTGATCGCGACGGGCAATGTTGAGGCGTTGCAGGAATGGGGCAAGCAATTCCCAGAAGCCGGCATGATTGCACGAGCGGTCGCCAAGCAAGACTTGGCAGAACTCCCAGCTTATGTCGATGGGGGCTACATCCCGAAAGACTTTATGCAACGGCTCCAGAAACCCAAGCCCGGGGATGCGCCTGTCACCGCTGGAGAGATTCGCGCCCATGTGGACATGGCCAAGATCATGTATAAGGATGACGCGAAAGAGAAAGCGAAGCAACAGCACTTACAAATGGCGCTCGATACGCCAGAAAAAGAACGAAGACCGTCACAGCAGATGTTGGTCGATGAACACCAGGCAGTCTTAGATTTGAAAGCGTCACAAACGGAAGCCCACCTAGCCGCCGCAGAAAAAGATCGTGCGTTTGCGAAGACGGGTCTCCCAGATCATTCTGAGGCCAATCGTTATCATCAATCATTGTTTGGGGTGCCCTTCAATCAAGGGACGCCAGAGACGCAACAGCAAGCCCTCGCCGTCAAGTCTGAGGCGTATCAACAGGGCCGTCTGCATGTGGGAATGGAAACGCCTGTGGGACAATCGAAGTCGTCGCAGGAATGGCGGCATCCCATCTCTGGCCAAGCCGCTCCCAGTTGGGCCACCCCCAAACAACTCACGAATATGGGATATGTCAACATCGAATCGACGCAGGTGCCCACGGTCACACAACTGAAGAATGTCGATGCGGCCATGAAGGAAATACTAGGAGCGGGATCAAGTTTCATTCGACGATCTACGGGGGCTGGAGCCTTAACAGAAATTCCATTAGGTATGCTGCAAACGCCACTCGTTCAACTCTTCAAGAAGTACGCGGGTGATCCTGATGCGCAAGTTTTGCAAAGTGCGCTAGGCAGAATTGCCCCAGCGATGGCGAAACTATCTGGCGATACCGGCAACATTGCCTTAGCCGAACAACAGATTTATAAAGATTCAGTCTTTAGTGAATCGGATACCCTGGAATCCTTTGTGGCAAAAATCAAGTCGATTACCGATGCCCAGAAACGCACAAGAGAATCGATGGGGTTTGTCTCTGATGAGAAGTCCTATATGCGTCGCTTGATTGTCCAAGGTAAGAGTGATACGGAAATCAAGGCCATTATGGACGAACAAAAGAGGTATCAATAATGGCTGAATCGGTTGAGCAACGGATCGAACGGTTGTCGCAGGAGATGGGTGGAGCCACCTCGTCGGAAGGCGTCTCGAAAACGTCAGAGGAGGTGCAACGAGAACTCGATCAAGACCTCAGCTATCACTTCGCCTCTGGCTCTGAACGGGTCACACAACGGAAAGAGGCGTTTGCCAAATATGGATTAACCCCACCCACGTCGATCGCTTCACCAGGCAAGATGGACTATGATCCTGAAGGCCCTGTCCATAAATATGTGCGTCCCGTTCTTGAAGGGGGTGGGATGATTGCAGGAGGGATACTCGGGGCCTCATTGCCGCCACCCTTCACGGGACCGATTGGAGGCGCAGTGGGCGGGGGTCTCGGCTATGCGGGAGGGGATGCGCTCTCGTCGTTGTTAGAACGGGTGGCTGGTGAACGTCCTCCTGTGGCGTCCATTCAGCAGGCATTAGGAGAAACGGCACAATCACTCAATGTCGGGGGGAGTCTTGAGATGGCCACGCGAGGGGTGGGGAAAGTGGCTGAACCGATCCTCTCGAAAGCACTTGCCCCCTTTCGGTCGCAATATGAAGGGGCCAATAAGACGCTGGCCGAGGTCGCTGCCGAGAAGGGCATCCAACTCGATCCCCATGAAATCCTGCAAAGTCGTCCGATCGCATTAGGGCATAAACTCTTAGAGAATCTTCCCTATACCTCTGGTATGATTCAGCGGAAAGAAGTGGTGAAGCTGCAGGGTTTGACAAAAGAATGGGAACGGATACGGGATGAGACCGGCACGAAAGATCGTCAACGGATTGGGGATGTTGGGCAGAAGATTCAGGCTGTCGTCGAAAAGGAACTGGATCGCATTGGGGTTCGGCAAGGGGAACTCCGTGATACGGCGCGTGACCAACTCCTTCGGCAATCAGGGTCCTCGCTCTCCTATAAACAATTGGGGGAACAAACCCAACAAGCCTTAAAGGACTATCATCAAGGACTCAAGGCGGTGGAGGATCTTGCCTGGGATGCGGCGAAAGCCTCGGTGCCACAAGATGCCACCGTCTCCACCCCCACGCTGAAAAAGCTCGCAGAGGAGATTCGTGATCGGTATAAGAATCTCACAAGCTTTGTGGATGAGAACCTGTTAGGGAAATTGAAGAATGCAGCGGGATCAGGGAATGCCAAATACGATGCGTTAGTAGCTGAGGCTGAGAAACAGGTTCCGGTTGGATTGCCACCTGCACTCCGTAACAAGCTCATTGCTGATACTGTAGGAAAGGAGAAGCCAGGATGGAAGGTGGCGGATCTCGTCACGTTACGTTCTGAACTCAGCCAACTCTCGGCAGAACATCATTCTGGGCTTGCACGAGGCGATGCGGCGAAGGGCAGTTCAGATACCTACGGGAAGATTTACTTGGACTTAAAGAATGCGGTCGATACGGAGCTGGAACAGTTTAGCGCCACGCAAGGGACGGACACGGCGGATCTCTTTGCAGCAGCACGAGCCACGACCGGATCACGGAAATCGTTTTTTAATACCAAGGAGCATCCTGGGGTCGCCAAAGCCATCATGGGTGATCCAGCGCATATTGCGAATACGTTGATTCGTCCAGGGAGTGCGGCGGGGTATACCGAACTTCATGCACTGGTTGGGCCTGCGGCCTCGGCACCAGTCAAGAAAGCCTTTACCAACCAACTCCTGAATGTAGGAGGCAAAGAGGCTGAGGGATTGCCTGGGCTGCGACGACGGCTGGATCAGTATGGCTCGCAAACGCTCGCGGAGGTCTACAATCCTAGGGAACTCAAGAACCTCTATCATCTGGCCGACCAGAGTTCATGGATCGCGCATTCTCCAGTCGGGAACCCGCTCTTTATAGAGTTGGTACGAGAGTCACCCTCGCAGGTCGCCCCCACGATTCTTGGCCATGTTGAGACAACCGCAAAGGTCTTACGTCAATTCCCTACGATGCGAAAATCTCTACGCATGGCCTTTATGGAGTCCGTCAAGCCCAATGAGATGACGACCTTCCCCACACAAATGCTGAAGCATCTGAACGCCTACCCCAAGGAGGTACAGCAGAAACTCTTTACGCCACGAGAACTCAAGGACTTCTATGATCTGGCCACGATTGTGGAACGGACTAAAGGTACAGTGAAGATGGCGGAAAATCCATCGGGGACTGCTGCGCCACTCATCGCGTTTAGTACTGCCGGCGCGATGTTACGCCATCCAATTGCGGCGATGCCGATGGCGCTCAGTTCTCGCACCATAGCGAAGATTTACCAAAGTGATGTGGGACGAAAGTATCTCTTGGAGGGATTGCAAATGCCTGCATCGGCACACCAAGCGGCAGCCCTTGCGACACGACTCCTGGGGGTCGCAGGCATTGATACGGTACGGACTGCGCAACAACGTCAACGGATGTTCTATCTCCCCACGGTTGATGAGCAATCCAAGCGCGGAATCCCATCCTTGTCCCAACAAGGCGTGCAACCATGAGACGGTTTATTTCTACGGAGGTGCCCATGCGTGTTATGAGATTGTTCCTCATCTGTGCTCTGCCTTGTATTTCCACCGTCGCCTATGCCGCAGGGCCAGTCATCAACAATGCCACGGCTCCCACCGTGGCGGAAGGCACCGCCAATTCATTTTCTGGTGATCTGATAAATAATCTTCGGATCACGAAAGGCCGCCAAGACGGCGGGGAGCACATTGGTGCGACGGAAGACGAAGGCTATATGCGCGTGACTGGTGGGCCGGTTCGGAGTACCACGTTTGGCTCCTTGACCTCGGCCACGAGTTCGACCGTGACGAACGTGCCGGTTGGCCCAAAAACCTTTGTCGCACAAATCATCAATGCGACCAGCGAAACCAAGGCGGCGACCCTCACGATTTATGGGAATTTGATTAGTTCAACTACTGGGGGTATCGCCCTCTGTACCATCACCCTACCCAGTACGGCGACCACGCTACAACTCCAAGATAGTTGTCCGATTACAGAAGTCAATTTCCCCTACTATTTCTATACGGCCACGGTCTACACCTCGGCTTCGTCTGCGCCTTTAACCGTGTACGCGAATTACTAAAAGGAGACACGATGAAACTAGTATCTATCTTTGTTTTAGTCGGTCTACTTGCCCTACCTACAGGAGCCTGGGCCGTGGGCGTCCTCACCCCGAACGCGGGTGATGCAACATTCATGGTAGCAGAACGGGCCAGTGAATCCCCTGCCGCTGTCATGGTTAATGCCGATACCGTGTTTACCATCGCTGGTGGCCCGATTCAGATTCTTGAGTTGCTGTCGGTCTGTATCACCGCAAACGGGGCCACGGCCTCTACGATGCAGTGGCAGTCGGTCCCCACGGTCGGAACCGCGACCACCATCACAGGGGCCACCGCTACGCTGGCCAGCGCCACGGCCGGCACTAGTGTGTTGGTGCAACCCACAGCTCTC
>Ga0315291_10008335_pt1 | contig 12739 bp, 10 predicted proteins | sample YL17G12_20_MG_FD_203070 | JGI IMG/M metagenome (GOLD analysis project Ga0315291, IMG submission 203070) | Sediment microbial communities from Yellowstone Lake, YNP, Wyoming, USA - YL17G12_20 | ecosystem: Environmental > Aquatic > Freshwater > Lake > Sediment | place: USA: Wyoming | collected... | reverse complement strand
GGTGAATGCCCTTCTGCGGACACTGGTCCGGACCTTCCACCTGCTTCGAGCCCCGCGATCTACGGTTGACCTCACACGTGCATTCGCCAACGCCGGCGAAGTGGCGTAGATCAACGGGCTGCTAGCGCCAGAGGGAACCCCAATCTACACACTTGACGGGACGTGACCCAGGCCGGCTCGTGACAGATACGGCGATGAGAGGGAAGAGGTCAGCCCGCCACTCCCTGAGGCAGACAAGGACCGATCCAGCTCTGCCACGTGAAGGGTGCGAGACCCGGAGTGAGAATCGGACCCCGCCGCCCTGTGGCTAGTCAGGCAGCCTCTGCGCGCCCGGTCTCGCCGGGGAAGAGAAACCGCTCGGGGTTTGTGGAGCAGATGGCGAGCTTCTCGGCAGGAGTTAGGGCCTCTGTTCGCGAGAAGATGTCGACGTACTGGTTGTAGGATTCGATCCACATCAGGTTGACAGCGAAGTCGGACCCAAACAGGAGACGGCCCGTCAGCTTGTCCAGGTCCATGACCGACATCCGATCGAAGAGTGCCCTGAGATTCCTGTAGTAGGCATCGGTGGTCCCGCAACAGGAGATGTCTACGTAGACGTGCTCGTAGCCCAGCACGAGGGCGATGATCTCCTGCTGCCGCTTGCGCTCCAGCGCGCCTGTCGGGAAGTGGGCCAGGTTCAGTCTCAGGCTCGGATAGCTCTCGAGCACGCTCGCCCACTTGGACACCGCCGTGAGAGCGTTCAGTCTCCGCCTTGGCACCACGACGAAGCCACCTTGCCCTCCGTGCGTGGTAAGTGGGATACCCTTCTCACTGCAGGTCCGATACAGAAGATTGACCTTCTCCCTGCCTTCCCCATCGTCTTCCGGCCACGGGTCGAACCCGAGCGGCGGATAGACCTTGATGCCGGCAAAGGCATGGCCGCTCAGATGGTCGATGCTTCCGTCGAAGTGCCCCATGTTCGCGAGGAGGTCCGCCCTTCGGCCGGTGTAGTTCGCGAAGTACTTCTCCAGCAACTGAACAAGCTTCTGCGGCGTGTAGTTAGCCGGATTGAGCGCCAGGAAAGGGTAGATCTCGAACACGCGTTTCGTCCCAGGCTCGAGCGCTGGGAACTTGGCCTGTAGGTTCTCGGTCGATTCCGTCTCCACGTACGTCTTGATCGCGCCGAAAAGGTCGATGACCTGCTCGACGATCGGCTTCCCTGCACGCATGCCGTAGTGAAACCTTCGGACCCGCCCTCCGCCCGGCGGCTGTCTTCCCTTGTAGCCGAAGTCCATCATCAGCGGCGTCATCACCACGCGCCCGTACGTCTCTCCGCCGACGTGCAGCCCATCTTCCCGAAGCAGCCGGTTCTCCTTCTCTCGAAGGCAATCCTCCATCAATAGGAAGGTGGTTCCGATGTCGTTTTCCATGACCGCGAGAAGGTTTGCTGCAGCCTGCAGCAGCCGCTTGACGCGGCGGAAGAGGGCGCCGCTCAGCGCCCGTACCCATCGCCCCAAGAAGGGAACGAGCGTGACAAGAAACAGAACGATCGCGAGGACTCCAAGAGGAAGGACCAGAACGATGACCAGAAACGGACGGGGGATCTGCCGTAGTCCGAAGAAGCTCCCTGCGAGGTCCTTGACTGATCGACGCGCAAAGGCGAGGAGAGACGGGTGGCTCAGGTTGAACGCGTGCATGTGAATGTCGTAAAAAGCCTTCTCGTCCATCCTCTACCCCGCGGTGAGAAGAGATGTTCGCCGTAAGGATAGACCAACGCCCGAGCCGCGTCAACTCGGACCAGGACGCGGGACGTTCAGCTCATGTCCGCTGCGCAACCTATCGCCCGTGAGGTGAGACAGCAGCTGCGTCCCCCGAATCCCACCATGAAGGCCCCCTGCTATCTGCACACCCTACGAGGCTGTCTAGAGCTTGCGAGCCGCAAGCATTAGCGCATCGAGTCTCTCGCAGTTCCCGCAGCCTGGCGTTCGGTCCGGAGCCTCAGGCAGGTCGCTGATCAGCCTCGCCTTCCGATAGAGCTCGGGCAACCTTCCGAGATCACGAGGGACGAGATGAATGGCAATGGAGAACGGCATGAGAAAACCGTCGACCTGGCGCAGGCGCTCCTGCGTGGCCGTTTCGATGTCAGTCACCGGCTCCGCATAGACAAGAGCAAGCTTTGAGACCCTGCCCATCCCGAGGCTTTCCGCGATAGCGGCGTATACATTCAGCTGCACCTCGTACATTGGCAGCAGTGCGTCCTGTGTCTCGGTGTACTTCGCCGTCTTGTAGTCGATGATCGCGATCGATCCGTCAGCGAGCCGCAGGATCCCGTCTGGAGCGCCCGTGAGCAGGAGCCCGTGCTCAGGGACGGCCATCTGAAAGCGAGAATGATGCGGAGGATCGATGTAGCCCGTGATCTCTCCCAGGACTGAGAGCCAGACGGGCGGTACCCCGACCTCGTCCATCCATCCGTGCACGACGCGCTTCGTGTAGGCATCAATCGAGCTGAAGATCCCTGGGAAGATCTGGAACGGCAGTCGGTTCTGCACCCTGAGCTGGAGCCACAGACACCGTGGACAGAAGCCGGGAAGCGCGAACGCACCGAGGTTCTTCGCCGAGATCCTGAGGTCACTTCTTGTGTGCATGCACAGCTCCTTCAGAAGAGCAGTAGGCTACCGAACATCAAACCTCTGCTTCAGGCGCTCGACGGTGTGCTGCCACGCCGCGCTGCGTGGTCGGCAGACCGTATTCTGGTTGCGGAAGAACCCCTTCTCTTGGGCTGCAGCCGCCAGAGGCACGGCCTTGAGCCACTCTATGGGGACCAGGTACTCGCAGAGCTCCCGATCGCCTGTGTTCCACGCCATGTTGGGAGCGGCCAGGTCAACCTCACTGATCAGCCTGGCACCTTCCCCAGTCCGCACAGTGAACTCATCGAACGGCTGCCTTGGGCCGCGGACTGCTCCAACCCCGACGTACCCGTGATCCGGCACGTAGACCCATACCCGCCCTCCGGGCTCCAGGAGATCCAGCGTCCCCGTGTACCAGTCACCGCCGCCCGCAGAAACGAAACCGTACTTCATCGCATCTTCCCAACGGCGGTGCTCACCGTGCCCAAAACAGACGTAGTACTCGTTATTCCAGGGCTCCTTCGACCCACGCCTCGGAGTCTCGCCAACGGGCTCGGTCGGGTCGATGAACCAGGCACGAGTCAAGTACTCCCGGTCGCCATCACGGAATACTCTGAAGAACACGGCATTGACCGGTACCCCATGCTCGTCGGCCAGATACCTGACGATTCGCTCCGTGCTCGGATCAAGCTCCGCCGCAACGATCACAAGGCTGTGCGCCTCGTTGAGGACTTCCGGCAGTTCCTTCAGTCCAAAACGGCTGCGGAAGGCCTCGTCCACGGAGAGAGCCTTGCCCGGAGCTCCGTAGCGCTTCTGGTACTCCTCGAAGATTATGGCAACGTCCTCGTCGCGGAGGTCCTTGACCCACGAGGCGTAGCCCAGGAGCTGAGCGACCACATCTCGCGGGGTCCGATTCCTCTTTAGTTCGATGACGACGAGGTTCCCATCCCTGTCTAGCCCAAGGAGGTCGATCGGCGTCCCGCAGGACGTCATGACCTGCCGGCCGACCAACATCCAGTTCGGAGATGCAATCTCGATGCTCTCCGCCAGGATGTCCTCCAGGCGCTTCTCATCGCTCATCCCAGACGGCGTGATCTCCACCGTCTCTCCGTCGACTCGCCACACTCCTAGCTCAAGTGGCATGCTTGCCTCCAATCACTTCGCCCACACCTCCGCCCATACCTTCGCCTGCTCAAGCAGGATCACGCTCGCCTTCTCCTGCTTGTCCGGGGGCTGAAGACACAATGCGGACCATCGAGTCGAAACGAGCATTGCTCATCCTCGGATTCCGTTCCCTACGAAGTGAGATCAGTATCATGTCCCCAAGCTCCCCCAGGCCTGGCACCAGTTGCCAGTGAGCTGGTTCCTCATGCACGCCCTTGAGGTCGGTGTTCCGCAAGCTCCAGCGCTCTCCTCAGGTAAGAACGGGGAAATGGTGAAGCGGCCTGCAGCGAGGGTGCCGACCACCTTTCGGTTTCGCACCATTGGCACAGAATCTCCATACTCGGCCACAGAGTCGTGTTGGCTGCAATCGTGAGGCAGGCGAGAAGCACAAGGCGGTCCAGGCTCTCCAAGCTGCGCTCGCTGAAGCTTGCCGTCTTTCTCTTGCCTCCGTGAACAACGCCACTGCGGACGGAGTAGGTGCTCCTGACAAGACTGCTGACCTGTTCACGCTCTCGAGGATCCGAGCCAAGGAGGAATGCCATCCTCTCTGAGAGCGTCCTCGCGAGCGGTTCCGACTCACTCGAGATCAGCAACATCTCGAGAGCAATCACGCTCTTGACAACAGCCGCATGGGCATTGATTTCCTTCCGCGACTCCAGAAGCCAATTCAAAGACGATTGGACTCGACTGGACAGGGCGGTTGACTCGCAACAGAAGTCGTACAGTCTGGGAAAGGCCAGTCGCTCAAAGCGGCGAATGAATCGCGCATCGACTGGGATACCGCCCTCCACGTGGGTCGAGCGACTGTGGGAACGCACGTAGCGGAGATCATCAGAGTGGATGAGGTCCACTTCGCCAGCGGGACGAGCCGTAATCCCTAGGAGCCGATGTAGCTTCGACCTGTTTGTGCCGAACGTCGGGCATAGCACCGCGAGCATCTCCAGGAGGTCTGCTCGTTGCGACGCTCCCGCCATGGCGTCGTTTGGATCACCCTCGGCACGGACCTCGACGACTGTCTGCTCTGCTAGGATCGCGACTCGCTTCAGGTAGAAGTTGTTCTCCCAAGAGTGGCGTGCGAAGACGTTTCGCTTTCGGAGAAGAGCCTCCAGGTCGGATGCCTCACGTGTAGAGAGCCTCCGAATGCCGTACCCGCCAGGCAAACGCAATTCCGCACCTGCCTCCACAAGGAGGCTTGTGCATCGCAGGTACCTGCTGCCGGTGGCCGGTAGCAGCCCCGGGATTCGCCGTTCCATTTGCTGTCGGTTCCTAGGCATTCACGCCGCCATCGCGCTCCGGTATCGTCGTCAGAGCAATTCGCCCCTGCCATATCGGTCGAGGCGCTCGCGAGGAGAGAAAACATCCGAGGGTTCGAGCCCGAGGACCTTCGAGATGACGAACTCCGTGAGACGGACGAAGAGGTCTGCTGCACCCGCGTCCTCGTCCTTCTCAAAGGCTCCATCATGGACGAGGGCGTGGCGAACGAGCGTCAAGCGATCGACGCTCTTGGCATCCTCCTCCGAGATCCTGTTCCGGAGACCATACTCCGTCAGGATGAAGCGGACCTTCTCCCTTGGGTTCATCCTCCTAACGGTTTCGCGCGACAGCCAATTCCCATGGTGGAGGCGGAAGAGGTGCTCCCAAATCGCCCAACAGAGCAAGAAGGACGACTCGAGGATCTGTCTGTGGCACGCTGCGGCAAACAAGAACAGGAAGCGGCCATCTCCGTACTTGGATCGCCACGTGTCGCCACGCATCCGCTCTAGGACGGCGGAAGTGCCTGCAGATAGGTTGAGGGCGTAGTCATCTGCGCCGAACTCGTCTCGACGAGTCACTTTCCCCAAGCTGAGGCCGACGCCTCCGCCGTAGTGGAACTTGCGCGGGTCCGCGATGATCGGCGCGTCGGCTATGTCGGGATCGAGGGCAAAGACCTTCCGCCCTGTGAAGATAGATAGCAGGAGCAAGATGTCATCGAGGGCGGTCGGGTTGTCGTGACCCCAGCCAAGGGCGGCCGGTGGCGCCTCATCGGGCAGGTGCACTGTTCCAGTCACCTGGTGCTCGCCTGTGACAGCCCTCGTGCCGCCGCAGTATCCGCCTCCCACATGCACGAGATGCTGCAGCCGGCGGTACCGGTCGCAGTAGCCCTCAGCAGGGACGAAAACGTACGGCCCAATCTCCATCTTCTCATCAGGCCACTCGAACTTGAGATTGTAGACATCAAGCGACTTGGCCATCGTCACAACTCTCCCTGGAAGGCACGCTGGAGCAGCGAATTGAGAAGCTCACCCGAGATCGATGATGACGCAGCTGCGGTAGCGGTCAGCGCACACCGAGCGGCTAGGAGAATCGCCCATCGGACTTGCTCTTCGAGCGGTGGGACGGGCACGAGGAGCCGTTTGAAACTCCCAAGCGTGATCTTCGGGCGCGTGACACCCTCCGTAATCTGCTGCACTCGTGATCTCACCCATGCGGAGTTGAGCACGGCCGCGAGATACTGAGGCTGGCTCTTCTGCGAATCCGCCCTAACGCGAATGATGTCGGCCGTCACGACGCCGATCGGCATGGTGGCGGGATACACAGCAGCAACTCCAGGTGGAGTACCCATCTTTGTGACGACGACATCCCCCGACATGACCTGATGCGCCGCCAACTGTCCAAACTTCTGGTCATCGACGTAGATCCGACTAATCCACTGAAGCCCTGCCTCTCCGACGTCCCTCACGAACACCACCGGATGCCCGTTGGAGCGGTAGTCCGCGACCTTCAGGTCGCTCCCGAACGGGCCAATCACTACTGAACCACGTGCATCCTCGGCGATGTCCGCGATGCAGCGCATTGGCCAGCCCTTCGGATTCGTGACCGGGTCGCCGAACGTGTCGAGGAAGGCGGATCGGAGGAACTGGTCAGCGAGGTCGAGGGTCTGCTGGCGCTTGCGGTGAACGGCGTCCGCCTTGTCGAGGATCGCAGCGATCCGCCGCTGTTCGGGAAGCGGGGGGAGCGGGATCTTCGATCCTCTCACTACCCGGTCCGAGACGGCAGGGTAGCTGGCACCGGTTGTACGACTAACCATTTCGGCGATGAAGCCGGGGCTCCGTACCCAGTGGAAGAGGTACCGCCCATCCAGGCGGCTCGCATCCGCACGAAGCACACAGAACCCCGTCGACCCTGTTGCGCCATCCAGCGCCGCAAAGACTTGCGCCACGGCATTCAGATTCGGACGGACCGTGGAGACAAGGACGTCACCCGCTTGCAAGGCTTGCCGAGCTCGGCTGGGGGCTTCTGCCCCGAGCATCCGTTGAGGACTGGTGATCTCCTTCGTGTCGCGATCTATGGAGGAGAGGTCAACATACGTGAGAGGCCTATCGGGCGCGTCCCTCGCGGGATCCCACGACCGCACGGGCAAGATGACGCTCTCAAGCAAAGTGCCAATGGCACTCATTACAGCATCCTCTCTAGCTCGTCGAGATCCTTCCGGATGTCATCCTCCAGCTCGCGCAGTCGTTGCAGGATCACCTTCGGCGGGTCGTACGCGGCCTCTTCGTACGCCGTCTCCTTGTAGCGATTGATCGAGAGGTCGTAGCCGTTCTCGACGATCTCCTCGACCGGCACGTAGAACGCCTTGGCCTTGCGATCCTCGAACTGCGCCAGCGCATCAGCCTGGCCGTGGTTCCACTCTCGCCACTTCGCGACGATGTCGGGGATGTCGTTCGCCTCGCTCTTGTCGCGTTTGTCGTCGAGCGAGTAGCCGTCGGCGTCCATGTCGTAGAACCAGACGCGCTCGGTCTTCCCGCCCTTGACGAACACGATGACGGCCGTGCTGACGCCGGCGTACGGCCGGAACACGCCCGACGGCATCGACACAACGGCCTGCAGCTCGCAGTCCTCGAGCAGCATCTTGCGCAACTGCTTGTGGGCGTTGCTCGACCCGAACAGGACGCCGTCCGGCACGATGACGCCGGCGCGGCCGCCGATGCGAAGCAGGTTGATCACGCGGTTCACGAACAGGAGCTCGGTCTTCGTCGTCTTGAGCGCGAGTTCCTCGTGGATGTCGCCCTTGTCGATGCTGCCCTTGAACGGCGGATTGGTGAGGACGACCTGGTACTCGTCCTTCTCGTCGTAGCGCTTGGACAGCGTGTCGGCGTAGTGGAGGTTCGGGTGCTCGATCCCGTGCAGGAGCAGGTTCATCGCGCCGATGCGGACCATGGTCGTGTCGAAGTCGAAGCCGTAGAGCGTCTCCTCGCGCAAGAGGCGCTGGTGCTCGTGGTTCGTCAGGAGATCGCCGAGGAGGCCGCGTTCGAGGCCGTTCTCGTCGACTTCTCGGTGCTCGGGGCTCGTGAGCTGGGTGAAGATGTGCTGGTAGGCGCCGAGCAGGAAGCCGCCGGTCCCGCAGGCGGGGTCGCAGATGCGGTCGCCGAGCTTGGGATCGACGAGGGCGCAGATCATCTGGATGATGTGGCGCGGGGTGCGGAACTGGCCGTTCTTGCCGGCCGACGCGATCTCGGACAGGAGGTGCTCGTAGAGGTCGCCTTGGGTATCCTGGAACGTTTGGCCCTCGCTCTGCTCGCGGGCGATCTCGGCGTAGATCTCGTCAATGATTCCCACGGCTTCGACGAGGAGCGACGCCTTGGGGAGGATGAACACGGCGTCCTGCATCGCCTCCGCGAACGGGTTCCCGTCGCCGCCGAGCGACTTGATGAACGGGAAGACGCGGTCGCGGACGTGGGCTAGCATCTGCTCTCCAGGGAGGTGACGGAAGTGGCTCCAGCGCAGCTCGCTCTTCGGGATCTCGCGGTTGTCGAGCCCGGTGAAGGTTCCGTCAAACAGCGAGGCGCGCTTCTGCCCGACGAACTGCGCCCGCTTCTGTCCTTCAAGATCGGTCGCGTCGAGCCGGCGCATGAAGAGGAGATAGGTGATCTGCTCGATCGCCGTCAGGGGATTGGCGATCCCACCGGACCAGAAGCGGTCCCACAGAGCGTCGACTCGCGATCGGATCGTTGGCGACAGCACTTCACCCTCCGTTCTTCGCTTCCACCTTGCGCCACTTGGCTCCGCGGCCTTTCCCCTCAAGGGCCACGAGGCTTTCCTCCCGCAGTTGATTGAGCACGACGCGGACCATCTCGCGGCTCACGCCGGGGCAGTCCCGTTCCAGATCGGAGATGGCAAACGGAGCGATCCTGCGGCCGACGGCGGCCTTGACCAACTCCGTCTTTGACCCGCGAGAGCTCTGGATCGTCCCGACGCGATCCTCGAACTCCCTGTAGGCGGCGATCAGGACGCCCCAGAAGTAGTTCAGCCACGGGTACGGATCGTGCTTACCCTCGTGCCAGCCCCGGGAACTCCGGTCGAGTGTCTCGTAGTAGGTCTCCTTCGACTGCTCGAAGACCCGCTCGAGGCTGATGTAGCGGCCAACCTGGTAGCCGGCGTGGTAGAGCATGAGAAGCGTCAGCAGCCTCGAACAGCGTCCGTTTCCGTCATCGAAGGGATGGATGCAGAGGAAGTCCAGGATGGCCAATGGGACGACGACGAGCGGCTCTCGATGATCTTGATGGATGGCCGCATCGTAGCGCTTGACGAGCTTGGCCATGGCCTGCGGGGTCGCGGCGGCGGAGACGGGGCGAAATCGCACGCGCTCCGAGCCGTTGTCGTAGCGCTCGATGATGAGGTTGTCTCCGGGTTTCCAGCGCCCGCCGGGCCTTGCTGCGTAGCGATTCACCATCGTGTGACATTGCAGGACGGTGTTGATATGGACCGGCATGTGCTCGGCCTGCTCGTGGATGAGCGCCAGTGCGTCCCGATAGCCGGCGATCTCCTCCTCAGATCGATTCGCGAGGTTGGTCGGCTTCAGGACAAGCGCCTCGATGCGGGCACGATCCGCCGTGATCCCTTCCAGCCGGTTCGAGGATTCGACCGACTCGATCATGGCCGCCGCTCTGAGCGAGTCGAGGATCTGCGGTGTCTGGTAGGCGTACAACTCCTGCTTCCCGCGGTACTCCCCTAGGGTCTTCAGGACGCTTGCCTGGGACGCCGTGAACTTGAGCTGGTCGAGGAACGCGGGCGCTAGCGACTGCATGAGGACGCTTCCCGAATTGCGCACTGCGTTCTCTGAATGTGGTAATGTCGTTCGCTCATTATGCGATCAGTATACCGCGATAAACGCGTAATGTCAAGATGCACGTTACTACGTTATCGAACCGATTGCGCATTCTCGCTGCCCACTGCCGGTGGTTCTAAAGCTCCGATCAGATCGCGAGAGAGCGCGAGGATTTCCTCGATCTCGGCGTCGCCGAACAGCCCCTGAATGCCGCCCGGATGCACCCGCGTGAACGGCTCGTCGACCAGATCACGCTTCTCCACGCGCCGCGTCTGGAGAATGAACGTCCGCAGAGTCTGCAGGAACAGGATCTGGCGGCTCGTGAGATCGGAGTGCGCGGCGATGAACGCATCGAACCGGGCGGTCACGGTCTCCTCCCACGACGCGACGCGCTCCAGACCCAACACATGGCGAATAAGCGAGAGGAAGTGAGCCGTGCGGTTGTCGTAGACCTGCTGAAGCCGCGCCTCGGTCACGCACAGCTCGCTTGATTCCAGGAGCTCGGCCAAGTCGTGGATCTCGTCCGGCGCGAGTTCCGCGCCGCCGCGCATTTTCTGTAGGACCGGGTTCTCGTCGACGAGGTCGCGGACGAAGGCTTCGATGCGCTCGCGGTACGCGGCGATGCTGAGTCGGCCTAGGTCGCCGCCGAGTTCGATCCTCTCCTTGATCACCGTGAGGTCCTTGAGATCGAGCTTCATCAGGGCCGTCGTCTTGGGCGTTCGGTAGGGCATGAGAGGCGCAAGGCGTCGGGCCATGTCGCGCAGGGCGTCGTCCGAGGGATCGATCCACCACTCCTCTCCGAGGATATCCTCGAGCAGGTCTAGCTCGCGCGCGACGACGTTGACGCTCGTCGGCAGCTCGTCGACCTGTGCGCAGATGCTCTCGCGAATTGCGTCAGCGCGATCCTGCTCGCTGGCCAGCCGCGCCGTGGCGTACTCGACGGCGTCGATCTCAAACCGCAGGCTCTTGAGGTCATCGCCGGTTCGCGCGCGAAGGACGGGCGCAATCGCCGTCCGCAGGAAGGCAACCTTCTCACCGTCCAGGCGTCGCCAGAACTCGCCGTCGCGCACCCGAGCCAGTTCCGTGGCGGCCTCCTGCACGACGAGGTTCCTCTCCGGAAGCTTCGCAAGGTCGCTCTGCAGGTCCTCGCACACGGCCTCGATCACCGCGGGTCGCCCGATGGCGAAGGCCGCTTCCAGCTTGTCGAGCCGCGCGCGGAAGAGCGTCACCGGGGCAGCGACGATGGCCTGAGGATCGCGTCCCTGCGGATGCATGTCGAAGTAGGCGAAGTTGCCCCAGCAGTCGATGATTAGGAAGCGATCCTTCTCCGGGCACCATGGCTTCCGTTTCGTGGGGTCTTCCAGCAGGACGCGCGTTCCCCGTCCAATCATCTGCCAGAACTTGACGCGCGAGTACACGGGCTTGGCGAACACGAGGTTCACCACTTCGTGGATGTCGACGCCGGTGTCGAGCATGTCCACCGAGATCGCCACCCTCGGCATGTCCTGGTGCTTGAACTGATCGAGAAGGCCGCCCTTGTCGTGGACACGCGGGTCTTCGGAGACCAGCACGCGCGCAAGACGTCCCTTGTGCTCTGGGTAGAACTCGTCGAACAGCTTTTGTAGCCGCCGGGCGTGATCGATGGAGATGGCGAACAAAACGGTCTTGCCTGGCAGCGTGCCGGAGGGATCCTTGATCGACTCTTCCATGAGCTCGCGCACGATCAGGCCATTCGTCCCCGAGTTCGTCACCTTCCGCTCGAGCTCGGTGCCGTCGAAGTCGATGTCTTCGAGATCCTTGCCCTCAGCGATGAGCCGGCGCTGCTCCGCAGGATCGAGCGCTTCGCCATGGATGCCCTCGAGCTGGAACTTCGATCGCACCTTCAGCACCTCGAAGTTGCAGAGATACGGAGGCACGTGGGCGATGGCCTCGTCAAATGAGTAGGCGAACGTGGGGTCTTCGTCGGCGCAGTCGAACAGCTCGAACGTGTCGTGGTCGACGAAATCGGTGGGCGTCGCGGTCAGCCCGATCTTGATGGCCGAGAAGTAGTCGAGGACGTTCTTGTAGACGTTGTAGAGGCTGCGATGGCTCTCGTCGGCGATGACGATATCGAAGAAGAAGGGCGAGATGTAGGTCTCCGGTGCCGTGCCATTCTGGATCAGATTGAGCATCGTCGGGTACGTCGCGACGTAGATCCGCCGCTCCGACGGGAAGCCACGATCGCCCCGCTCGGGCCACCGAGGCTCTGATGGCAAGTGGTCCTTGAACGCATCGAGCGCTTGTTGGCGCAGCGGGATCCGATCCACGAGGAAGAGGACGCGCTTTGCCCAGCTGGCGCGCTGGAGGACATCGACGAGCGCCACGGCCGCCCGCGTCTTGCCAGTGCCAGTGGCCATCACCATCAGGAACTTCCGCCGCTTCTCCTCGATCTGCTCGAGGATGGTTCGGATGCCCTGGATCTGGTAGTCGCGACCGGCGATCTTGCGGTTGATCAGCTCGACGGAGAGCGGTCTCCGCTGGCGGCGTCGAAGCGCCATCCATTCGAGGTCGTCCCGCCTTGGGAACCCAACGATCTCCTCCGGCGGGTAGAAGTCGGACTCCCAGAAGAAGTGCCTGAATCCGTTCGTGTAGAAGACGAACGGGAGTTCGACGGCGTGGTGCCTCTCGAGCTGCTGAGCGTACTGGAGAGCCTGCTCTTGGCCGAGCTCGGCATCACGCGACGTGCGCTTGGCCTCAACGACTGCGGCTGGCTTGTGTCGTCGTCAAGGGAGAACGTCAGGGTGAACTGACAAGGGATTCTGTCAGTCTCCGGTCTTTCTCCTCCTCGAGTGGGCCCTTGCCGTAGACAGGAGGTCTGCTGGCCCTGGCGTACTTTGTCACG
>Ga0315291_10008334_pt1 | contig 12741 bp, 19 predicted proteins | sample YL17G12_20_MG_FD_203070 | JGI IMG/M metagenome (GOLD analysis project Ga0315291, IMG submission 203070) | Sediment microbial communities from Yellowstone Lake, YNP, Wyoming, USA - YL17G12_20 | ecosystem: Environmental > Aquatic > Freshwater > Lake > Sediment | place: USA: Wyoming | collected... | reverse complement strand
TCATACCGATCCTTTTTGAAGTTTTCCCGGATTCCCTTTCGGGACTTGCATCAAGACTGTCTTTTACCAATACGCAATTACAAATATATTTATGACCTGCTGTTATAACATGCCTCATACTAGTATTTAGGTATTTCCCAGAAACGTATTTGTCAAGTTTCAATTCCTTCATATCCACCCCTGTATGAGAAGGCCATCTAACATCAAAAACGTTTCCAACTCTGGCATCACTATTGCCCGGAATTTCAACTCTGATTCTGTACCCACTCTCTATCCAATTTAATCGTGCAAGCCTTAGTGACATACCATCACTTCTTACACCATTACTAACTTTCATTACTCTTTTTTGTGCATTTTTATATTTGAATTCAGAAGTTTGTATTCTCAAATTAGGACTTTGACCGGACATGTTGTTTAAACTTTCATAATCGACATTGTTGAAATAATCAAATTTGGATACAGAAGTAGTTCTCTTGATAGGGTCGAATATTACGGTTTCTGTCCCAAATGCTCCATGTGTCATACGATCTAACAAATTAAACGATTCTTCTACAACATGAGCATTTATCACTTGCAGGCAATCGGCAGGAAGACTTATACCACTCCTTTGTGAAAGTGTGTATACTAATGGAGTGCTCGAAATCAACTCGTCAATACTCTCAAGATGAAACCCGTCCATACTCTCCCAGAACATCAAACCATAATCGCCAAATTTATCACCACGTGATCTTGAAAGTAAAGAACTTACTAGCTCGAACGGGAAAATATTAGTTGCTACAAAATTTATAGAATTTGTGCTCTTTGAAGAATATATCGTTTTTTTCGAACCAAGATTATTTTTAAGAACATTACTTATAATGTCTGGTGAAGTCATGTTCTTAAAACTGGTATCCAAACGAAACGATCTGGAAGTGATATACTCCTCAGACGAAAATTCCAACACAAATACTGCAACCTCACCAGAATAAGACTTACCGGCGTCATTAAATATAGCAAATTTTAATTCTCTGAATGGCATACCATTCATTGTTCTGAACTTGATTGTTAACGTTTCTTCGCCTATCAGTGGAAAGTTTTGATGCAAATCGTTAGTGTCTGCAATTCCTATTCTTCCAGACAACACCGACGAAAAAATGTCTTCATCTATTTCTATAAACCTGAACAATTTGGTAATGTCTAATTTTTTACCTGCATAGTTATACAGTTCAACAAATGCAATGTCTACATTGTTAGGTGTATATAATATTTCATTCATCAATTTCATCACCCTGTATAGATTCTAACAATTCCTTTGTAGACATTTGTTTGTTATACTGGTTATTATTGACATTGATTACAGGTTGTGCTGCATCTTTTCCGTTACTTACCGCCTTGGTCTTTTTAATATGCAGGTCTATTAATTTTTCTTCGAGTACGGCAAACCTGTCTATCATTTGTCCAAGAACTTCAAATGCCCTTGGGGAGTCCGAATTTTTACAAAGTTCTATCAGATTAGAAATAATAGAGGGCCCATGTTCTGTTAGCCCGCGTATATTACTCCTTGACGTAACAAAGTCATTTTCCAGTGTGCTATAAGTAGATTCTGGCCTTTCTTTAAGTTCTGTTGGTTGGTTGTCTAGTATGTAATTAGAATCTACAATAGTTGTTGTTGTAGAAAATGAAGGTAGACTTGAAATAATTTTGTCAGCTCCTTCTTTATCAATTGCTTCAAAATTTGTATCTCTCATGTCCACAAACATCATCATATTCCTTGATTGTAATCTACTGTTACTTGAATTTCATAAGGATCATCTGGTCCAATGTCTTCTAATGGAACCCCCTCAATAAATGGAACTACCCCAATATCTACCATGTAATTTCGCAAAATTTGAGGCATTTGTAGTTCGTCCATATCATATATATGAATGTCAATTTCTTTAATGACAGAACGTTCTTTAATTGGGCCAAATAGATAACCTTTCAGCAGAAACTGTATGTTCCATATAATCATGCGCCGATCTTCAAACCCCCCTTGTGCATTATCATCCGGTTCAAACCCCATGAGAGATATAGGGATGTCGAATTTTATTTCAGGGTTTGTTATTCCTCTAATTTCTACGGTGTAATCAGGCGTAAAAAATGGTGCAATCTGTTCTATGATTTGGAGCATGTCCTCTTGCGTTTTAGCAATAGCATGAACATTATAAATTATGTCATATGGCACAGGCTGCATGACTTTGTATTTATGGGTTGTATTGCTCTGGATTGGAAAAGCATAATAACGTTTCGAAGATAATTTTCTTTCAGGGGCATATTGAATGCTTGACATTTCAAAAGACATTCTAGGGAGGGTTATTGCAGGCTGCCTGTCGGTCATTGTAGTATCTTCAATAATTCTACGAACCCATTTTTCTTTGTTTGCATATGAAAGTGGGACACGTGTTCTAGATTCTTCTGAACCATCTGCCTTGAACCTGACTACATCAATACCATCCAGAAGGGCACCTAGCACAGTTGTATATTTTTTCAAAAGGCCATGGTAGAAATGAGTATTGTAGATTGACATATAATGCCTTTGTGAAGAAAAATATTTTCATACCATCGTATTTAATGGATTGACAAACCAATTCATTTTGCTACAATCTACACATGAAATGAACCAAATGACATGAAGGGGTTTTGGTCAATATGGCAAGCAAAAACACAATTTATTTTGAAAAAAATTCAGGAAAATATATTCAGACGTTTAGGACTACCCCTGAATATATCCATATTTTTGTCAAACAGATGAAAAATGCAGAATCCTTAAAACTTGCAATCTGTTCAGCCGACCTTGTAGATATTAGAAAAAAAATGCAAGCGGTTTCCGATCTTGAAAAAAGGATCAGAAAAGAAAAAATCCCTTGCGAATTTGTATGTCATGGAAAGTTACAAATTTCCAAAATGAAATTCACTTGACCTTTCCAATATCTGATCCTTTACATTTCCATAAATCTTCAGGGGTTATCCTGTTTACAGAATCTTTACGGAATAACGGACTCCCGCCCTTCATAAATGAAAACGCTACTAGCTCACTACAAAACCACTTATCTTCGTCGGCCCAATCATGATGGAACAGTATTCCGATCAATGCCGTGAAATCATATTTTTTTCCAATTTGACTCCTTGCAGCTTCTATAATAGCCTTTGAGTCAACGACTTCATATTCTACAATAAAAAGTTCTTTGGAATCATTTAAAATATATTCAAAGCTAACCTCTTGGACCCCATTTAATACAGTGGCTTCAATCCCTGTATTTTCATCAGTTAGTAATACAACATGACTCCACTTGCTCCATGTAAATAGTTTTACAAGAGGGCCTATTGGAAAGACGCCGGTAGAATACGCGATTCTAATTGTCTGCATTATTTATTTCTCCGTACATAGGTGGCCAGTTAGTAGAATAGTCATAATTTAGTGGGTCTGCTGAAGCATACATATCAGTTTTATGAGATTCTGCTATATAAAATATATTTTTATCAGAAGTACATGTATTAGAGAATATCTGAGAAGCAATTAATTGAGTCATAATCACAAACTCTCCCCCCTTGGTTTTCCACAACAAATCAGGAGGTATATTTGGCCCTAGCATTACAATTGCTAACTGCTGTATTCTGGAGCTATCATCTGAATGATACCAATAATCTCCTACAAGTATCCCAGAAGACTTTCTATAATCCCTTGTTGCTTTTATTTCCAACCAAATTCTATCACGCGCTTCTTGAAGTTTTATTTCATTTGTAATCCATTCAAAATTAATCCAATCACTATAAGCGTCTGGCGGCGGGTATTCAATTGGCCTACCATTTTGGATCATGGTAGGTATGCCATTTTGGAGCATTTGTGAAGATGTAATATATTCATCAAATCCCACTTCAAACTCATCTGAAGGTATAACTTCCAGAGGGGTTTCGTAAAAAAAGGATTCGGATATGACATTTATGGCGGAGTCTATATTGCTTGGAATATATTTTATAGTGTACATATTTTATCCGGCCTTTGGTGAAATTTAGGCAATATCATACAATACTCCTTGAACAATAACTGTCAAAGCAATATTACCAGTTGTAGACTTTGCGAATATTTGCATTTGAGTTTTTTCAGGAATTAATCTAGGTGTAGTAGAATTTAATGTGACGCATTCGGCATTTAATGGAAACGTTGCATCTATATATGTAATACCAAGATTAGTTCTGGCTCTCATCTGTGCGGTTCCCTGACCAGAACTAGAAAATGCAAATACCGGAATTATATAATTTTGTCCAGCGGGAACCGTGAATATAGCTGAATGTGACATATTCTCGCCGATAACTATAGTGTTTACAATATTGGCAGGCAATCCGCCTGTGGTAACTGTACCAAACCCTATATAAATTGTTCCATTGTTTGAACCATTAGAACCTGCTGCGACAACTAAAAATGTATTTATTGCAAGATATGTAACACTTGTATATACCGCGTTTCTTCCATTCAAGTTTATTACTTCTGATTGTTTAACAAAATTTGCACCGACCCCATCTATGTAAACTGTCCATGCACCAGTACCGGAACCATATACATCTGTTACGGCATCGCTAGAAACTGATAGTGTTATAGGATTATTTATAACAGGAAAATTGGGCAAAGATGTTGAAGATATAGGTTCATAAGTTGTACTAATAGCCCCATTATAACCATTCAATGAATGAAATGATGAACCCGGGACTTGACCTCTGATAATTTCTGTAAATTCCTGTCTGGCAATTACTCTCTGACTATCCGGAATATTTACTATCTGTGAATCTGGTAAAACCACGTTCAATTGACCTTGAGGATCAACGTTTGCTTTAACCCCTGTAAAACCACGAATTTCGACTGACATTATCTGATACCTATGATAGTAATGTTATATTTACCCCAAGTATCACTAGGGGCATGCGAATATACTTTTAAACTTACACCTGTCACGATTTCACCAATAATGGCTGTAACACCTTCAATTACTACATCTTCATAATCATGATCTGAAAGCACTGGTGAAATAGAAATATCGACAACTTCTGAAATACCTGCCCATGAAACTGGTACAATAACCTCTATATTATTGGTTCCGACAAAACCGAAATCTACTTCAGTAGTTACCGAAACACGATTTGACATTATTCTATTTTCTACAGCCAATGTGCTAGGGTATGTATTATTATCAGGTGTCGTAAAATCTACAACTTTATTATTTTCATTTTCAGGGACATATCCTAGGGCTGCTATGATGTTAGAGTATGTAAGTGTAATGCCGCCTGAAGAAAGACTTGCCATTGAACCTTTGATTATAAACTTTGCGTTTGCAGTATTTTTAAGGCTGGTAGTTCCTTTTTCAATTATCAAATATGATCTGAAAATTCCATTATCTGCTATCACATTTTCTGTTACAAATTGTTCACTGTCGAGTGCTTCAATTGCTTCTGACATGGAATTAAATAGGTGCTGTCCATATTGCAATCTTGTACTTCCATTTGAAAACATTGTAATTCGCTGAATTGTAAATTTATTATTACTAACATTTGATATAGTTCCAATCGGACTTTCGTATGAATCAGGGTCAATAAACGTTGTTAATGCCGTTTCTGAACCATTACTTAACCTGTATCTAAAAGATACAGGGACTTCCCCGACTATAACAGATACATGAGGGTTATCTGGATCATTCTGAAAATTAGAGCCTGCCTTAAAGATTACACCATTGGAACGCTGCATCATAAGGGTCGAACCATTTGGTGAATATACATTTCCTTCGATGTTGAGCGAACCTAGACCGATAAACAGGTCATATAGCTGATTAGACACTGATCTTATAGTGACAGAATATACATCAATATATTGAATAACATTCATATCAGGATGAACAGCACTTCCAATACATACCACATGTCTACGTTCAGAAGCTGTAAATGGTTTATCATTCTGAATAATCGTACCAAACTCATCAATACTAATATGTGTGATTTTCGTAGTCAGAATATTTGTAATTGGTACCCCTATAAACGGTCCAAACATTCTAATATTCGGTATAGGATTTAAAGGATTGCTATAATCCATCACTACTAAACTGATTTGAGTGATGTCTATTTTGGTAGGATTGGCATTTATTGTTATATTTCCACCAGAATACAGCCCGGTAGACTGACCTGCACAAGACATTGTCCCGGTTAGAATATCGTTGACGGGGAGTTCTTGAATTTCTCCATTCAACAGAGTCAGTGGCTTGCGCTGTATCATATTATCATGCTACAAGTATTGATAAATTGCTCTGAAAATTCACAGAATTTGCTGCGACCGCAAACCCTATTCGCTGAACAATCTTTCCTGCTGTAGTTGGAGCTGTAGAGGTGCCTTCACCTGCAACCGTTGCAGACAGAAATACATTTCCGGGTGTCTGGCCAGTAACCTGATTATTGGTCCCTTCAAAAAAGACGTTAGCAGTTGCACCTATCAAAACGCTCGCAAGTACAAACCCATGTGCTTCTTTGCCTGATGTAGAAGCGTCCGCCTTACGAACTTTAAACAACCCGGCATCATCCCATATATTGACATAATTCCCAGCAGAAAGACCTTCAGAAGCTACGACAATTTGAACATCGTCTCCAAAACCGGACGGTAACATTGAACTACTAATTTTTCCAGAACTATCTAATGCAATAATTTTATCAGCATCTGATACCCCTGTAGAAACCTGTGCAGCACGCACCTCCTGTATTGCACCTGCATTATTGTATAGAAATTTTTGTCCTGCCATTTTATATCTCCGTTAATTAAATTAAATTTATTGGTTGATGTATATTTATATAAATATTATTAGCGTCTATTGCATAACCAATAATTATTGAAAATACTGCAGGCGATAAAGAAGGAGGGGCTTGTATCATCATTCCGTCATTGCCTAAAAATATCGGCCCCTGTATAAATGAAAACGAAGGGTCCGATATACCCCCATATAATTTTACTGAAATATCTTCACCTATCGCAGAAGCGTTTTCAGTAACCCCGAGTAATGAAAATTGATGATAAAAATTTTCATTACTCGCATATTCGACAAGACCGTTTCCAATTGTTACTACAACCCTATGACCTGAAATTGGAACATTTGAAGTAACAATAGAAATGTCGCCACTTGGCCCTATGGGGCCTTGAATACCTTGTATACCTTGATCACCAACCACACCTTGTGAAACTAATGTAACTAACGCGGTCTCTTTTATTGCAATCGTCGATATTATATTATTGGCCCCGGCAATTTTGGTAGAAATGTCTGGCCCGACAAGCAATATTTTGGTTTTAAATTGATTCATATTGTTATGTCTTTCATAACTTCAATTATGAAAGTTTCTGTAGAAATTATTTGACCGGTATTCGTGGTATATTGAATATCACACTGTAATTCTCCAACCGGCCAAAGTTTTGTATCAACATGTTTGAGTTTATATATTCCTGTAAGAGGATTGACTAATTCGAGTTCCAGCACTGTAATGAGTTTATCACCACTTCGTATTTGCGATTCTATTAACCAACCCGTGATGTCTAACTCAATATTACATTGAATGGTAAATGTATCACCACGCTTAAATGTCAGTTTCTGTGCCATGATACCAATCCATACATATTGTACATAACAATCACATTATTTAGTAGTTATCCACCGAATGACAAATTTTGAAATTATTTACAAAAACATGTCGACTGTCAATACATGTGTTCATACCTTTCCAAAGCATTGAGGGGTGATGAAATTTATGGGTTGCAATGACTATGGAGTGGGGCGGTTGGGCTGCAGAAGAATCTAAACAAATACAGTTCCTGAAAAAATATATCATGGAACGATTGACATCTCCATTCAAACACCTTAAAATTCACTCATACACTGACCAAACAACAGAGACTCTGTAAAATCATGAAAACCCTTCTGTAAGTCACTTTCGATTTGATTTTAAGCAACTGCACTTGTCAAGACAGTTATGGCCAACTATCTAAAGCACTTGGATTGAATTAAATGAAGATTCCAAACAGTTTTTACAAACATGAAACGCTTCTGACATTGGCACGTAAAGAATTACGAGAATTAAGGGCAGAGAAACAGGCTGCATGGGCTGCAAGGGACATTGACATTGAAATAGAACATATCAAACAAACAAGAATATTAAAGTGTTCATTCATTTAATGTTTATATGAGGTATTGCAAAAATCATGATTTCGCCATTACAAATCACTTTCAATTTGCTAAAAAGTCACAATGTTCATAATAGTCTATACTATATATTATCAGAATTTGTAGGTGGCGACGAACTATACGGTTCAGATACCCTCATCAATATGAATACTGTCATGAGAGCCTTGACATTAGAGGATGCTGTCTGGACGCTTAGAGCCACTACGCAGGATTCTAGTAAGGTATGCAGGCTTTTTGCAGCGGATTGTGCTGAGTCTGTTTTGCATATATTTGAAGAAAAATATCCAGATGATAAGCGGCCACGAAATGCCATTCAATCTGCACGAGACTTTGCAAATGGTTTGATTGGAATAGAGGCTTTGAAAGAGACTGAAAACATTATAAACAATTTATATAACGAACTTTCGCCAAAAGAACAAACACCTGAAACCCTTATATTAAAAGACATATTATACCTCACTACTTCTCCTTCGAAACTCGATGACTACGTATGGATTTCGAGAAGTGAAGATTATGTTATAGATGAGGACGAGTGGTCATTATTTTTGGAAAGGTACATATATCATGACTTCAAATAAAATTATTTTATTAAATGCTCCGAAAGGTTCAGGAAAAAACACAATTGCAGAAGCCTTACACAAAAATTACAATACAGTTCTCCATTCATTCAAGTCTCCAATATTTGAAATTGCTGCTAAAATGGTAGGTATGCATTTTGATGATTTCCTCAAACTATATGATGATCGTCGAAAAAAAGAATTTCCCTGTGAAGAATGCTTGGGGTATAGTTGCAGGGAGTTATTCATTGCAATATCAGAAGACTTCTGCAAACCAAAATTCGGCCTTTCATATTTTGGAAAAATTGCTGCAAACAATATGGATAGTGTACATCTGGAGAAGTATGGTTACGTGTTCTCAGATTCCGGGTTTATAGAAGAAATCATTCCGATTGCCGATAAATTTGGGAAGGACAAATGTGTAATCGTGCAATTTACAGGGCAGGATTCTAATAATTTTACAGGGGATTCTAGAGGGTGGGTGGATGGCAGACCTGTAGGAATACATACTGTTAAAATTGAAATGTCAAATAAAAACATTTCTCCGGCAGAATATGCAAACCACATTCTTGAAAAAATAGGAATTTGAAAAAATGATTAAAATTACAGGGGTTTCTAATATTACTGCTAAAATGATTGCAGACTCTATATCCTCAATCAGCAATGACAGAATTTGTACATTTGAACTAGAATACCCAAGGTTTATTCATTCAGAATTGATGACACACCGAGCATTTAGCCGAAATGCAGCAAGCTCCAGGGCTATCCCGATTTCAAAAATGATAGAGTTTATTGATGATAATTTTGCAGAACCTATCCATTGGGGTAAAAATCAGGCGGGGATGCAAGCAGAGGTTGAATTGTCTGGTGAAGAATTGACTGCCATTAAAGCTCTTTGGATAGATGCTAAAGCTACTGCTTGTGAAATTGCTGCACTCATGTTAGACACTGGCGCACATAAACAGATTGTGAATCGTATCCTAGAACCTTTTCAGATCATAAAAACAGTAGTGACCGCGACAGAATTTGATAACTTTTTCCATTTAAGGTGCCATAAAGACGCACAACCAGAAATTAAACATATGGCGGATTTAATGTTTGCTATAATGAATTCGAGCAAACCTGAATTGTTAAACCATGGGGAATATCATACCCCATATGTTGAACATGTAAGAAATTCTAAAGGCATTTTAGAGTATGTTTCCAATAGTAGCTCTGAAAAAATGAATTCAGAGCAAGCTGTTATAGTTTCCGCTTCATGTTGTGCCCAAGTGAGCTATCGTAAAAATGACGATAGTTATGACAAAGCATTGATGATATATGATAGACTTGTTAACAACAGACCATTACATGCAAGTCCATTTGAACACCAGGCAACCCCTATGAAATATCCGATCATGGGAATGGAAGGGATTGATGAATGGGAGAAAGGCGTTACTCATATGAGTAAAGATTTTGAATTCTGGTCTGGAAACTTCAGAGGATGGATACAAAACCGTCAAACTATTCATGAAAACGTATACACTGAGGATTAAAAAATGTTTTGCCAAAGATGTTCAGAAGAAAAACTGACACGAATGAGTAAATTTGTTAAAGCGTGTCATAAAAACAAAACATATCTTGTAGAATTGCACTATTCCGTTTGTCAGTATTGCGGAACACAACAAATTGATCGAGTCGAAGCCAATTTGAACCTACAAGAAATTATCAATTTTACTTTAAAAATTGATAATACGCTGACACAATATGTTACCATCCACTAAGATTTTTGCACATATGTGTGCATGGGTGTCAACTTGAAGATGCGAAAATGGAAATTGAGTTAGAATATACATCATTTGAGATTTGGTTTGATGAACCACAAAGATGATTTGATCGAGTAGGTTTTGGTTACAAGCTAATGAGCGCACAATACGCACAACCTGCATGGAAGCACTTGCCATGCAGGTTGTGCGTGGGGAATAAGTATGCCCAAAATATGGCCTTCAGCAGGCACTTGGAATTCAACCAAGTTGTGTTTTTTTAAAATAATTCACAAAAAGACTTGAATCGACCCACGTGAACATATAATATCTATATATCAGTTGTTCAACCAGCCACATAGACCGGATCAAATAAAATGGAAAATGAACAAGATGTAGAGATTTTTGAATTCCCTGTACTTTGGCAAGGTTGGAGTTGTGACGCAATTGCATGGATAATGAAGCGGCCAGACGGAACCCTTTATTTACGCATGACTATAAATGGAACCCCATATGAAGAAGCACCTGATGCAATGTATGAACACATTGCAAAATATGAGCAAGCTATTATAAAGACTCAAGAGGCAATAGAGTTACTAAAGGTCGGCCCCAACAAGATATAAATATCTTCAACTTAAAACGTTCATTGTTGCCGAATGTCAGATCGAATGAAGTATCAAGAGTATCTGTAATACCGCCAATGATTGGGGGAAATGTTCCAATTAACTAAGATTTTCCGGAGTGACGGTATAAAATGCAATAGCCATAAAATCCCCTCCCCCCCCCCATTCAAATATCATCTTACGAACAGTACAACATTTTAATTGACTATTCACAGGGAATTGGAAATAAAATGGCTATCATTATGTTCAAGGCAAAAGTTCAAAAGATACACAATGTGGATAATACCATTTCTCATGATTATATCAGAGTCCCCAAATTTACAAAAAAACATTGTGACATGAATTCATTCAGGGCACATGAAAAATTTGGCGCGTATGCAAACTCTGATATTTTTCCGAGCATATTACTTCGTATTCGACATGATACATTTGACGGTCAAGTTTTAAGACTTGATAAAATCCCAGAAAACGTGAACGTAGATATATCTGGTTTTCTAGCATTAGTGATAGTCAATGTCTAAATATGGAGAACTGAATTGCATAATTATTTTGCCAATTCTCTCGCGGTTGGCAGATTGACAAAATATAATACGCATATCAATCCGAAAACTCATATATAGAGAGTATAAGAGTAAGAGCAAATGAATAGTTTCCAAGTTAACAAGGTAATTGCAGGCAAATTCGGAAAATTCATAATACTATAATTTCGTGACAACAATGGTGTGTTTGCCCTTCTGCTAGACTCATTGAAACACATATCGTGACAAAACATGAAGGTCTTGTGAAATGGCTTACAGCGAAAAAGTTATAGATCATTACGAGAATCCCCGTAATGTGGGCAATCTCGACAAGAACGACGCCAGTGTCGGTACCGGCATGGTAGGTGCTCCAGCGTGTGGTGATGTGATGCAGTTGCAGATACGGGTCAGTGATGACGGCATCATTCAGGATGCCCGCTTCAAGACCTATGGATGCGGTTCGGCCATTGCCTCCAGCTCGCTTGTAACTGAATGGGTGAAGGGCAAGTCACTGAATGAAGCACTGGATATCAAGAACGCCCAGATTGCCGACGAGCTGGCCTTGCCACCGGTGAAAAACCACTGCTCGGTGCTGGCCGAGGACGCAATCAAGGCGGCCATCGCGGATTACCACAGGAAGCAGGAGGCCTGACCATGCCGATTACCCTATCCGAGACTGCTGCACGGCATGTCAGCAACTTCCTGACCAATCGCGGCAAGGGCGTAGGCGTGCGTGTCGGGGTGAAACCCTCCGGCTGTTCCGGTCTGGCTTATGTGCTTGAGTTTGTCGATGACGTGGCACCGGAAGACCAGGTATTCACCTCGCATGGCGTGAAGGTGATTGTTGATCCGAAAAGCCTGGCGTACCTCGATGGTACCGAGATGGATTTTGTGAAGGAGGGCCTGAACGAGGGATTCAAGTTCACTAATCCGAATCAGAAGGGTGAATGCGGCTATGGCGAATCCTTCACTGTGTGTTGCTTCTTGAATGTTACCCACTCATATATTTTACACTCGGTTCCCCCTCCCTACCCAAAGTAGTTGAAGGTTGTTTCGAAAAATATTATTTGTCTGAAACAACC
>Ga0315291_10008332_pt1 | contig 12741 bp, 9 predicted proteins | sample YL17G12_20_MG_FD_203070 | JGI IMG/M metagenome (GOLD analysis project Ga0315291, IMG submission 203070) | Sediment microbial communities from Yellowstone Lake, YNP, Wyoming, USA - YL17G12_20 | ecosystem: Environmental > Aquatic > Freshwater > Lake > Sediment | place: USA: Wyoming | collected... | reverse complement strand
CTGCGCTGGACGGTCGTGTTCGGCCTCTGGCTGGCGGCGGCCGCCTTGCTCTTCGATCCGCTGTTCGGCATCAACAAAATCCGGGCGACCCCGGCATGGTGTTTTTATTGTGCGTTCCTGACCGCGCTGGCGTGGGCGGCGCTGTATTGGGTCATGGACGTGCGCGGGTATCGGGCGTGGAGCATCGTGATCCGTCCGGCGGGCCGCAATCCTTTGCTGGCTTACATCCTCCACCCCATGCTCTTCTTGATCGCCGGGATAGCGGGCATTCGGCTCGGGTTCTACAAAAGCTCGGAGCTGCCCGTGTTCGTGAACATCGTCGGCTGCCTGGCGATGGCCTTAGGCGTGGTCGGTCTCACAGGGCTGATCACGCGGTTGGGCTACCGCATGAAAGCTTGATGCATAATGTGGGAGGTACCGCTGGAGGACTCGACGGAACTGGTTTCGCAGGGCGGCGCCCTCGTTTTCTCTCGCGATCATTGCTTTCTTTTTCAGTCCGGGTCTTGTCCAAGGAGCGCAGGGCCGGGCGGGTCCGGGCGAGGATGGAGACCTTTTTTTGTCCATTTTGCCCTTGAAAAAGGGCTACCCGCAACGTAGGTTTTACATAGTTGAGAGGCCATAGTCTGAGATTCAGCAGGGACTTCTCAGCGGCGTGCAACGCAGGCCGTGTGCCGCCGACGAGGACAGATTGGCAGCCAGGGGGCAGGGGCGAAGTTGAACCGCCGACACACGGATTCTCAGTCCGTCCGGATGTTTTGTAAGTCCTTGTGGCAAAACGATTAACGATTGTCAAATAACGACTTATGAGATCAGGCGAAGATCAGCCGAAGGTCAAACGAAGGCCAGACGTACATGTCTGGCGCGCACTTTGGCGCGCGCCTGGTAATCGCCGAGGTTGGCAAGACCGGTCCAACTGTTTCCGTCTCGCACCTCAACTCTCACGTAAGCGCAAAGGGCCGTAGTGCTTGCTGAGAACCGGCAGTTTACTCGTCCTGTCCGCCTGTTGGCCCTCCGGTAGAAGCTAAGAAGCCCGCCAAGTCGCACTCGGCAAACAACTTCACCTTCGTCTTACGGGGCGGCTCGACAATCTCATTGCCAATGCCCTGGTGACCATCCTTTCCCCAAGATCGCCAGGGTGTCCCTTGGTTTGTAGCTGGGACTCTTTATCAGAGTTGAATAAGGGCTTTTCTACGGAGCGTATCCGTCACCTTTGACCCTCTCGAAAACAGCTCTGCGTCCGGCACTCTTCTCAGCGACTTCCCGCAGCCGCTCCACATCGCGGATCGGCGGCACGCCGAAGAGTCTTTTGTACTCCCGGCTGAAATGCGAGGCGTCGTTGTAGCCCACCCGGTAGCCGGCACTTGCCGCGTCCAGACCCTGACCGAGCATAAGCCGGCGTGCTTCTTGGAGTCGCAGGTGCTTTTGGAACTGGAGGGGGCTCATCGCGGTGACAGCTTTGAAATGGTGGTGAAATCCTGAGACGCTCATTCCAACCTTACGCGCGATATTGTCGATTCGAAGCGGCTGGTCGAAGTTTTTCCGGAGTCGCTCAATGGCTTTGGCGATGGGGGGAGTATAGCCACCCACAACTGCAATGTGGCGGAGCCGGTCCCTTAGCTCTCCCCTCCAGAGCCGGTATACGATTTCGCGTGTGATCAATGTCGCGAGAAAACCAGCTTCTGCAGGGGTGTCCAGAAGCCTGACGAGTCGCACCACCGCGTCCAGCAGACCTGCATCCAACGAGCTTACGGCAATGGCTCTCAGGTCGGTTTGGTCCTGTGAGGCAGGGTGACCAGCCTCGACCATGACGGAGCCGATGAGAGCGGCGTCGAGTTCAAGACGAAAACTAAGGTACGGCCTCTCATTCGATGCGTCGATTGCGTGACCGACCAGGGGCAACTCCGCTGTGGTCAGAAGGTAGTGACAAGGGTCGTACTGGTAGCGTTCCCTGCCGAGAAAGATCTCCTTGCTGCCTTGGGCGATCACGCAAAAGGAAGGGTTGGCCAGCGTGTAGACTATCTCGGCGGGCGAGGAGTGGCGGATGAGATATAGGCCTTTCAATGGCTCTACCCTTCGTTCTTCGCGGGTAGCGCGCGAGATGCGTTCGACCAACTCGTCTCGATTGACCTGCACCCTCTGTGCGTCGCGCCCTGCCGACCGGTGGCTCCTCGAATCCATATTGGCCTCTTCTCCTATCTCTGTCGCCCGTCTCCAAGATTTGCAGAATTGTCCTATCATTTTCGACAATCATTATACCGTGCCGTGTTTCGGGCTTCTACAATGGCTTCTACAATTGACCGGCCGCATAGAACAAGAATAGGGGATTCGCAGTCGGCCGAGGGGCAGGCTTTCTGCGGCCCCGTTGTCGCCTGTCCCAGAGTGGGGCTCGTCGACTTGAGAATTCGTCGGCGGCGTGTCTACGAGTACTCGCAAAGGCCACCGACGCAGCCGGTCATCATCAGATGTAAAATGGCAATTTCTGAAAAGGAGCGATGAAGAAATGAAGTCCAGCACTAAGCTCATTCCGCTGATTGTTCTGTTTCCATGACCGGTGCCTTTGCCGAAGACTGGCCACAGTATCTGGGGCCCCACAGGGATGGTGTGTCGGCCCAGAAGGGCATTTTCCGATCTTGGCCTGAGAAGGGGCCGGAGGTGCTATGGACCATTGCTGTTGGTATAGGCTATGGTGGCCCTGTCATCAAGGACGGCAAGGTGTACTTGCTCGACAGGGATGATAAGGTGGGTGATAAACTGCGGTGCTTAGACCTCTCCAAGGGCAACGAGCTCTGGAGTTTTGCCTATGACGCTCCCGGACGTGTCATGTTTCCCGGTTCGCGAAGCGTACCGATCCTGGACGGCAATCATGTCTATTCGTGTGGTCCCTATGGCGATCTCTATTGCATCAACATAGTCACACACAAGCCCGTCTGGAATAAGAACGTTTGGAAGGATTTCGGCGGCGGTCGAATTCCGATATGGGCCATTACTCAGTGCCCTCTTATTTACGGTGATTTGCTTATTATAGCATCCCAAGCTCCTGAAGCTGGTGTCGTTGCCTATAATAAACTCACAGGCAGTATTGTCTGGAAAACGCCCAATCTTGGAAATGAAACCTGTGTCAGTCCGGCAGTCGTAAAAATAGACGGAAAAGACCATGTGGTAATGGTTACTTCATCTACTAATCGTATCGGACATCCAGAATTGGCAGATGCTTTGGGTAATGTTGTTGGAATAGAACCCCTTACGGGACAAATTCTCTGGAAATATGATAAGTGGCGGTGTCACATTTCGGTGCCGAGTGCCGTTGATGCCGGTGACAACAAAGTACTTGTTGTAGGCGGATATGAACTCGGTGCCACAATGCTAAAGGTCGAAAAGAAGGCAGACGGCGGCTACGTCGCAACAGAACTCTTTACAACTGAAGAATTTGGCGATCAGACGAAACCGCCGGTACTGCATAACGGCTACTTCTATGCTCAGTACGGAACCAATAACCGGAATGACGGCCTGGCGTGTATGAGCATGGATGGCAAGATCATGTGGAAAACAGGACGTTCACCTGATTTCAACAAAGGCAGTATGATTCGGGCCGACGGCCTGATTCTGGCTATGGACGGCAGGAAGACTCTGTATCTCATAGAGCCTGACCCATCTGGATTCAAGGCACTTGCATCAGCAGAGGTGCTTGGAGAAGGAGGAACAGGATCAGAAAATGATCCTTTGGCTTCGAGAGTTGGAGGTTCAACCCAGAACTGGGCACCATTGGCACTTTCTGACGGCAAGCTCCTTATCCGAGACCAGAGCCGGTTGAAGTGCGTCAAAGTCGCTCAATGACTCCCTTGGCAGATCTGACAATACTCAGACAACAAGCAGACCAGAGTTAGACACTGATTTGGCGCGCGTCTGACAAGTCAGACGCCTCACTTCATAGGTCCGCACAACTGCTACCTTCCTCGTCTCGCTCGCCGGGGCCTTGCGGCACCAAGGTCACGTGCCAATCCGTTACGCTTGCCCGTCAGGCACCTTGCTTCTGGCCGCTGACGGCCCGGCTCGCGAGGCTGATTGCTTCGCTTTCTCTCCCTTTTCCCGGAGGGGGGTGGCATCTTGTTCTTCAAGACGAGGTGAAAGAACAAAACGCCGCCCCCCATTCCGTGGGAAAACGGCCTTTTCGGTGGAGGGTATGTGGAACAGAGTAGCTTGAATCCCAAACGCATTGCCGCCACGCCACGGATCTACGTAGCATCTTTGGCTGACTACAACGCTGGCCGCCTGCATGGACGTTGGATTGACGCCGACCGGCCGGCCGAGGCCATCCGCGAACAGATCGCCCAAATGCTCGCGGAGTCCAAGGCACCGGTAGCCGAAGAATGGGCCATCCACTACTAAATTTCGCCGACTTGCGGCGCGATCGTGGAGCAGAAAGTCCGGGAGGTCCTCAAGATTGCCCGGCGGGTGTACGTTCTGCGCAACGGGCGTGTCTCCTTCACCGGCCCGACGGCGGAGTTGGAGGATGAGCGAAAGCTCAGGGAGGTCTACCTGTAGCCCAAAAAGAAGCCCTCGAACGAGAAATAACGCTGGATTCGGTGACGAAGCAAGCCCCGTTGACCTGGGTCAACTGGGGCTTTTTCCGTGGTCCCCGGGGGTCCGGCGGGGGGATTTGAGCCGATAAAGGGGGCGAGAGGAGGCGGCAGGCCGGAGGCCATTTCCTTGATGATTCACGATTGGTGGCTGAGCAGGGCGTGAAGTGGCTCCCTGGGCTTTGGCCTACCGCCGGCCAGTGACTATTTCCGGGGTTTCTGCTTGACGCCGGGAGGGCGGTGGTATATGATAATTACGCAACTAATAGACTGCAACCTCGAGATGGAGTAGACAGTAGCGAATGGTGAGTAGTAAGCTGCAAATGGTGGATCGCAACTCCTTGGCGGTCGCGGGGGACGCCGAGCGGCCCAGGGGCCGGGAGCCGAGGGGCGGCTGTGCAAAACAAAGCCAATTCCCGCCGGACTACGTAGACGATAACTGCTTTTCACATAAAGGATTAAGAAGAAACATACGGATCATACTTGCGGGAAAACAAAGCCAATTTGCCGGGCCCATTGGTCTGCAGCCGGCGGGCGGCCGTTGTGCAAAACAAAGCCAATCTGTGGGGGCCAGAATCAGTACTAAGTGCTTCTCAAGAAAAGAGTTAGGAGACATCAGGCGGATTGGGCTTCGGCGAAAACAAAGCCAATTCGCCGGCGCTGGGCGAATTTCTGGCTTCTGGGAGCGTCGTTCTTCAACGGATGCCGGCACGTCTGTGCCACGTTTCCGACAGCCTTTTTGCACGGGAGTTGACGATGATCATTGATGCGGATTGCCATATTTCGCCGCTCAAAGAGGGCGCGAATATCACGGTGGAAGAACTGCTGCGGCGGATGGACCGCTCGGGAGTGGACAAGGCGCTGGTCTGGCTGGCCCCGCCGTACAAGAGGGAGATCGACGAGTCGAACGCCTATGTCTATAAGGCGGTCCAGTCGCATCTCGACCGGCTTCTGGGTTTTGGTTGGGCCGACCCGCGGCTGGGCGTGCAGAAGGCCAGGGAAATGGTCCGCCGGTGCATCCATCAGTACGGCTTCTTCGGCATCAAGCTCAATGGCGCTCAAAACGATTACTTCATCGACGATCCGAAGCTGTCCCTGCCCGTCATTGAGGAAGCCGCCAAAGCGGGCAAGCTCCTCGCTTTTCACTGCGGCGTGGACGCCTACGAGCAGACCCATCCGTTCCGAATCGCCAAAATCGCCCGGCAGTTCCCCGAGACGCAGATTCTCTGTGTTCACATGGGCGGCGTCGGGTTCCCTGATCTGAGCAAGGCGGCTATCGAAATGGCCCAGGAGTGCCCCAACCTGCACTTGGTCGGCAGCATGGTTCTGCATACTTCGGTGCTGGACGCTGTCAAGACGCTGGGGGCCGGCAGGGTCTGCTTCGGCAGCGATACGCCTTTCGCCCTGATGCACGTATGCGTCGCCGCGTATAACGCCTTGCTGGACGGCGAAGTCACGCCGGAAGAGAAAGCCCAGATCATGGGCGGCAACATTCTCCGCCTACTGAATCGCGGCGAGTGAAGCGCGTCTCGTCGCTGGCCTGCCCAGATCCTCTACAGGAGATCGCCCGCGCCTATTCCTTCGCCCCGTGCTTACGCAAAAGTTCAGCGACCTCCTTCTTGGCTGATCTGGCTTCCATAGTCAGGGGCGTATTCCTGGGACGACCAGACATGTCGTTGCTGCCCAGGTCTTCGGCATACGACAAAGGGGTTCGTCCGGAATAGTCTTTTGCGTTCACATCAGCCCCCCGACTGATGAGCAGTTCCACCACTGCTTTACGGCCCTTATCCGCGGCAAGGTGCAAAGGCATTAGGCCGTCCTCGTTTTCTATAGCGTTGGGATTGGCACCTTTGTCGAGAAGCAATCTTGTCAAATCCACATCTGTGTACGTGTAATGCAGAAGCGACCAGCCCCATCGGTCTTTTGCATTAGGATTGGCACCATTATCCAAAAGTAGTTTAAGAATATCAAGTTGTTTACTCGAGGGTGTATTCCAGACTGCCTCTAACGAAGGAGCATTGGGCCAGGCTTTTGAGTTGACGTCTGCGCCCTTTTTGATGAGAAGCTCGGCAAGGTCTCTATAGCCGTACATACACGACCAGTACAGGAGATTATCATCCTTGGAAATATTAGTGCCTTTGTCAATAAGAAGCTTAACCACGTCTTGGTGGTCCGACCAGGTTGCATGGTCTAAGGGTTTCGACTTATCCGGAGCCTCCGCATTGACATCTGCACCATGATCGATAAGAAGCAATACGACATCTTTATGACCACTGCGGGCCGCATAATGCAAAGGCGTCCAGCCGTCTTTGTCTTTGGCGTTTACCTCGCGGGCATAGCGTAAATAGTTAATTCGTTTAACTATGTCCGTGGAGTCCGCCATGGCTGCAAGAGGCAGGGCCTTTAGTGCATTTTTGTCCCTTGCATCGATAACAGCACCTTTGCTGATAAGTAACTCTACAACTTCCTTGGAGCCTCCGAGAGCCGCGTAGTGCAGGGCCGTCGTTCCGCCTTGTGCAACAGCCTCTGCGTTGACCAAGGCGCCTTCACGGATAAGAAATTCTGCGACCTCTCTCTGCCCCGTAGCTGCCGCTGCCTGCAAGGGCGTTGGCCAATATCCCTCTTGGGTGTTGACACTGACTCCCTTCTCAATAAAGCTCTTTACCTTGGCAAGGTCTCCCAGGTAAGCCGCTAGCTGTATGGTGGAGACCTCGGCCCCTTTTGAAATGAGCAGCTTAACGGTGTCTCTGCGGTTTTGCACCACGGCCAGATGCACAGGTGTCTCACCACGAGCGGTTTTAGCGTTGACATCGGCGCCTTTAGAGATCAGCAGCTCAGCTATATTGTTAGTGCCAACCCGGGCGGAATAGTGCAGTGCCGTCCAGCCGTCTGATTGTGCGCTGTTGATATCAACCCCCCGATCCAGAAGCAATGCCACCACATCGGAACGTCTGCTCATCACAGCTCGGTGAAGAGCTGTTGTACCATCCGCCGCCTTTACCTTGCTGTCGGCGCCTTTGGCCAGAAGGAGCTCTACCACTTTTCCTTGGCCATTTTCGGCGGCGAAATGGAGGGGCGTACAGCCACTTTTGTCTTTGGCATTGATGTCTGCGCCGTTGGCTAAGAGGGCAGCGGCCGCAAGCTCGCGGCGGTTGTTTTGCTTGGGCGTCCTAGGCACGAAGTGAAGGGGTGTTTCGCCTTTGTCGTTCCGGGCGTTTGCGTCTGCCCCTTTGGCCAGAAGGAACTCCAGGAATTCTTTGGCTCCCGGGTAACCAGCCGCAATGTGCAAGGGCGTATTACCTGCTTTGTCCCTGGCATTGACATTGGCTCCTTTGGCGAGGAGTAATTCGGGCACGAACCTCGACCCAAAACTCACAGCAAGGTGTAGAGGAGTTTGACCGGATACATCCGTTTCGTTGACATTCGCTCCTTTGGCGATGAGCACTTCAGCCACATCTTTACGGCCATACCAAGCCGCAGAGTGCAGAGGTGTCCGGCCATCCTTGTCTTTTGCGTTGACATCAGCACCTTTTGAAAGGAGCAGCTTGACTTGACCCACATCGCCGGCGGCTGTGGCTTCGTGCAAAGTGTCAGTACGTTTATCTTCACTCTCGGTTGCGGCTTTGGCCTCTGCACGGGCAGTTAGAACAATCGCTGTCGGGACGGTTAAGAACGCCACCATCAATAGGGTAATTGCCGCTACTAAACTTGGGCGTCGGTAGAATTTCTTTCCTGGTCTTAACATGGTTTTTATCCTTTCCTCGATGTTTTTGACGGGACCGGCTATGGCCAACGATGGGACGGGCCGGGTGGATTCCTGGGCCTGAATCAGGGTGCTGATGATCGCGGTGCTGTAGTCCTTCGGCCTGGCGCCCAGATGGGCGATCGCCATTTCATCGCAGCATTTCTCTCGCTCGCGGCGGATTCGCTGGTTCGCCCACCAGAGGAGCGGATGGAACCAGAAGATCCCCTGAGCGATGATTTGCAGGAGGTTTACCGCCGCATCGAATCGCAGCACATGGCTGATCTCGTGTCCGAGGATGTCCCTGCGATGCTCGTCGTCTTCTATCCTGGCGAAACTGTCCGGCAGGTAGATGTCTCCGCGCAGGATACCCCAGACGAACGGCTGGCCGACACCCTCGATGAGCCAGACGCGTGGCGGGTGCTTTACACGGAGCGACCGGAAGGTCTCATCGAAAGAGTCCCGCGAGGTCCGGGGCAGCGTGCGCCGTGCGTGGCGCAGCCACAGGATGGTCCGGGCAGCCTTGGTCAGAGCGACGCATGCGAACACGGCTACGCCGGCAAGCCACCCGACCGCAAGCCATTGCTGCGTGGTGAGGCGCAGCGGCTCCCGGGCCGCAGAAGTCGGCGTCGGCGGCAGTCCTTCTTCAACCGGCGTTTGCCGCACCCTTTCTTGCGGCGGGGTGATCGAGATGATCGGGGTAGTGACTGGCGGCACCTTGTCGGGCAGGACGGCAAGGGGCACTTTCGCCACGGGCGGGGTCAGGCACTTGGCCAGCACGAGCAGCCAGAGCAGGTACCGCACGTGGGCACTTCGGTTCCGCAGGCCCCAGGACGCCAAGGCCACGACGCCGACCAGAAGTGCGATCTGCCAGCTCTGCGTCCCCACATAGTCCGCGATATGCGTCAGCAGCGTTTCCATAGATATGCCCTCCGAAATACAGGTTGCCTATTCCTTCTCGGTCAGCCGCTTCAGTGCTTCGATGTCCTCGGACGTGATCTGGCCGTGTTCCGCCAGGTAATGCATGAGCGGGATCGGGTCGCCGCCGAAGAGCCGGCCAAGGAAATCATTCACCGATCTTGTGATGACATCTTCGCGTTTGGTCGCCGGACAGAACACGTGCGCCTTGCCTTCCGTCCGATGTTTCAGATAGCCCTTCTTCTCTAGTCGTCGCAGCAAGGTCTGGACGGTGGCGTAGGCAATGTTCCGTCCTGCGGGAAGGCTGTCGCACACTTGCTGCACCGTCGCTTCGCGAAGTTGCCAGACGAGTCGCAGGATCTCCGTCTCCGCCGGGCTGATGTTCCGCAATTCACGTTTGGTCATGGCACACCTCCTTTTACAAACGTACAAGTGGAATATCGTACATTTGTACAAGGTGTCAACAGAAAAAAGGAAAAAAAGAAGAAAACCTCTGCTTCGATTCACGGGCGGCAACCTGCTTCGATTGCCGGGCCTCATCCTGGGAGAGTCTTCGTGGCGAGCCATTCTCCGGCAGTCAACTTGTCATCCTCAGCCACGGGCTCTTCACGCCGCTTCGCGGCCTTGAGGATGGTATCGCCATGCACGAGAATCCATCATGATACATCTGAAAGAGCGCAAAATAGGACCCTGTGCCGGTCCGCTGATTCCCTTCGCCGATTGGGATCGACCGGGGCAACGTATGGGTCTGCAGGAGGGCAGATGAAGGACCGAGCGGGCGTCGGAAGTCATGGCCCGGGCTCGGGTTGCGTTCGGGGCGGGTGAAACCCCTTTTGCTTAGTGCCGGATGGCGCGCTGTGCTTTACGCATGCGCCGCCGTTCCCTCTCCGACGGCTTCTCATAATAAGCCGTTCGCTTCATGTCTCGGATCAAACCCTCCTTCTCACACAGCTTCTTGAAACGTCGAATCATCTGCTGGACGGACTCACCGGATCGCATCTTTACTTTGAGCACTCTGGACTCCTTAAAAACCATTTCGAATCGTAAACAAACACACTCACCACACGTATATATTTCGTCGCTGGGCGCGAATTCATTAGGTTAACCTGCTGGTGGCCCATTTTCAAGTCCAAAAATTGCGGAAGCGTTTTTTCTTGGGTCATATAGCTCCTATGAGCGATAGGGGCTCTATTTTTCGCGCCGGCTGGTCGCAATAACGCTTGAAAAGGCCGGAAGAAGCATTATAATGCCGGCATTATTTGGGAGGTTGGTCCGTAGTTGGAGAAAGTGCGACAGACGCTGACAGTCAGAAAAGAGCGAGCCATTCTTGTGGCTGCGTTTGTGCGAGGCTCGGATAGCTGGGATAATCTGGCGGAACTGACCGCGCTGGCCGAGAGCGCCGGGGCGGTCGTCGTGGACCGGTTCCAGCAGAAGCTCCGCACGATCAATCCCTCTACGTATATCGGCAAAGGCAAGACCCTCCAGCTTGCCGACCGCGTTCAACGGCACAAAGCCGATGTCGTCATTTTTGATAATGACCTGTCACCCGGCCAGATCCGCGAGTTGGAAAAGGTCGTGGGGGCCAGGGTGCTCGACCGCAGCGAGCTGATCCTCGATATCTTCGCCACGCGGGCGCAGACCACGCAGGCCAAGCTGCAGGTCGAGCTGGCCCAGTTGGAGTACACCTACCCCCGGCTGGAGCGCATGTGGTCGCACTTGGATACGGTAACCGGGGCGGGCGGCGGTCCGGCCGCCGGTGCGGTCGGTGCGATCGGCACGCGCGGGCCCGGCGAGCAGCAGTTGGAAATCGACCGCCGGCTCGTCAGCCGGCGCATCAACGAGCTCCGGCACGAGTTGGAGGGCATCGACTCGCGCAAGCTCCGCGAGATCAAGGGCCGCAGGGATTTCTTCCAGATCTGCATCGTCGGCTACACGAATGCCGGCAAGAGCACGCTTCTGAATGCCCTGACCGATGCCGGCGTACTGGCCGAGGACCGGCTCTTTGCCACACTCGATACGCGCACGAGGAAGTGGATGCCGGCCCGGGGCGTCGAGGTGCTCTTGAGTGATACGGTCGGATTCGTGCGGAATCTGCCGCACCAGCTTGTGGAGTCGTTCAAGGCGACTCTGGAAGAGGCGGTCAATGCCGACCTGCTGCTGCACATCATCGATGTGTCCAACCCGGAGGTGATGAAACAGATCGAGTCGGTCAACGGGGTCTTGTCCGAGATCGGCTGCGGCGAGAAGCCGGTGCTGGAGGTGCTCAATAAGGTCGATGCGATCAAGGACCTCAGCCAGGTCGAGATCCTTCAGACGCTGCATCCCGACGCCGTCACTATTTCGGCGAAGACCGGCCTGGGTCTGGACGTGCTCGGCCGCAAGGTCACACAGCACTACAAAGGCCGCGAGATTGTGCTGCGGGTCAGCAGCAGTTGCGCCAACGGCAAGGTGCAGAGCTTCCTCCGTGCCCACGGCGATATCCTCAACGAGCAATACTACGACAGCTCCGTCGTCATCGACGTCCGCATGGGCCAGAAACAACTGCCCGAGCTCGAACGCCTTCACCCCGACAAGCTCGAAATCATCCAAGGCTGAGAGGCTGCAGATAGGGACGGGGTCCAGAGGGGGACCGGTATGAGACATGCGTTGTTTCGACAATACCGCAGGGGGCATCGCTCAAAGCTGGGTCCTGTTCTCGGTACTGATTTTCGTGTTCTCTCTTGCGGTCTTTATCGTTTGGCAGGGCGACCGAGGTCGTCGTGTCTACACGATCCCTGTGCAACAAAAGGCTCAATTGTGTTCCATGGATGCAGCGATTGAACTCTTCAACTCTGAGTTCGATGCTTATCCTCCCTCCGATGCGAATGACCCCATTGGTCAGCCCTATTGTGGAGCAATGAAGGTGGCCGAGGCGCTGATGGGTCAGGATCTATTGGGCTTTCACTCAAACTCGGCGTTCCGGGCCGATGGTTTGGATCCGAACACCCATATGTCTCTCTACCCCGGCGAGCCGTCGGCGGAGAATCTCAAGGCCAGACGTGGGCCGTATCTGTCAGCAGGGAATGCCAATGCCTTCCGGCTCGTGGACATTTACGGCAAAGGCAACACCGGTCCGTTGCCGGAGAACGCTGTTGTTCTATGCGATGTGTACGAGCGTGTGCGTCCGAGCGGCAAGCAGACCGGCATGCCTATCCTTCTATTATAGGGCGGATCCATCCGGGGCAACCCAGACGTCAACAATTCCGATAATCCGCCGAGCGCCTACAACTCTGCAAAGACAATCACGCCCTCGTGAGTCTCGGCGTGCCGGGTGATTCCAAAGCCGTCCACCCACTTGCCGATCCCCAACGCTTCTATCTCAACATAAAGGACATCAGACCTGCTCTGTCTCGATCCTCGTCGAATGAGAGAATCATCCCTTAGCGCCACGGCCCCGATTCAGTTATATGCTGCAGGATGGAAACATGCAAATCCCCACGGAGGGTGTTGATCGCCGCCTATGAA
>Ga0315291_10008331_pt1 | contig 12742 bp, 13 predicted proteins | sample YL17G12_20_MG_FD_203070 | JGI IMG/M metagenome (GOLD analysis project Ga0315291, IMG submission 203070) | Sediment microbial communities from Yellowstone Lake, YNP, Wyoming, USA - YL17G12_20 | ecosystem: Environmental > Aquatic > Freshwater > Lake > Sediment | place: USA: Wyoming | collected... | reverse complement strand
CCAACCCCTGAACCGTCACCTGAGCCGACTCTTGCGGCGACTCCGGATCCAACCCCTGAACCGTCACCTGAGCCGACCCTTGCGGCGACTCCGGATCCAACCCCTGAACCGTCACCTGAGCCGACCCCTGTCCCTGAACCGGCCCCCGGACAGGGTTGAGCCCGAACCGGAGGAGGAGGACCCCGGGGGGACCGTCCGGGTTCCCCCTCTCCCCCATTTTTTCTGACCGCCAGCTTCCGTCCTTATCCTCGAAGAGTTTTATATATTATCCCGTGAATATATCCAGTAAGCATGTTCCATTCCCACAGAGAGAGAGGGCTCTCCGAGATCGTCGGATTCATCCTCATACTTGCCGCCATCGTCATTGCCGTTGCCCTCTTCGCCACCTTCGGGATACCTGCCCAGGGCAGGGAGGGGGAGATCACGCACATGAACGAGGTGAGGGATCGGTTCGTGGAGTTCAAGATCAACATTGACTCCCTCTGGTCAAACAGGCAGTGCGGGACCGCAATCGGTACCTCCTTCACGCTGGGAGCCGGGGGCGGGGCCACCACCGGCTCCTTCTCCATCATCCCCATCCTCGCGCCTGTCAAGACCTCTGCCACCCTTGCCCTCAACCAGCGGGCCGAGTACATCACCATCGCCCAGGACTCCCTGCTCATCGTGGACTCTGCGGCCAATAGCTGGAACGAGACGGGCTCCATCGGTTACGCGTCAGCCACCCCCATCACCTTCAATACTACCCCGAAGTACTTCTTCATCAACATCTCCTCGCCCGATCTCTCCCAGAAACGCGGCGTGCATATCCAACCCGCCTCGGGCTCTGCATGGGAGGCCTGGGTGAATGTAACCCCCGTCTATTCCTACTCGCGGCGATTCCTCGTCTCGAATGGCTCGGGACCATGTTGTTGGAACCAGATCTATGGGTTCTGGGAGGTAAACGAGACCCGCTGGAACCGGACCGATGTCACCGTCAGCACGTGGAACCAGGGCATCCAGCTCATGCAGGATTTTATTGTATACAAGAATATCGCCCCCCCGACCATGTATGTCGTGGACCTCATGAAGCCTGCTTACGGGATAAGCGACCAACTCGGTGCTACCCGGACCCTCTCGGCACAGAAGAGCGACGGGGTCATCAACGCCACATTCCTCACCAATTACAGCTACTGGCCCACGCAGACCTCCCAGAGCTGGGCCATGGGCTCGCTGGAGTACCGCGCTCGGAACGAGTACTGGATCCCGCAGACCTATTACTATCAGATGGGCGGGGTCTTCCTGGAACAGAATGAGGGAAATACGGTGAAGGTCCCCCCGGCCATCACCTTCTCCATGTCAAACGGCATCCCGGTGGTGAAGATCAACCAGATCCTGCTCTCGGGCTCGGGGATGATCCAGGCGTCCGGTCCCGTCCGGGTGACGTCATCGGTGGCCTCCATCACGGATATCCCGATGGTCGCGGGAAACAACACAAGATTCGTGAATATCAGCGTGTGGACGCAATCGGCAAACGCTTCGCAGATGTGGCTGCAGGCACTCACGACCGCCGCTGACAAGGCGGGGTTCCCCACGCGCATCTACACGAATAAGACCGCCGGGGTCGAGAGTTTCCTGAACATCACCGCGGATCCCGCGATCTACGGGGTCCGCCTCTCTCTCAGCAGGGTGACCGTGAACACGGCAATCCAGACCGCGGCCCCCTCAGGAGGAGGATGAACCCATGAAGGGCGACGGGGTCTCGGAGGTAATCGGCGCCATCATCCTCATCTCTGTCGCCGTCCTGGCAATGGGCATCGTGATCCTGGTTTTATTCGCCGGTCCCCTGCCGACCAGTGTCCCTGCCTTCGCCGGCATCATCTCGAACTCCAGCAGGACCGTCTACATCTCCCACGAGGGCGGGGACACCCTCTACACGGGGCAGTTCAAGATCCTCGTGGACGGCGTGGACGAGACCTACAACTTCACGAAATCCCTGAGCGGGCCCTTCTCCCTGGGGAAGGTCATGAGCGCCACTCTGCCAAACATGCCGGGTCGGGTCGTCATGGTCTTCAACACCTCGTGGGGGGGCGGGACCGTCCTCCTGTCGGCCGATCTCGTCCACGTGATTCCCTTCACCCCTGCCGGCTGGTACTCCAGTAACTGGCTCAAACGGAAGAAGACCACCATCAACCCCAGCAAGGTGTCGGGATCCCTCACCGACTTCCCGGTCCTCATCAGCATCGCCGATCTGCGCCTCCAGGGATATGCTCAGAGCAATGGCAATGACATTCTTTTCACCTCCTCGGATGGCACGACCAAGCTCGCCCATGAGATCGAATACTATGACAGTAACGGCGGGACCCTCGTGGCCTGGGTAAAGGTCCCCTCCGTCACGTCCGCGAGCGATACGGTCATCTACATGTATTACAACAACTCCGCCGCCTCGAGCCAGCAGGACTACGAGGGGGTCTGGGACTCGAACTTCAAGGGCGTCTGGCACATGGCCGAAGATCCCTCCAGTACCGCGGATGGGGACTGCGGCGGCGGCAGCTACCATCTCTGCGACTCCACCTCGCGGTCCAACGACGGTACCACGTATGGGTCCATGACCTCGGGCGACCGCGTCGCGGGCAAGATAGGAACAGCCTGGGACTTCGACGGAACCAATGACATGGTCCGGATCAAAGCGACAACAGACTTCAACCCGAATATCATCACGGTGGAAGCCTGGATCAAGACGTCTTCCACTGAGGAGAGGAGGATCATGGTGAACTACGCGGGCGCCCCGAACGAGTGGTACTTCACCATGGACGAATTCAGCGGGGGGGGGAGGGTCATCTACTCAAATAGCGGGGCGGCAGATCAAGACCGGATGACTCCCAGTTCCTACGCCAACGGGAACTGGCACCATGCGGTTGCTGTTGCCGACAGCACGCCGGCCAACATCAAGATCTACATGGACGGGAGCCCTTCGGCCGTCGTCCCCGGGCCCGCCGGTGAAGGCTGGAGCTGGGCCTTCACCAACACTCCTTCCATCGGTGCCGGCGCTCTGAGTGATCATTCCAGTTGGGAGGCGGGATTCCCCGGGCAGATCGACGAAGTCCGGGTTTCAACAGGAGCCCGCTCCTCCGGCTGGATCCTGACCGAATACAACAACCAGAACGACCCGGGCACCTTCTTATCACTCAGTACAGAACAGACCCAGACCACCATGAGCTAGGTGTTTCCCTTTGTATCAAAGCGGGAGAAATGGAGAACCCCTCCCTTATCGTTCAAGAGTGAGAACAGGGTAAAAACAAGCGTGATCTGAACCCCGTACTTTACGGGAAAATGAGGGGAGAAGCTGAGCCGGAGGGGAGGGTTACCCCTTCTTCTTCCCCTTCCCTTTATCTCTCTTCCCTTTCCCTTCCTTCTTCTCCTCCTTCTTCCCCATGGAGGAGATGTCCAGCATGTACCTGGCCTCCTTCCCGAGCCCCACCACCATATCGTTGCTCTCGGCGAGCTTCTCCAGGTTCAGCTCGTAGCTCCCGGGCGAGAGGATGCGGATGGACTCGACTCGGCCCTGGAGGTCCGACGCCTTTCCCGGGGCGTCCACCACCTCGAGGACCTCCTCCTTCGTCTCCTTCGCGATCTCGGTGATGGTCTTCTCTTCGAGCACGTCGCGGTGCCGGTGTTCCTCCCTGATGTAGAGGAACTTCTTGCTGCCGCAGCTCGGGCAGCCCTTCAGGATCTCGGTGGACCCGTCCTTGAACTCCCTCCCGCACTTCGTGCACTTGTGGGGCATCTGCCTTACCGCGAGGAGACCCAGGCTGAGATAAAGTCCTTCTCCCTCTTGATCATCTTGAGCTGGTTCGCCGGGCCGATGACCGTGAGCCGTGACTCGGGGCGCTTACCCACGATCCGGGAGAAGATCCCCGCGATCCCTTCCGCTCCTTCCCGCGCCGGGTAGGTCTCCATCTCGATGCCCGTGAACCCGTCCGGCATGATCTCCATCATCGTGATCTCGATGAGCTTGGAGGCCTCTTCGGGAGGGAGGCCCTTCTCGAGGACCACGATGTTCCCCTTCTTCACATCATCGAGGATGAGCCGGATCTTCTCCATGGAGGTGAGGCGGAGGAGCCTTTCCTCGGAGATGAGGTCGATCTGAATTCCCTGCACCATGTCCCTCACCCGAACTTCTCGGTCATGATCTCGTAGAGCTGTTCAACATTCGACCCGTCCAGGCTCGAGATGGGGACCACCGGGTGCTGGGGGAAGGCACTCCGGAGCCGGTTCGGGGCCGCCTCGGGTAGATCGATCTTGTTCGCGACGATGATGACCGGGAGTTTCCTTGACTCGATGATCCCGACCATCATGATGTTCACCTGCATGAAGGGATCGAGGGTCGCGTCGAGCATGTAGATGACCCCGTCGATATCCTCCCGGAGCCAGTGCATCGCCTCGGCAACACCCTCGGTCGCCTCCCGGGCCCTCGTCACCGCCTCCTCCTTGGAGAGGCCGAAGTTCATGAACTCCCGGTAATCGATCTTCGTGGTCACGCCGGGCGTATCGACGATATCGATGTCCACCGAGTCCCCGTTCACCCCCGTGATGGTGATGTTCTCCTTCCGGAGCGCCCGCCGGGTCTCGTGGGGGATCTCGCTCACCGCCCCCATGGCATCCCCGGTCCAGTCCCTCACGATCCGGTTCGCAAGGGTGGTCTTCCCTGCGTTGGGAGGGCCGTAGATCCCGATCCTCGCCCTCCGCTTCTTGAAGAAGATCCGTAAAAAGTGCGAGAACTTCTTCCTGGTTCTGACAAAGATACTCATTCCATTCCCCCTGATTCACTCGTGATAGGGATTCTTTATGGTAAATTTCTCCTTTCCAGCATATATAATCCTACGTGCGCTCCCCCCTTTTTTTCCAGCCGGCCGCCCCGTATCGCCCCGGTTTTCCCCCGGGGAGAAGAATTCTTTTATACTGCCTTCACCTAGTAAGAGTGAAACTCCAAAAAACCGCGAACCTATCGTTCAGTTTCTAGGGTATCCGTATGTCCCAGAAAAGGCCGACCATCCAGTTCGAGACTCGCGTCCCCCTCCGTGAGGTGATGCGATACCCCCCCACCACCATCGACTCAGATAGAACGGTGGCAAACGCGTCCCTTGCCATGTGCCGCGACAAGGTGGGGAGCTGTATCGTCCTCGAGAACAACTTCCCCATCGGGATCATCACCGAAGAGGATATCAACTGCAAGGTTGTGGCCAGGGACAGGAAGCCCTCGGAGGTCTATGTCAAGGACGCCATGTCCTCCCCCCTCATCACCATCAGCGCCGGGAAGTCGGTCGGGGATGCAGCGAAGATGATGGTTGCGCACAAGGTTCGCCGGCTCCCCGTTGTCGAGGGGCAGAAGGTCGTGGGGATCGTCACCGTACGGGATATCCTCTCTGTGGCGAGCGCGATGGAGGAGATCCTCGCAGAGCTCATCGATGTGAACCGGGAGGAAGTCCTCGAGATGGGGGTCTGCGACCGGTGCGGCACCATGTCCGACGAACTCCGCCGGAGCGACAACATGATGCTCTGCCCTGGCTGCAGGACGGAGGATCTCCTCGTATGAAAACTGCCGAGAGCGTCATGGTGAAGGTGCCGGTCCTCTCCCTCACCGACCACATCACCCGGGCACGCCAGATCCTCCGCGACGACGTCTACCGCGAGGTCTATGTCCAGGACGAGAAGAAGCACCTCGCCGGCTACGTGGACATCACCGATGCCCTCCGGATCACCGACACCCGCTCCAACGTGACGGTGGAGGGGTTTCTCAAGGACGCGGTCAGCGTCTCACCCGGTGATACCCTGGAGAAGGTTGCGGTCGTTATCCGGGACGCCGCGACCGACAGTGCGGCGGTTGTAAACGGGCAGCGCACCATCCTGGGCGCAGTCCTCCTCTCCGAGATATTCCCCATCCTCATCACCCGCCACGAGCTCAAGGGGTGTGTAGGGGACTGGATGAGCCGCGACGTGGTGACCGCTGTCGCCCATGAGCCCATCCAGAAGGTGTACACCCTCATCACGGAGAGCGGTTTCACCGCCTTCCCCGTGGTGAAGAAGAAGCGGCTCGTGGGGATCGTCTCCCGCCATGACCTCCTCGCGGCCGGGAGGATGAGGAAGGCCCTCGACAATACGGCCCACGTGGAGGTGGAGTCGGTGATGACGAAGGAGGTCATCATCGTCACCCCGGAAACAACCACAGCGGATGCTGCGAATCTCCTCGTCAAGCACGACATCAGCAGGATGCCCGTCGTCGATGACGGCAGGATAGTGGGGATCATCGACCGGCACGATGTGCTGAAGGGTCTTGTTTTTAAACCGTGACCACATAAGAGGTGAGGGATCATGAACCGGAATTCCAGGATCAATAAACAGGGGGATCGGCTGCTGAAGATGCCCGGGAAGTTCGACCGGGGGCCTGTCAACTTCGAGTCCCGGATCGCAGCCCGGGAGGGGGAGATCATGGCCATCGCGAGCAGGGAGGTGGTCTCGGTCCCCCCCACCATCACCATCATCGGTGCAATCGAGAAGATGACCGTCTGCGGCTTCCGGAGGCTCCCTGTCACCGATGCCGGCACCCACCGGCTGCGGGGGATCGTGACCGCAGGGGACATCATCGACATGATGGGCGGCGGGAACAAGTTCAACCTTGTCAGGAAGAAGCATGCAGGGAACCTGCTCGCGGCCATCAACGAGAGCGTCCGCGAGATCATGACCGAGAAGGTGCTCACGATCGGGAACGATGCGAAGATTGCAGACGCCGCCTCTCTCATCGTCGAGAAGAGGATGGGGGGGCTGCCCATCGTGGATAACGAGGGGGTTCTCGTCGGGATCGTCACCGAATGGGACGTGATGAAGGTGCTCTCGTCTGAAAAAAGCCAGGGCCTCGTGGAGGAGATCATGTCCACCTCCCTCAAGGTGACCGGGCCCGAGACCCCTATCGGCGAGGCCACGAAAGAGATGATCACCCACCACTTCAGGAGGCTCCCGGTGGTGAAGGACGATGTCCTCTACGGGATCATCACGGCCACCGATATCATGAAATACCTCGGGACAGGCCAGGTCTTCCAGCGCATGGTTACCGGTAACGTGGCCGAGGTGATGGCGCTCCCGGTCCGGACCCTGGTCTCGGGGAACCTCCACACTATCGACCCGAAGAAGAACATCAACGAGGCGGCCCGGGAGATGCTCGCCCGGAATGTCGGGGCACTGCCGGTGATCGAGGACGCGAAGCTCGTGGGGCTCGTCACCGAGTTCGACCTCGTGAACGCCTTTGCCCGGAGGTAAGGGATGATCGCATCTGACATCATGTCATCGCCCGTCTACGTGGTGGGCCTCCAGGAGAATGTAGCCCATGCCCGCCACCTCATGCTCTCCCACAAGATCTCACGCCTTCCCATCCTTGACGGGGAGAAACTCGTGGGCATCATCACCAAGAAGGACATCGCCTACCGGCTCAGGCAGTCGGATCCCATCTGGAGGCGCCGGCCCATCGACAGGATCCCGGTCCATGTCCTCATGGTCCCTGACCCGGTCTCGGTCACCCCGGGCACGAGCGTGCAGGACATCGCGGCCCTCATGATGGCCCGGGACTTCTCAGGGCTCCCTGTCCTCGACGGGAAGAAGCTCGTGGGCATGGTCACGAAGACCGATCTCCTTCGCTCGGCCTCGGTGAACAGCCTCACCCTCAAAGCCGGCGACCTCATGGGAGAGGCCACTACCGTGAACCGCTACCACTCCCTCGACCATGTGATCAACCTCATGAGCGAGCGGAATGAACCCCTCGTGGTGGTGAACACCGACGGCACCCTTGCCGGGATCATCACCGAGAGCAACCTCGCATTCTACAGCTATTCTACCGATTCCAGCAAAGGACTCCCGGAGAAGGACGTGAAGATGCTGCGGAAGGGGGAGTCCGGCGGGAGGAAACGGCTCAGGTACGTCATGGAGGTCCATGCGGTTGCCGAGGACATCATGACCCGCCCGGTCATCACCATCGGGAAGGAGGACCCAGTCACCGTTGCGGTCGCACTGATGCAGGAGAACGGGATCAATTCGGTGGTAGTGATGGACGGGACAAACCTCGCAGGAATCGTGAACAGGGACAACATCATCCGGGAGGTGGCAAAATGAACGTACGAGCCGTGATGGCAAAGCCTGCATCGATCGCGAAGTCTGCATTGATCACCGAGGCCCTCGAGAAGATGCTCGCCGGGGGAGTGGATCCCCTCATCGTCACGAATAACGGTGAGGTCATCGGGACCATCTCGAGGAGGTCCATCGCCGAGATCATGGGGGCCAAGAAGAATGCCCAGATCTCCCCTACCAAGATCCATGTCGCCAACCATGTGAAGGATAACTTCACGAGCGTGTACCCCGACCAGTCGATCGAGATCCTGGTACCCCTCCTCCAGGCCTCCAAGGTCGTCGTGGTGCTCGATGCAAACCACCGCCTCATCGGGCAGGTCGGGTACGGGGACCTCCTCCGGGTGATGAAGCCCGCGGTGCCCATCGAGCGGCTCATGGAGAAGGCCTACACCATCCAGGCGGACGAGCGGGTCGTCCACCTGAGGAGGAGGATGCTCGACGACAGCATCACCCGGTTCGTCGTCACGGCGAACGGGTCCATCGTGGGGATCGTCACCGAGACGGACGTAGCCACCTCCCTCCGCAGCTTCCGGGAGATGGTGGAGACGAAGCACCAGGATGCACGGATCAGGAACCTCATCGTGAGCGACATCATGTCCGCCCCCGTGATCGCGGCCGAGAAGACCGTGCCCGTAACCGATGCCGTGGACCTGATGCTCGGGAAGGGCATCTCGGCCCTCCCCATCACCGAGTCGGGCCAGCTCGCCGGCCTGCTCACCCTGGAGTCCCTGGTGAGGGCGCTCTAGAGGATCGGAATCATCTATTTTTTCCAATCAGAAACGGATCCTTCCCCATCTCACTGTCGGCAAAGGACGGTGATCTTCCCCTAAAGACCACGATAAAATCGCAACCTTCTTAACCATACTATAATTATTAATCATGTAAAATTGGGATCCCCGATCCCTCGTCTCTGGTGATCTCATGAAAGTCCTTGGAATGGAGGCTGAAAAGGGGAGGTGGATGCTCGTCCTCCTGGGGATGGTCATCAACCTCTGCCTCGGGAGTATCTACTCCTGGTCCGTCTTTGTGACACCCCTCACGAATTACTTTGTCAAAGAACTCGGGCAGAATGTGACCGCGAACGACGTGCTCCTGCCCTTCTCGGTCTTCCTCGCGTTCTTCGCGATCGCGATGCCCCTGACGGGACGGTTCATCGAGTCCCACGGGCCGAGGAAGGTCACCATCGCCGGCGGGATCCTCACCGGCCTCGGCTGGCTCCTCGCGTCCACCGTCACGTCGGTGCCGATGCTTTACCTCGTCTACGGGGTCGTCGGCGGGGTCGGGGTCGGGGTCGCGTACGGTGTCCCCGTCGCCGTCGCCGCCCGCTGGTTCCCTGACAGGAGGGGGCTCGCCGTCGGCCTCGCCCTCCTCGGCTTCGGGTTCTCGGCCTTCTTCACGGCGAATGTCGCGGGCTTCCTCATCGGGGCGTATGGCGTGATGACGACTTTCCGGATCTTCGGGATCACGTTCCTCGTCCTGATCAGCCTCCTCGCCCTGCCGCTCACCTTCCCGCCCAAGGACTGGAAGCCTGCCGGATGGAGTCCCCCTGCCCCGAAACCCGGCGAGGCCGTCTGCGAGATGAACAGGGGCCAGATGGTCAGGACGACCGCCTTCTACGGGCTCTGGGTCTGCTACTTCATCGGATGCCTCGCCGGCCTCATGGCCATTGGGATCGCAAAACCGGTGGGAACCGAGGTGGTGCATATCGACTCGGCCCTCGCGACGATGCTCGTCGGGTTCTTCGCGATCTTCAACGGCGGGGGGAGGCCCGTCTTCGGGAGCCTCACCGACCGGCTGAACCCACGGAACACCGCGCTCATCTCCTTCGTGCTGATCGCCCTCGGCTCCCTCCTCATGTGGCAGGCGCCAACGGTTCCCGTCTACATCATCGCCTTCGCCATCCTCTGGGGATGCCTCGGGGGCTGGCTTGCCATCGCGCCGACGGCAACGGCCACCTACTTCGGCACCTGCGACTACCCGCGCTGCTACGGCGTGGTCTTCCTTGCCTATGGTGCAGGAGCGATCGCCGGGCCCCAGCTCGCGGGCTTCATCCGGACGTCCACCGGATCCTACATCGGGGTCTTCCCCTACGTCGCGGTCCTTGCGGCGATCGGCTTCCTCGTCGCCCTCTTCCTGATAAAGCCCCCGAAGGTGACGGGGAAGCAGGCCCAATAAGGATCTCCCCGCGAACGACTGGGTGCATGGGCCCGGGAACCCCCCTCCCGTGCCCGGATCTCCCCCATTCTTTTTATCCTTGCGCGGCAACGATGAGAGAGGACGTATGAAGCCCACGCAGCCGGTTGTTCCAACCGAGAACGTGGGGGACCTCCTCGCCGGGATGGCGAGGACCGGGTTCCAGGGGCGGAGGCTCGGGGAGTCGGTGGAGGTCTGGGCCGGCATGATCCGGGACCCGGAGTGCACCATCTTCCTCGGGCTCTCGGGGGCCATGATACCGGCAGGCATGCAGAGGGTCCTCATGGAGCTCGCGGGCCGGAGTTACTTCGACGTGCTCGTCTCCACGGGGGCGAACATCTTCCACGACACCTGCGAGCACCTGGGGGTCCGCCATTACCAGGGGCATCACCATGCAGACGACGCCGAGCTCTTCTCCCGGGGGATCGACCGGATCCATGATATCTATGCCTACGAAAAGGAGTTCCGGTCAGTGGACCGGCGGATCGCCGACTTCGCGATAGAGATCTCACCGTTCAAGGGGTCCTCCCGGGAGTTCATCGAGCGCCTCGGCCGGCACCTCCGGAAGGAGGCTCCGCAGGCAAGGTCTCTCGTCACCACCTGCGTGGAGAAGGGGATCCCCGTCTTCATTCCCGCCCTCGCCGACTCCTCCATCGGGATCGGCCTCGTGATGGCCCGGAGGGAGGGTGCCGCTATCGAGGTTGACCAGATCGCGGACATAGAGGAGATCACCCGGATGGTGGAGGGGTCGAAGAGGACCGGGGTGGTGTATGTCGGCGGAGGCGTCCCCAAGAACTTTATCCAGCAGACCCAGGTCGTCGCCTCCATCCATGACCGGGACCTGGGCGGTCATGACTATGCCATCCAGTACACGACCGATGCACCCCACTGGGGAGGCCTCTCGGGGTGCACCTTTGAGGAAGCTGTCTCCTGGGGCAAGGAGTCCCCCACCTCCCCGAAGGTCCAGGTCTTCTGCGACGCGACCATCGCCCTCCCCCTCGTCACCTCGGCCCTCGTCGCCCGGGGCGAGAGACGGGCGGGGAAAAGATAGAAGAAGTAAGATATGTCAATAAAGGTGATCACTCTCAACGGGACGTCTTTTTCAATATCTAAAAAAAAGAAATATAGTCGGTAAAGTATTGTTTCATTAATTTTTCTTCATCCTTCTCCTTATAACAAAACCTGACATTCATGAGAATTTGTAATGTTATTGTTCTTTATTTCGTCCTAGACTCTTTTTTGAGATCAATCTATTTGAGTAGTAATAAGTTATTGCAACGCGAGAATGACGACTCTGATTTATTCTGACGTTATAATTCGTGTGATTTTATAAATTATCTGGTGTCAATAACATGCAAGAACTTATATGACATGGAAAAGTTTATTAGATTGGAACCCATAGATCTAATCGATGACCTATCATGTCTCTCAATGATGCTGAAGATATGCCGGATATTGCTGTGAAAAAAACCCGTGAAAAGAGTGTTAGATACCCATATTACGGCTTAAAAGAGTGCATCGAATATCTTTCACTCGTTCATGAGATTGCAGGTAAAAAAGAAGCACCTATCGAGGCGATATTATCGAAATTGAAAATTACTTCTCCCAACACAAAGAGATACAGATACCTTACGAGTAGTTCTGAAATTTTTGGTTTAATCAAGAAAACTGATATGGGCATTAAACCAACGGAAATGGGTACTTTAATTTTATATCCCCCTCTTGGTGAAGAACAGAGAAAAAAATTATTGATTGAAGCATTCAAGTCACCTCTTTTATACCAAAATATCCTCGAAAAATATAATCAGATGATTCTACCGAATTTTGAAATATTGAAAAATGTATTCTATAATCTAGGTATAGCAAAAATTGTTTTAAACCAAGCTGTCAAGGCCTTCATCGAAAGCGCCCAGTATGTAAATGCCCTCGATTCAAATAATCGTCTTAATGTGGAGGGCTTTGAGATTGATAAAACTCCACCACAGATACCAACTCCACAACCCGAACTTGGCCCCTCAATAACAATAGGCGGAAAACCACCTGATATGATTGGGTTCGACAAAATTGAAATTACTACCGTCTCCGGAAAAAAAGCAAGCATTATCTTGCCTTCTGATAGCTCAAGAGAGGATATTGAGAAATTAATCAACTTACTAAAGGTCTTTAGCGCGGAGTAACGCTGATGGCTCATTATAGGATACGCATTAAGGATCCTGCCGAAGAATGGTTAAAAAAATATGATATTAATATTCAGAAAAGGTTTGCAAATAAGATCAGGAAATTAGCTGAATACCCGGAAATCCATGGAAAGCCATTAAGAAAACCACTCCATGGCTACTGGGAACTTTATTTTGAGAGAAAATTTAGGATTATTTATTCTATTGACCTGTCCAATCGT
>Ga0315291_10008329_pt1 | contig 12744 bp, 10 predicted proteins | sample YL17G12_20_MG_FD_203070 | JGI IMG/M metagenome (GOLD analysis project Ga0315291, IMG submission 203070) | Sediment microbial communities from Yellowstone Lake, YNP, Wyoming, USA - YL17G12_20 | ecosystem: Environmental > Aquatic > Freshwater > Lake > Sediment | place: USA: Wyoming | collected... | reverse complement strand
ATTGAAAGGGAATTAACACACATCAAAGTTTCCTACGATGCGCAGGATATCAAATCCTTCGGCAAAGGGACGCTCTGCCAGGGCACCATGGCGGATGAGGGTGGCACGCAAGACTGAATCATCAAAGTAGTATTTATCGTTATAGGTAGAATATTCGGAAAGTGCCTGAATTTTCCGCTCAACATCTGCAGCAGTGACTTCCACGAGGAAGTGAGGGAAAAAGCCATAGCTGCTACGCAGAGCATCAAACCCCAAGACGGTGGTTCCGCGAAACGCACGCAATACTTCCTCAGTGGTTTGCTGGTGGTCCTGATGAATATCAGCGCGGCTGTGTGTAATGACAATATCAGGCTGATATTCGTGATTGAGCTGGTATAGGTATTCAAGGATTTCCTGGCGAAGCTCAGGGAAACGTCGGGTGGTAAAGGCTTCCAGTTTAACCTGGTCGCGAGAGACACCCAGGATAGCCATGCTGTGGTAGTGTTCTTCAACCAGATTGGTGAGTAAAGGATTACTTTGGTTATCGGATAAGGTGGCGCATAGGATATCCGTTTTGCCATTGATGTTGGAGATAAAGGCACCGCAGCCCAGCTCGATATCATCGGGGTGGGCGCCAATGAAGCAGACTTTTTTCCCATAGAAGAGCATCATAATCTTTCCTTCTCAGAACCAAGTTTGTTGGTGGTCAAATTCCACATATTCCCGTTGCTCCATACCTCGTAATCGGATTTCCTTGTTGAGGATGGTTTCAAGCAAATCAATCGAACTCTGCTTACCAGATATATGATAATTTCGTGCATTGGTGCGGTCATCGTTCTTTTGCATTTGATTAGTCTTGTACAAATTCAGACCAGCCTATCCTTCGATGGTTGACTCCAGCTGTATCTTAGATTGCCTTACTTGATGGCGATAAAACCACCGACGACTTTTGTCATCACCAGCTTACCATCTTGGGCAATGCGACGTTCAGCAACGATTTTAATCTCCTGCATGACGTGCTCAAACCCTCCGGATTCATCGAAAAGGCTTTTCCATAACTTGCGATCCTCAGATAGGGATGCGCGAGTATAAGCAAGGAATGGATCAACAGTTTCGAAAATCAGGGGGTTTTCAAAAATTTGGATTTCAACTTTAGAGAACAGGGTTTTAATCGCCTTATGGATCTGGCTGGAATAGCGTGAGCTGCCGGGCATGGGTGGAATAGGCTTATGAGTAGCTTCAAAGATTATCTCATAAAACAGACGTTTATTTTCAGGCATCGGGCCAGTAGTAAACAAGCAACCACCTGGCTTAAGCACCCGGTGCATCTCAGAAATGGTAAAGGGAATATCCTGTGAGTAATAAATCGCGAAACAGGAGGTAAGCAGATCAAATTGGTTGTCATCTAATTGAAATTTGTGGTTGAAATCCAGGTCGATGAATTTAATCCGATTACCAATCTTTGCATTTTCCTGGCGTGCTTTTTCGAGCAGCTCGAGATTGAAATCTCCGCCAGTGATATATGCCTCGCCTTCCAAGGCTTTGTAGAATAGGAAGCATTGTTTACCCGCCCCGCACCCAATGTCTAGAATTTTCCAGCCTTTTTGCGGATTAATTAGGTGAAGCATCCATTCGTCGATATCGCGGCTGCCATATTTCTTATGGATATCGATGCGAGCAAGCAAGTCACTGGTAGTTTCCTTATAATCGATTTTCGTCATATTACCTCTATGATTGGTTTCCGGGAAAGTGTGTGATTATATCGTTACTTGCATGGGTTAAGACGAGGGGTGTATAAAACCAAGCCAACGGAATCTAACTTTATCGCTGGCTCGTAATAGCACAATACGGGCTCGGAGACGCGCGCCACCCAAGCATCGTTTTCTTCACCGAAACCATGACTCCTACCCTGATATTGGATGACTAATGGCTCTGAGACAATCATGGCGAAGCGTTGATTGCTTACATCGGCTTGGAAAGCATCCATATAGGCGGTGTTATTAGACATTGCCATTTCCATCAGGAAGACTAGCTCATATTCGGGGATCAGGGGAACATTTTGGACATAATTGAAGGTCAACAAGTGCCGCTGACTAATGAATAACACTTCACCACCACGATTTACCACCTGTTGGGCTTGGGTGTTTATGGTTTGTAAGGCAGCTTGTGCTGCAGGATAGTCCCTTTTAGGCAGTTGTCCACCTGTGGTCAGGGTGAAGTAAACAGGGATGACCAGTGCAGCCGCGACGAATATACCTTCGCTTAATCTGAACAGTGTAATAGATGCTGAAGAAAGACGACCCTGAACATTTTCATCTGGTTGGGCTAGTTGATCAGGCTGGAAACGATCAAAAAAGATATAACTGCCAATCACGAACAGGAGAGTGAGGTATGCATCCAGATTATGCAGATTGCTTCCACCCCCGGTTTTGACACTGACAATTACACCACCCATAAAAAGCACGCCCAGGATGGCTGCCAAGCCCAACACACGGATGAGATGAAACTCCTGCCGGCGGTTGATGAGACGCACAATCATCAGACCAATAAGCGGTAATGAGACGAGGAGTGCGCTGGGCAGGATACCCAGGGGGAAAGTCGGATTGGGCAGCAGGCGGTACCAAAGTAAATCTGCTGTGAAACTGGATCCGAACCAGGCTTGTGGATTGCCTGACCAAAGCTGGTACGCTTGCTGGCTGGCAAAGGCGATACCAGTCCCTGCCAACACCCATATGGCAGGAGGGTAAAGGTATCTCCAAAGAGGATTGCCTTTTGCTTTGACTTCCATCAAGTAAAGGGCAGACACCAATAGACCAGGGACAGGTAACCAGTTCACCCGACTAATCCCTGCCCAAAGGGAGGCAACCAGGACAACGAGTAGAGTCCGCCAGAAATGAGTGCTGTCATAGCCCCATAAAATCAGAATCACCATGAATAGCAGGTGGTAATAAATGGGTCCTTGAAAGAGAAAAAGGAATCCCCACAGCGCCATGCTCAGTGATATAACCAACGGTTTGCTACGAGCTGCGAGGGCAAGCTTACGGACCAACAACCAGCTGGTCACGGAAGCAGTGGTGACCCATAAAATCACCTGCCAGAATCTGCTAAACCAAAGGGAAGAATTGGGGATTAAAAATGGAATCGACTGTAGTAAGTAGCGGCTGGGATGGAGGACGGAGGGTGGCACCGAAAGACCGTAAACTTGCTTCGATAACCAGAGTGAAGCGTAATAATAACGGCTGGCTTCCGACCAGGCAAGTGAAAACGGATACGATGATATATCCGGGATAAAACTGGCGAGCTTGTAGGCAGTAGCATAACCCATTGTGGTGAACAGGAGGGCAGCACCCCAACCCTGACGAGGCCACGTCTGACGGAATAGGAAAGCTCCTGCTAAAGACAGCAGACAAAATATTCCCAAACGAATAGGGATATTTGCCAGGAGGCTGATGGCAGGTGACATTACCAACCAGGGAAACAGGGCAAATGATATTATGTAAATTATGCCGTAAACTTTACGGACCATAAATTATCTCAAATCAGCAAATAATACGTGGATATAGACATTTGAATCGCCGATAAAAGCCTTTGCGCTGGTTCTATAACAAATTGGTGGCAGGGTTGCCGAGAAATACTCCATAACCATGTTATTTTCTACCAGCCATGATATCCGGGATGAACAACGCTCCGGGAAGGCTGGCTATCATTTGTAGGAGGCGCATCAATAAAGCCAGTGTGAGACCAGATGATTGGGATATGCCCCCAATTGCGACATAGAAAAATGTCATAGCAAGCTCTTGCACACCCATGCCATTAATTGAAATGGGTATTAGGGTAACGAAATATGTAGCGCTCCACAAACCCATTACCAGCCAGAATGAGATATGCTCGCCCATTCCACCTAACAATAATTTGACCATGGCGAAAGTGCAGAGCATATGCACCCAGGTGAAGCCGAGTGCACCCAAAAGTGAACGTGGTTTATTGAGCCATACCTTAAGCGCCTGCAGAAGATCATGTAAAAAATTACGAATCTTATTTGCGAGCGGATTAAGCCAAGGAATTGCGATGCTCGTCGTGGGTATGCGAGTGGCATACTGGATATATGCCGGAACGCCAAATGGAAGCGCCATAGCCATGCCAGCCATGCCAACCAGGCGATCGACGACCAATGATGCTAAGCTGATTGCCTGATCAAAACCCAGACGGATTGCCCCTGCCAAACGTAAAACATCGCCACCGATGGTGGTGGGTAAGAAGTTGGAAGAGAACAACATGGCGAAGGTCAAACGGATGGATTGTCGGGGAGTAATACCAGTTCCGGCAGAGCGCATCAACACGTGCCAACGTCCTGCCACTGCAAAACGTGAGATCATGACTAAGATTAATACCAAAATAAAACGCCACCAGGCAATCTGCTCAGCAGCTGAGGCAATCTCTGACCAACCTTGTTGGCTCAGTAAATAAATGAGCAATCCAACCGCCAGCACTGTACCCAACCAACGAAGCCAGGAAGAGCGAGTACTTTTAGTACCAGCCCCCAGACCAGAAGGTGTGTCGGTTTGAGAGTCCGGATAAGTCAGCTTCTTGCTCAGGAGATCTCCCCTCCGAGGTGTTTCAGATCAGCATCCACCATCATTTCTACCAACCCGTCGAAATTCACTTTGGGCACCCAGCCAAGTTTCTGATATACCCTGGTTGAATCTGCAACAAGCAGGTCGACCTCGGCAGGGCGGAAAAAGCGAGGATCCTGAATGACATAGTCGTGATAATCCATTCCGAGATAGGAGAAGGCTTTTTCGCAAAATTCACGGACGGAATGAGTTTCACCTGTACCGACAACGAAATCCTCAGCGTGATCATTTTGCATTAATCGCCACATGGCCTCAACGTAGTCTCCGGCAAATCCCCAATCGCGGCGAGCTTCGAGGTTCCCCAGATGGAGGGCATTTGCCAGGCCCAGCTTAATGCGAACTGCCCCGTGGGTAATCTTGCGGGTAACAAATTCAGTGCCGCGCCGTGGGCTTTCATGATTAAAGAGGATGCCAGAGACCGCAAACAGGTTATACGATTCGCGATAATTAACCGTGATCCAATGCCCATAAAGCTTGGCAACACCATAAGGGCTGCGGGGGTAAAATGGAGTCGTCTCCCTCTGGGGTACTTCATGCACTTTCCCAAACATTTCACTGGATGAGGCTTGATAATATCGCGTTCTCGGGCTGAGCAAACGAATAGCTTCCAACATACGGGTGACACCCAAGGCGGTGACTTCACCTGTAAGCACGGGCTGGTTCCAGGAAGTGGGAACGAAGGATTGGGCGGCAAGATTATATACTTCGTCAGGTTTGTATTGCTCGATAAGGTCCATTAGGGAACTCTGATCATGCAGATCGCCCTGGATGACGTCTATCTGATCCTGGATGTGTAAGATGCGCTCAAATGTGACCACGCTGGAGCGACGCACCATTCCAATTACACGATAGCCTTTTGATAGCAGCAGCTCTGCCAGATAAGAGCCATCCTGACCTGTAATTCCAGTGATGATTGCAGTTGGCACGATGATTCTCCTCAAATGTCAATATTCAATGATTGAATTATAAACTAGAATCCCGTGAAGACGGTTTGATATTATGTTTATGATCCCAGAGAACTCCACCTCCAAGGATCATCCCACAAATAAGGAGGATGATCAACGTCATCAATTTGATGTCCAAATGGATGAAACCAGGATAATAGCGCCCCAAATACCATTCAGTGAAAAGCCCGACGAAAACCACCTCGACAGCTAACCAGCGCCAAAGCCAGGAATCGCGATGGGAGCGTGCCCATTCCCATGCCCAGGCAACCAGAATCACCTGCCAGAGCAAGAGGATAGCTCTATAACGCGGATTATCCCATTGATCCGCGCCAGCGTTTAAGGCAGCCACCATGATCCATGCCCAGTTGATGATACTGATCCAGATCAGCTGATAACGGCGGGTTTCGGTACGGCTGCGAAATACACCTAATGCACCATAGACAAGGAATAGGGCTAATGCATACCATCCTGCGGCGCGCAGGAAACCGATAATGCGCATGATCCATGCTGCACTCGGGTCACCCACGATGGCTGGCAGCACAGGCTGGGCAATCCCATATACCAAAATGATCAGCCATCGCCACTGTTCACCAACACTCTCCAATACACTTTGGAATATTCCAGAGCTACGCTCGAGGATGTAGCTTTGAAAGGTAAAGTTGTTCTGGAACCAGGTAAGATAGACGCTTAATGGTCCACTGCCTTGTAACGAGGGCAGCTTTGCCAGGATCGAGCTCGCTACCAGCATCGCAACCAGGAGAAGGCAGACCAATAGGACGATGGTCAAGATCGTCTGTCGCTGTTTGAGAGCTTGTAAAGTGATGGGATCGAAAAACCAAATTCCTAAAAGAACAGCAATGGAGATAAAACTCACCAGCGGTTGAATGGGAACTAAGAATATCAATGAGAGAATGATCCAGAACCAACCCAACTTATTCCGAGCCTGAATTTCGGATAATCCATAAAAAGATATGGCGGTCATCGGGATTACGATCGCCTCCCGCATTTGACTGCTACCCAATAAAACACTCTCTGGATATACGGTAAATAACCAAACTGCAAGTAGGGCAGTTTTGTCACCGAACCATGAACGTAAAGTCTTCCAGAGACATAAAGCACCCAAGGCAGAGAGGGTGGCACCTAGTATAAGGATCAGGAAGGGGCGATGTGCATCTGGGCTAAGGAAGCGGTATATGAAAGCACTCAAGGCAAGCATGCCTCCATATTGGTCACCTGTGAATTGACCAGAGAAGGATTGAGTCAATGGGTCTCCGGAGACTGCCAGACTCCAGGCTTGATTATCGCGGATATATGCGTCTGTGTAGACATAACCAGCTTGATGCTCTTCATTGTTTTGGTAACCGAAAATGGGTAACAAAAGAGTCAGGGCGACACCGATCCCCAAGCGAAGAAAAAAAGAAGTCAGAGCGACCGTAGTGACTTTCTGACTGGCTTTAACTGCCTTCCAAACCCCATATATGCTGACTGCACCAATCCCTAGCAAGATGGTATAGGCGATCCAGCTTTGAAGCAGGTGCCCGCTTTTATCCATGAATGCAAGCACTGCTGCAACGATGAGAACTGTAATGCTTATCATCCAGAATTCTTTTTTAAATCGATTTTTTTTCATGTTAGAAAAATCGAAGGCTAGGCGATAAGATTATCGCGAATGGGAGGATGTGGATATAGTATGTTTCTGGATAACCAGTTGAAAGATGAAGACAGCAACCCATAAAACCACCAGCGACTGGAGGGGCACCAAGAAACGTGGATTATCCCCATGGTCGAGAAGAGTTTGCAGGATTGAAGTAATCCAAATATTGCCTAGTAATATCCAGAAAAAGACATACAATGCAGGGCTGGTAAACCGGATGGGTAGCGGTGATGGTTTACGGCGTATGGCTGAAAGGAGTTCGATGAGTGCAAAAGAAAAAGAAGTCAATATGAAGATGAGATTGATAATAAATACCAGGACCCGCTGTAATAAGATTGCCCATGTGACCCCGCTCGCCAACCATGGAATGCGTAAGGCATCTGCAGACCAATAGACTGAAGTTCGCCAGAACATCCACCAACCTGAGATGGCACTTTTAATAAATAGAAATGGATGCCTAAGAATCAGCTGGATTGAGATGCGCGTGAGCACCCTTGAAAGGCTATAAAAACTATAACCCGAAACCTGGCTCATCTCAGGTATCGCATCCCAGATAGCGTTGGTTTGGGTGCCAAATTGAGCAATTTGAGCATCCCGATATTTGATATATGTATCTCTCAGTGCGGCATATTCGTCTGGAACGTATTCAAAGAAATTACCCGTGTGCTGCACAAGGTGATAACCGGTCATAGTTGTAAGGGACCAATCATCAAATTGGTTATGGATGAAGGATATCCAACCCCCGAGCAATAAAACGACTGGAACCAGAAACACGATACCGAAACGCCAAGGAAGATGATGATAATGGGTTGGCTCCTTTTCAGGATTATCACCTCCCTCACCTTCCAGTTTTGCAGGATTTTTGAACAGCTTGGGTTCGAGCCAAAGAAATATAAGTAAGAAAAATGGAAGGTAGATGAATAACGGACGAACCAGGAGAGTTATTGAAGAAATCAATCCCAGTATAAAAGCCAACCACATGCTGCGAATTTTTGGATATAAAAGCCAGGCAAGCACCCCAACCATAGTCAAGACCAGCATGAAAGTAGTTAATGACTCGGTTAGAAGGTTGGATTCAAAAAAGAGTTGGCCCAAGTTAAGGGTGTGCGCCAGGGCGATTAACCCTCCAAACCAGAGTTTATCTGTCAGCTTCCAACTGATATAAAATAAGAGGAAGGTGGTTACGAACCCTAGAAGAAGCTGAATTAGCCAAACCCGCTGGTCACTTCCCGCCAGGGCTAAAAAGATTGGATAACCGGGTGTTCGGGTGCCATCGTAGTTAGCAAAACCGTGTAATACAGATTCTGCCAGGCGACGATAGCTGGGAGTGTCACTATATGTAACGGGGCGGTAGAGGATGATTACCAGCAGCCGTTCAAGAAATGCCACTGCGAACACAATGACCAACCATAAGGTTGATGAGGATGACTTTTTCTCAGGAAGGTAGGGTTTGGATTCAGTCATGCGAGACATAATTTTATAGCTAAGAGATGAACCCTTGCAGCGCTTTGCGTGCTCGTTCCAACCAGGTGTACTGTTGGATATCCTGCCAAGCTTGATCGGCTAATGCATTTCGTTTTTCCTCATCATAGATCAAGGTTCCCAGTGCCTCTGACCATGCATCAATGTCCTCAGGCGGACAAAGAATGGCATTAGAGGGATTCAATATTTCTCGAATGACGGGAAGGTCGCTAGAGATGATTGCCCGCTTGCAAGCCATATACTCAAACATTTTCATTGGGCTGGCATACGTGGTTGAATTTCCACCGCTACTACCAGTGATCACTCTTTCGTAAGGCATCAGCAGGATATCTGCTGCCGCCTGGAACAACGGAAGCTGGCTATTTTCAAGGAATCCAGTCAGGGTGATATTCTTGATGTTTTCAGCAGACAAACGCTCGCGCCAGGCATTGACATCTTGTTGGCGACCACCCACCCATAAAAAGTTGATACTCGGGAAACAGCGGGCGAGTTCTGTCAATAAGGACATCCCACGCCCGGGATATAAGTGTCCGGTATATCCGACAGTCAGCGTGGATGGCATATCGAGGAGCGTCCGCGCCGCACTTGGCGCAGGTAAATTGGTATAACGCTCCATGTCCACGCCATTGGGGGACATTTGCATGAGGTGCTGATCACTAACATCGACATTGAAGCGTTCATGTAACTGATTGGCAAGGGCATGAGTAATGGGAAGAAGTCGTTTTTTACCTGGAATTTTCTGAAATAGGCGAAACAATGATGGTCCAAACTTGCCTTCAGGTGGTCCGTGCAGCTCAATGATCACAGGTAGGTGAGCCAGCAGCGAAAATATCCCTGCCTGGATGGACCACACATAGGAGATATCTGCTTTTAATTGGCGTGCCTTTCGGGCAGCCAGGAAAGCAAAATCGTAGCGATTAAGACTCAACCGGGAGGATAACCACTCCATTGGGAATTGCGTTTTGAGACCATAGAAGGAAGCTAAATCAATATTTTTAAGTTGATGCTTGTATCGAGGTAGGAACAAATGCACTTCATGCCCAAGTTGGCTGATTGCCTGACAGGCTTTCATCACCTGCATGCTATTCGCAGTGGTGGAGGGTACACGGGAAGCGGAAATACAGGCTACTATCATACAATAAATCCAGATTTCAAGCTGGTAAGTCCTTTGAAGCAGGCTCGACGGACGCAATATCTCGAGCTTCATGATCCCGAATCTCACGCCAGCCCCGCCAAGCAGTTATCCCAACAGATACTCCCAAGTAACCTGCAAGGATGGCTGACATCATTAAATAGCCACTTCCAGGGACCAACCAAAAAATGAGCAAGATTTCAATCACTCCGACTGCCAAAGCCACTAAAAGCGGATAAGAGGGCTTTCCGAAGGCAAGTAATAGGGGTCTGTTCCAGTTGAAGATATTCGCAGTGCCATATCCAACCAGCAGAATCAACACCACCGGGTAAACCGGAGCAGTTGAAGGACCATAAACCAATGGGATCAGCCACCAGCCGAGCAGGGCAATCCCAGCTGTGGCAGCCAAAGTCCAGACACCCGCAATGGTGCTAACCTGTTTGAGCAAGCTGCGGGTTCTTTGCCACTGGCGGAGTGCGATGGTGCGGGTGATTTCCGCATAGGTTGGCCAAATGAACGGATCGATGGGCAGGGTGATGAAATTGATGATGGATAATCCCAGCTTGAAAAAGCCGGCATAGCTCTGAGCAACATTTGCCGGGCTCAGGTACGGCAAATAAAGAGGGATATTATCGCGCGTGATCAGGTTGACTGTGCCATTCAGGTTAGTATTAACCGCAAATCCCAGAATGCTACGCCAATCCTTGACCTGCCTCAGGGAACAGCGCCACCAACCTGGACCTAAGGTTTGGTTCATCTGTCTGACAGCCAGGATAGATATTGATACCCCGGCGAATGCTTTTCCTAAAAGATAGGCTCCAAGGACTTCAACAACCCCACGCTTCAAAATGAAAGCTGCGAGGATAAGGACAGCAGCGATGATACTTTGGATGGAGTTGATGAGTGCCAGTCGATCGAAGCGTTTATGGGTCTGCAGTACGCCGGTGGAGGTTTCATAAACCAGGTTTACCAGCAGCATCAAACCGTAGAATGGAAACAAGATTGCCACAGACGGTTCTTTTGCTAATACACGCGCCGCCCAAGGGGTGAGCAGCAGCAAAACCAGGAAAGCCAGGATCGAAGTGGCTGCCTCGACCAGACCTATACCTTTGACGATGGCAGCCGCTTGAGGGTTATTTGAGGTTTTTTGATCGGCTCTGTCAACCGTGGGGATAATTTCTAAATCATCTTTTTGCTTAATTGCCAGTGCCTGCCCAAGATATTTGACCACAACTTCACTCATGCGGAAGGAGAGCAGGCGATTGATATTTGAAGCAAAAGTTTGGACTATTGCAACCAAACCTAATCCGCCAACACCTAAAAGCCTTGTGACGAATATTGAGCTTACCATGCCCAGAGCGGCGGAAATGGTGTTACTGCTGAAGAGGTAGCTGCTGTTTTTAAGTACCCCTCTGAGCAGTTTATCCTGCCACCAGGTCCGAAGGATTTTGAGCATTCCAGGATATTTTTAGTACATCAGAGATACACGCTTATGAGAGTGGAACCATTAGGTGGTGATTATCTGACTTGCCCAATCACGTTCCTTATTGTACCAGTCGACCATCCGAGAAACACCCTCTTGTAACCCAATTCTCGGTTCCCACCCTAACAACTGCTTGGCTTTATCAACATTTGCCCAATTGGTACTCAAATCTGCAGGATGGCGTGGAAGATACTCAATTTTTGCCGTTTTACCAGTCAGGGTTTCCAACATTCGGATCAGGTCATTGATTTTGATGACTTCATGCCCGCCCAGGTTGATGATCTCATATCCTAAAGGTTTGAGGCCGAGTAATATGCCGCGGGCAATATCATCCAGGTAAGTAAAACCGCGCGATTGCTCCCCATCACCATTCACTTTTACCGGTCGACCTTCACTGATCCATTGGGTGAAGCGGAACATGACCATATCGGGGCGCGGGGCGGGACCATAGACAGTAAAGAAGCGGAATATGGTCACATCTAGTCCATACAGATAATGGTAGACGTGACACAGGGTTTCAGCGCCCTTTTTTGTAGCAGCATAAGCTTGCAGGGGAAGGTCACTGTTGAACGTTTCGGGAGTGGGGAGGGGTGCTTCACTGCCATACACGCTGGAGGTAGAAGCAAGGATGAATTTGGGGATATTCTGCTCCCGGCAGAATTCGAGCAGGTTCAAGGTGCCGGTAATGTTGGTATCCACATACACCCATGGATTATCGACGGACTGACGTACACCTGCCCGGGCTGCCAGGTGGATGATTGCGGAATACTTGTGTTGCTGCAGGGGTGAAATGTCAGAAAAAACCTTGCGTTCGGCAATATCTGACCGGTGAAAGGTGAAATTCGGATGATGCACAAGTTTCTTCAGGCGATATTCCTTCACGCGAACGTCGTAGGCATCATTCATATTATCCACTCCTACGACATTATGTCCCGCATCAAGCAGCAATTCGATCACGCGTGAAGCGATAAATCCGGCTGCACCGCTTACCAGATAATTTTCCATAACCTAAAGCCGCACTACTTTTGGATTCTTCTTACCCAATTTTCCTAAGGCGTTACGAGAGTCAAATATGAACTTTGCCTCCTTAAGGATGGCTTTATAATCGTAAGCCGAGTGATTCGTAATGATGACCACGCAATCTGAGTGGCGCACAGCATCCATCACATCTTTGACACTTTCCATTTCAATATCGTCGTGTGTGCGCAGACGAGGAATATACGGGTCATGGTACTCAACCTGCGCCCCTTTCTTTTGAAGCAATCCTATCACATCCAGGGCAGGGGATACGCGGATATCGTCGATATCCGGTTTATATGCCGCCCCCAAGACCAGGCATTTAGTACCTTTAAGTGGATAGCCTCGTTCATTGAGAGCATCAATCACCCTGCTGACCACGTAGCTGGGCATATTGGTGTTAATATCCGCGGCTA
>Ga0315291_10008328_pt1 | contig 12744 bp, 9 predicted proteins | sample YL17G12_20_MG_FD_203070 | JGI IMG/M metagenome (GOLD analysis project Ga0315291, IMG submission 203070) | Sediment microbial communities from Yellowstone Lake, YNP, Wyoming, USA - YL17G12_20 | ecosystem: Environmental > Aquatic > Freshwater > Lake > Sediment | place: USA: Wyoming | collected... | reverse complement strand
GCAAAACTAGAATACTTCCGCAGGACTTGGCACCTTTCTGAGGCTATTAACTTCAGGTGGTTGCCCCGGTGTCGTCGGGCCTATCCCTCGACCGGTCTTGATGAACTGATATAAGCAGACCACGAGAAGGAACCGATCGTCAAGCCCCAAAAATAAAATGGCCTGAGCTAGACCTAGGCAAGTGTGGTATTTTCGCTGTCCATTATTGCCGCCCTAAGGACACACGTTTGGTCAGCCAGCAACAGCCGCGCATGCCGCTACCCATCGATTCCAGCCTGGCAGCGATCCAAGCTGCGCTCAAGACCCACCTTTGCTTGGTCATTAAGGCGGAGCCAGGAGCAGGTAAAACTACCCGCGTCCCCGCCGCTTTGCTGGAGTCGCTTGCTGGCCAGATCTTGGTGCTCGAACCGCGGCGCTTAGCCGCCCGTCTATCCGCCGAAAGAATCGCCAATGAGCGCGGCGGTAGCTGCGGCGCCGAGGTTGGCTACAAAATCCGCTTTGCCGCCAAAGCCTCCGCCGCGACACGCCTTATCTTCGTCACCGAAGGGGTGTTCCTACGCCAAGTATTAGATGACCCTTGCCTAAATGGCGTGGCAGCGGTCGTCATCGATGAATTCCACGAACGCCATCTGCATACGGATATGGCATTAGCCATCGTTCGAGCGCTACAGCAAGGGCAGCGCCCCGACCTAAAGTTAATTGTGATGTCGGCCACTCTAGCGACCGACCCATTGGCGAGGTATCTGGGTGGCGCGCAGGTGTTTGATATTCCCGGCAGGACCTTTCCCGTTGCGATTGAGTACACGCCTTTGCCAGAACATGCGCCAGTCGAAGAAAAGGTTGTCGCATCAACCCGGCGCATCTTAAGCGACGCTCGTTGCCCTGGTGATGTCCTGATATTTCTTAGCGGTATGCAGGAAATCCGGCGCTCCATCGCCCTCCTGGGTCCATTCGCTGCCGAGTGGGGCATCGATATTTTAGCCCTCGCCGCCGACCTGCCTGAGGCCGAGCAGGCCAAGGCATTCCAGGTATCAATGCGGCGTAAAGTCATCCTCTCGACCAACGTCGCCGAAACCTCGCTGACCCTGCCCGGAGTCACCGGGGTGATCGACCTAGGTACGGCGAAGATTGCCGGCCATGCTAGTTGGAGCGGCATGCCGACTTTGGACGTTAAGAAGATCAGCCAGGCCTCGGCCATTCAGCGCAGTGGCCGGGCCGGACGGGTCGCAGCCGGCGTAGCATACCGGGTCTACGCGGAAAGCGATTTCCTCGGTCGCCCCGCCTATACGCCACCTGATATCCACCGGATGGATCTGGCCGAGCCATTGCTGTCGGCACTTGCATTGATCGATCACGGAGTCGCCGCAACCCGCAGCCCAGGGAGCTGGGACCTTCAGCACCTGTTGCCATGGTTTGAAGCTCCCGAGGCCAAGCCCAGCCAAGCCGCGCAATTGCTCCTTGGCTATTTGGGGGCTGTCGATGCCCAAGGACAAATAACCGCGCGCGGCCGCGCCATGGCCAAACTACCCCTCCACCCGCGCCTTGCCGCCATGGTGCAGCGCGGCCTTGAACTCGCCTGTGCCAGTCACGCCCTCGCCGCAGCCTGCCTGATTGCCGAGGGCATGCTGCTACGTCGAGACGCCGCCGCAATCACCCACGAATCCTCCGACGTCCTATTTCAAATGGAGCTAATCGCCGCTTTAAGCCAGGGCCGCACGCGCGCCCTCCCGCCTGGCAGCGATGAGCGCAAGGCAAGGCAGATCTTAAATACCTACGACCAACTCGCGCGCCGCCTAAACCTCGGCCGCTGGCCAGACGCCAAAACACCAGGCGGAGACGGGCTGATCCTGTGCTTGCTCGCCGGATTTCCGGAACGAGTGGCCAAACGCCGGGTCCAACCGACAAGCCCAGGTAGCAGCGCTCGCAAGGAGCGAGTTTTATATAATTTTTGTTTAGGAAGAGGCGGCATCCTTGCCGAGGCTTCCGTCGTGCAGCAAGCAGAGCTGATTTTGGCTCTCAGCACCGCCGAGCTAAGTGGCCAAAGCGCCGACCGTGGCACCGCCATATATGTGGCCGCAGAGCTGCAACCAGACCATCTCCTAGACAGCCCGGCACCGCTGCTCAGCGACGCCGTCGTCACCAGCTGGAGCGACGATGCAGAGCGCGTCGATGTCATGCAACGCCTGGTTTATGGACAATTAATCGTCGCCGAATCGCGTGCCCCCATGACCCCGGCGCATGCTGCAAAGGTCGAGGTGCTGCTGGCGCAAAAGCTCGCCGAGCGATGGCCCAAACCCTTCCCGGACGGCACCGACCTCAATACCTATCACGCCCGTGTAGAAGCCCTCAACGGCTGGCCCGAGCAGGCTGAATTCCCGCATTTTTCGGATGATATGTTGGACTTACTACAGGCGACCATATGCGATGGCAAGCGCAGCTTTCGCGAGATTGCCACAAAAAGCCTCCTCTCTTATATCCTAGAACAGCTGCCCAACCAGCTGCGAACCCTGCTCGACCGGGAAGCGCCCGGCGACATGCGCCTCGCCAACGGTAAGACTTTGAAGCTTACTTATGAGGTCGGCAAGCCGCCGTTTCTCACTGGTTTAATCCAAGATTTCTATGGCCTCAAAACCACACCAAGCCTCACTCGCCTTGGGCAATTAACACTGCATCTACTTGCGCCCAACCGCCGACCGGTGCAGGTGACCACCGACCTGGCTGGTTTTTGGCAACGCCACTACCCGGCATTGCGCAGCGAGTACGGGCGTCGCTATCCACGCTACCACTGGGCTGAGGACCCGAGTGCAGCGAAGCCATTCTTATACTACAATCAGCTCAAGGCATACCTACTCCCCAAACCCTAAGACAAAAGGTAAGACCCATGGCCCTTTGCCGCTTATATTTTCGTTTAGCCGTCGTCACTGCAGCGTTGACCACCTTAGGAGCTACTGCACCGGCCTTAGCTAAAAGCGCTGGTAACGACAAGGACGGCAAGCCGCAGATTAAATCAGCGACAGCTCTAGTCATCGATTTTAAGAACGATGCTGTCCTATATGAAAAGGACGCCGACTTGGTACGTCCGATCGCCAGCATCTCCAAGGTCTTCGCCGCCCTAGTTTACATCGAGGAATGCAAGCTCGATCCAGAGGCACTGCATGAAATGAGCACCGCCAACCGCGACGCCGCGCGCGGTGGTGATAAAACCAAGCTGACCACCGGCTGGAGTTACAGCCACAAGGATTTGCTGCATGCCGCTCTGATGCGTTCTGATAACCGCGCGATGCCGGCACTCAGCGAGGCTTGCGGCATGGACCCGGCAACGATGGCGCTAAAGATGACCGCAAAGTCACGTAAGCTTGGCCTAACCAAGACTTTTTTTCAGGAACCCGATGGTTTGTCTGCGGCCAATGTCTCCACCGCACGCGAGGTGATGGTGGCGCTGCGTGAAGCGATTAAAGTCCCTACCTTAACTGAGATTATGAGCAAGCAAAATTATGAAATCATTGCCCACAAGGACGGGCGACAACGGCCACTGAAAATCCGCAACACCGACCGTCTGCTGTCAAAAAATCTAGCCCAGATTCTCGGCGGCAAGACTGGCTACACCGATATCGCCCGCTACTGCCTGGCCATAGCAGCGAGGACGTTCAGCAATCGCGAGGTCGGCATGGTCTTTTTAGGGTCCGAGGGACGCTTCACCAGATTCGCAGATTTTACTCGTATTATAAGGTGGTTGGAGACCACAGACAAGGCCGCACCCGCAGTTGCAGCGCGGTCGCCAACCGATCTGTCGCCCAAAACCGACGAAACAGTGCTAAGGACAGAGGACAGGACTCCAAGCAAGGCGGGCAAGAACGCGATTTCGGAGGTACCCAAAGTTACCGCACCCGAACTCAATGAGCAAAACGCCGATCAGGAGCAGGATGAATGAGCCCACGTCTTTTTTGGCGGGCGCCACGGCGCAGGTTGCCACACTCTTAAAAGAAATTAGCGAAGCCACAGATGCTTACGCTGCGGTTAGCGGCATCCGTTGCCGCAGCGGCTGCGGACAGTGTTGTCTAAAGCCAGGCATTGAGGCCATGCCGCTCGAGATGTTGCCACTGGCCCGAGCACTGCTTAGCGCTGGCACGGCGGATCAATGGTATGACCTGGCGGCAGCGGATCTTGATGGGGTCTGCGTTTTTTATGCTCGCGACCCCAGCGATCACACCTTGGGTCGGTGTACCCAGTATGCCAATCGACCTAGCTTATGCCGTTTGTTTGGTTTTGCGGCAGTGAACACCAAGGCTCCGCGGCCACCCGCCCTGGCCGCATGCCACTGGCACAAAAAACTGCAGCCCGAAACCATAGCCCTGGCTCAAGCTGCGATCGACGCTGGTGGCGACGTTCCGAAGTTCTCAGAATATTCATTGCGCCTCAATATGATGGCACCTTTGCCTAGCCTCTCGCAAACGCTACCCATTAACCGCGCTTTGATCCAAGCCATCGAAAAATTAAGTTTAGATGTGATCTAGCGACATGACTACTCAGGCATATTGACACCCGAAAATAAGGTCCTATGTTACTTCCTGTATGGGGGTCAAACCGACCAACATGGGGGTGCCGAATGGATTTATTTGAAGATCGTAGTCTTCCTGTCGTCGCTACGCGCAACGTAGTGATTTTCCCGGGTACAACTCTCTCATTAAATGTCGGACGAGCTAAGAGTCTTGCCGCCATCGATGCCGCCCAGCTCGCCGATGGTTTAATCGTCGCCATCGCCCAACGTCATGAGGGCAGTAACGACCCCTCCAAAGAGGATCTCTATAGAGTCGGTACCTTATGCAAGATTGAGAAGCAGCGCGGTTCGACCGAGCATGGCTATCAGATCTTGCTCCGGGGTGTCCGCCGGGTTCGCGTCACCAGTCACGAAACCGTCAAGCCTTACCTGGCGGTGACGGTGGAGCGGCTGGATGATGTGCGCGACGGCGATGATAGGATGATCGCCGCCCTCGTTGCCAATATCAAATCCATGGCCAAAGATATTCTGCAGCTGATTCCGGGCGATACCCGTCAGGTCTCGGAGCTTGTCGCCGGCCTAGACGACGCTGAGTTGCTGTCAAATCTATGCGCTGAGTATCTTGAGGTGCCCTTGGCTTCCAAGCAAGAGCTGTTGGAAATGGCTTCGCTCAAACAGCGCTCGTTAAAGTTGCTCGAACTGATGCAGGTACAGAAGGAAGCGCTGCAGTTGCAAAGCGAGATCCGCGAGAAGCTGTCAACGAAGATGAGCAAACTACAGCGCGAGGCCATTTTGCGCGAACAGATGCGCACGATCAAGGACGAACTCGGTGACGATGAAGGCAAGCACGGCGACGACTATGTCGATAAGGTGAACAAATCACCGATGCCCGAAGCTGTTAAGAAGACCGCCCTGGACGAAGCTAGGCGGCTAGCCGACCTCGGAAGTTCGTCGCCAGAAACCCATGTTATTCGCAACTACCTCGACCTCTTGATCGCGATGCCATGGGATACCTCGACCACAGACAACCTCGATTTGGTTCAAGCCCGGCAATCACTTGATGCTGACCATTACGGCCTGGATAAGATCAAAAAAAGGATGGTGCAACACCTAGCGGTTTTAAAATTAAAACAAGACCGCAAGGGTTCCATTCTATTATTTGTCGGCCCACCGGGAGTTGGCAAAACCAGTCTAGGTCAAAGCATCGCTAAAGCCCTGGGCCGCAAATTCGCCCGTATTAGCCTCGGCGGAGTGCGCGATGACGCTGAGATCCGCGGCCATCGCCGCACTTACGTCGGGGCTATGCCTGGTCGCATTGTGCAGGCTATTAAGCGGGCAGGCGTCAATAACCCCGTTTTTATGCTCGATGAAATCGACAAAATGGGTCGCGGTTACGGTGGCGATCCCGCCGCCGCCTTGCTTGAAGTTTTGGACCCAGAGCAGAACAGTGCTTTCAGCGATCACTACCTGGATGTTCCCTTTGATTTGTCGAAGGTATTTTTTATCGCGACGGCGAATAACCTCGATTCGATTCCCGGCCCCCTCCTCGACCGGATGGAAGTGATCGAACTAAGTGGCTACACCACCGCCGAAAAACTGCACATCGCTAAAAGCCATTTGTTGCCTAAACAACTCAGTGAACACGGGATGAAGGCCGAGCAGCTTCGCTTAGCCGATGATGCCCTGATGCGCCTCATTACCCATTACACGCGCGAAGCGGGGGTGCGAGATCTTGAACGAAAACTTTCTGAGGTCATGCGCTACATGACCGAGAAGGTGCTCGATGCCGATGGGTTGCCGCTAACGGTTGAACTCAGCGACCTTGAAGAAGCGATCGGGCCGGAGCGCTACGTCCACGAAGTAGCCGAGCGGGTGGTCCCTGCGGGTGTTGTGACTGGGCTGGCATGGACTCCGGTGGGCGGCGAGATTTTATTTATCGAGGCCAGCTTGATGCCGGGCACCGGCAAGCTGACTCTGACCGGACAGCTCGGCGACGTCATGAAGGAGTCGGCACAGATTGCGCTGAGCTTAGTCCGATCAAATTTGCCGTCTTATGTGCCTGGTTTTGACTACGACAAAAAGGACCTACACATTCATGTGCCCGCCGGCGCAATTCCTAAGGATGGCCCCTCAGCCGGGGTGGCCATGCTGACGACATTGGCTTCGCTATTTACCGGTCGCCGCGTCAGCCCGGTCTTAGCAATGACCGGCGAGATCACGCTGCGTGGGTCGGTGATGCCGGTAGGTGGCATCAAGGAAAAGGTCATGGCTGCACATCGCGCTGGGATCGAGCGCATCATCTTGCCTAAGCGCAACCAGAAGGACCTGCGCGATGTGCCGGATGAGGTCAAAGATAAGTTGAAATTTGAATTCGCTGAGACCGCCGAGGACGTGCTCAAGTTCGCACTGGGCATCGAGGTAGCGGACCCGTTGTTAGCGGTGCAAGTGCCTGTATCTACTGCCGCGTCCAGCCCGACATTGTAAAGAAACCTGCCACTTTGCTGGCGGTTGTGTTAGCTTGGTAGTCCTTTTTCCGAATAAGGATGCCCAAGCGCCATGACTGCCACCACTTCCTCAGCGTTAATTCCCGCCGACCAAGCCATCGTCGACGCCGAAATGGCGCTGCACAAGTTGGTGCAGGAAGCTGTCCGCGAGGCGGCGCTAGCATCCGTTCCGGATATGAGCGCGATTAAGCGTCACCTGATCGAGTTACGCGACGAAGCAATCACTGCCAATGAACACGACCTGCCGGCCCTATTTCAACAGCTCTACACCCACCATAGTTTGGCGGCACGAACTTTTGAGACCAAGCTGCCCGATATGAGGGCGCCGTACTTTGCTCACGTCCGCTTAAACGAGCGTGGCAAAAAACGTGATGTGCTCATCGGCTACCAGACCTTTATCGATACCAAGGCCGGGATCACCATCATCGATTGGCGCCATGCGGCGTTGGCAAAGGTTTTTTTTAACTTTCGCGAAGGCGACGATTACGAGCTGGAGCTGCCCGGCCGTATCGCGGCCGGCAACTTGGAGCTGCGCCGAATCATCAGCTTCGATATCGGCGAACTAGTCGGCATTGCCGGCCCGACGTTAACGCTGAGCCGTGAGAAAGGTGGGACTTGGACAAGCCTATCGGGCCAAACCCAACCCGAACTCAGCGGCGGCGCAGGCAAAGCGGTCAACGTCCAGCAATTTGGCATGGGCGCGACCAATAAACGCCTACCGGACGTATCGGCCCTGCTCGATCCAGAACAATACGACATTTTAAACCGAGAAGATCAAGGGGCACTGCTGATACTTGGAGGTGCCGGTAGCGGCAAGACTACGATCGCCCTGCACCGGATGGCGCTGCTGTCCTACCAACGTCCGCGCTTTTATCAGCAGCGAGAAATGCAGGTCGTGGTCCCCGAACAGGGACTCGTTCGCCTTACTCAACGCCTGCTCGCGGGACTCGGCCTGGACAACGTCAATGTCGCCACCTTCGACGCCTGGGTGAGTGATCAAGGCCAGCATATTTTAAAGGGGCTACCGCGGCGTATTTATGATTGGACTCCATCGCAGGTAGTACTCATAAAACGCCACGCGGCGATGAATGCAGTACTCGATGCCTATGTCAACATCCATGTGGAACGCATCACCAAGGCCTTCGCCTTCCTCGTCAAAGGTTGGCATGAGGAACTCGCCGTTGAGTTTACCAAAGATCGCCACCCGCTTATGCAGCGGCTTGATCGCCTGGAACAACGCTGCTTTCAGATCCTTAGTCAGGAAGCAGGCTCGACCAAATGGCGCCGCGACAGCTTGAGCCGATTTTTCAAGGAACGCCGTGATTTACTCTGGGACTGCGAAACAGCTCGCTCTGAACTCTACTGCGAACCGGAGTTGCACGCAGTGCTGCAACGCGAATCAGGCGGCCGCATCACCGCTAGGATGGCTACTGACCTGGCTAAGCACACCCGGCGGCAATTTGAAGATGCACACGGCGGGGTCGCCGATGGCGTCGAACTCGAATTCACCCGCACCGTCGATGGCCAGGAGCTGGAGGTTGATGAAATCGCCGGAACCATGGACGTCGAGGATTACACTGTCCTACTTGGTTGGATGCTACGCCTCCATGGGCGCGTGCAGCGCAAGGGCAAATCATTGCCGGAATACAAGCATCTAGTCATCGACGAAGCGCAGGATCTCGGTCCTTTGGAGCTGCGTCTGCTCGGTTACGCCCAAGCCACCGATGCCACCATGACTGTCGCCGGAGACGCGGTCCAGCAATCAGATCCAACCGTTTCGTTCATGGGATGGGATCAGGTCTTGAGCGAACTACAGGTGCAAGACAGCGAAGAAGCACGCCTCAATACCAACTACCGCTGCCCGCGCCCCGTCGCTGAATTCGGGCGCAAGGTACTCGGTGCGATGGCACCAGCCGAATTACCCAAATCGATTAAAGAAGGACGCGAGGTCATTTTCTCGCTGGTGCCCAACGAAGGCCTCGCCATCGTCGCCATCACCGAAGCACTCAGCACCTTGCTCGACAACGAGCGCCTCGCCTCCGTCGCCATCATCTGCGAAACAGAAGAGAGTGCGCGGCATTTTTACGACAGCCTGCGCGGTACCTGTGATGTGCGCCTGGTTATCGACGGCGAATTCAGTTTCAAACCAGGAATCGACATCACCGACGTCGCCCAGGTCAAGGGGCTCGAGTTTGACTATGTCATCCTCCCCGACGTCAACATCGCCAGCTATCCGGACACGCCGGTCGCGAGGCGTTCCTTGCATATTGCGGTAACCCGCGCCGTTCATCAACTCTGGGTACTCTCAGTCGGACATCCATCGGAGATCCTCACCACGCGGACACCCTCGGCATAACCCCCTGACTGATACAGTTTTGCCCGAAGGATTCGGTTAAATGCCTAATCTTGGTCTATGGCATTGCTCAAGTCTTGAGCGGCTTCTGGCGATAGGCAAAAAAGGGCCCTCCGGATGGGCCTAGCCAAAGCCGCAATGAGGAGATGACGAGCATGAGCGAGACCAAAGGTGAGCACAAAGGTGAGAGTAAAGCAGAAGGCAAAGAAGCCAAGGCCGAAGGCAAAGAAGCCAAGGCCGAAGGCAAAGAAGCCAAAGCAAAAAAAGGTGGCGCTGCAGCCGGTGCACCAAAGATCGCAGATCATAACGAAACGCCGCAGCACACAGCAAGGGCCGAAAAAAAGAACAGCCGCTGGACCGTCAGCACTTGCCTACGCGCCGCGAAGCGCTTTCATTCACGTGCGGAGTGGGCAAGCAATGGCCCGTCTAGCTACAAGGCCGCTGCGGCCAAAGGCTGGCTCGATCAGTGCTGCAAGCACATGACCGCACCAGCATCGAAGGTCGTAGCGCCTCGGCCAAGAAAATCCGCGTAAATTTCTGATTGCATATCCGTTCAACTATTAACTTGAGCCGGTGTTGCCTAAGCTTTGACCGCTAGCCTGCGGTGAGCGTCAAGCAACACCTGCTCAGTGCTCTCCCAGCCGATGCAGCCATCGGTCACCGACTGACCATAGATCAATGGCCCTTTGCCAAGATCCTGTTTACCGGCGACCAGGTGGCTCTCCACCATAAGTCCCAGCAAGCTGGTTTCACCGGCGACGAATTGCTGCACAACCTCATCGAAGACCCGTGGCTGCAGCAGAAAATTCTTATTGCTGTTGCCGTGGCTGCAGTCGATCATGATCAGACGTGCGCGGCCCTCGGCTTCGAGCAAGGCCTTGGTATAGGCGATATCCGCCTTTGAATAATTGGCCCTTCCGCCCCCGCCCCGCAGGACCAAGTGCACATCGGGGTTGCCGGCAGTTTTGACGATAGCGGTGCGACCTTCGCCGTCGATACCAACAAAGGCATGCCTCGCACGAGCGGAAACCATGGCATCAAGAGCCACTTGCAAACCGCCGTCCGTGGCATTCTTAAAGCCCACCGGCATCGACAGTCCACTGGCCATTTGACGGTGGGTTTGGCTTTCCGTCGTACGCGCTCCGATCGCCGCCCAGCTGACCAGATCGGAGGTGTATTGCGGCACGATCGGGTCGAGGAACTCGGTGGCGCAAGGAACCCCTAACTCATTTATTTTAAGGAGAATATCGCGACCCAGGGTTAAGCCATGGATGATGTCATTGCTGCCATCCATATGCGGGTCATTGACCAAGCCCTTCCAGCCGACAGTCGTGCGCGGTTTTTCGAAGTAGACGCGCATCAATAGCAGGATTCGGTCTTTTACTTTTTCGCGCAAAGCTTTGAGTCGGCCTGCGTACTCTAAGGCCGCCGCCGGATCGTGTATTGAGCAAGGCCCAGCTATCACCACTAGCCGCTGGTCCTGGCCGGACAAGGCTAAACGTAGCTCGGAGCGGCCCGCAAGCACCGTAGCCGCAGCGGCCTCGCTAAGTGGCTGGGCCGCGATCAATGCTGATGGCGGGTCCAGTGGTTCAAAGGACAGTACCCGCAGGTTCGTAGTTTCCACGCTCACCCAGACCTCCACCAAATGACATTAACCAGCCGCTAGCATGCCTCAGCATAGCACTCATAACCATCCCTGCCGACGTTCCTGCCGGAAATATGCCGCGAGCAAAGCCACTGCAGCAATAAAGAGAACAGCAGGCAAGCAATAGGCAGTGGCGAGACCAAAGGTGTCCGCCAGCCGCCCGAGCACCAAGTCAAAACCGCCGATGCTAATGTTCATAATCACCATGATCCATATAGTAACACTCCGCCACTTGTCTGGAAAAAGGCGGCTCATGCGCGCCAAATAGACCGGGAAAAATGGGCCGCACAAGCCCACCAGGGAAAATCCCCACAGCTCGCCGTGCATGCCTAAGGCAAAGCCAACCAGCGGCAAGATCAGGGCCGCGTAGATCACCCGCTTCTCCCATCTGGGGCGAAGCCAGAAGGCACAGGCTAGACGCGACAGCGTCAGGACTAGAAAAAATCCGCTGACGTAGCCCGACGTCGCCGATGCCGCGAGGCGATGCACCTGCACGAGATAACTCGTCAGCCACATCGAAGTCGTGACCTCGGCCGCAACATAAATGGCAAAGGTGGCGACGACCAAAGCCTGGAGCGGTGACAGACCGGCAGATTGGACCGTGCGCTGGGTCGCCGCAAGGTGATGCGGCCGCAACCGCAGCCAAGCAAAGATCATGAGTCCGACGTAGGCTGGTGCGCCCAAACCAAAAATTTGTTGCCAGCTCAAACCGTGGGCCAAACCTGCGCCAACGACCGTTGCTCCAGCCATGCAGCCGATGCCATAGGTCGAGTTTTGCGCAGCGAGGACACGGCTCTGTAGGAGGCTCGGCGTACCCTCAAGAACGAGGATCGTCGCCAAGGTACCAAGCGCCGTCACCGCGACCCCGATCAGCGCAGCTAAAACCAATAATCCAGAGTAGCTAACCACGAACTGCGCCCATAGGCCGGCGCTGGCACCGACTGCTCCGATCACCACCAGCAGGGCCCGCTCCGACCAGCGGTTCAAGGCCCAAATCAGCGCCAAGGTTGCGATTGAGGCCGCACCATGACCGATGGCAAGGTATGCTGCTGATTGTGTAAACTCCATCTGTAGAGACTGCATCACCGGCGGCAATAGCGGCCCGCGAATGACATCATAGTAAGCGCTGGCCAACTGACTGGCCATGCCGCCTAGGACAAAGCTCCAGACTACCTGGCTAGATGCAGTGGGCTCAAACTTCGCAGGGGTGCTCACAGGCCGCCGTCCAGTCCAGTAAAATGGAAAAATACGCTTCGAGGAGTATAGGGTTAGCTTCGGATAGACGCTATGCTAGAAGCATCTATGCGACTCATCGGTCCCGACTAAAAAACCATGGAGCTCAGGATGCCCCACAATTCTTCTCCATCCAGCCCACAGCCGCTTGCTGCTAGTACGATCGTCATCAAGATCCGTGACTTGCATAAATCCTACGGACTCAATGCGGTCCTCAAGGGGATCGACCTCGACGTCCACAAGGGGGAACGCATCATCATCTGTGGCCCCTCCGGCTCGGGTAAATCGACCCTCATTCGCTGCATCAATGGTTTGGAGTGGGCCAACAAAGGCAGCATCATCGTCGGCAACAATGCATTAAGCGCCTCTTCGAAGCAGCTTAGCCGCATCCGTGCCGATGTCGGCATGGTGTTCCAACAGTTTAACCTCTTCCCGCACTTGACGATTTTAGAGAATCTTTGTTTAGCGCCGGTGTCGGTCCGTCGCCTACCGCGCTGCGAGGCGGAGGAAC
>Ga0315291_10008326_pt1 | contig 12746 bp, 12 predicted proteins | sample YL17G12_20_MG_FD_203070 | JGI IMG/M metagenome (GOLD analysis project Ga0315291, IMG submission 203070) | Sediment microbial communities from Yellowstone Lake, YNP, Wyoming, USA - YL17G12_20 | ecosystem: Environmental > Aquatic > Freshwater > Lake > Sediment | place: USA: Wyoming | collected... | reverse complement strand
AGGCAGCGTCGCAATCCCGTGCCGTCAAAGAGATTGCTTCGTCGCTACGCTCCTCGCAATGACAGGATGGTGTCCTTCTGAGCCGCCTCTCTTTTGTCATTGCGAGCACCTGAAGGGTGCGTGGCAATCTCACGCCTGAATCCCAAAACCCAATCTCTAAACAAACCCACCTGAAATGCAAAGCGTAAAAATAAAAAAGCAAAATGACAGAGTAAAGGTTAAATTTTTTGCTTTTTGAATTGTCATTTTTATTTTTGACCTTTTATTTTTGAATTTCAATGACCTTCCAATATAGTAGAATGTTGACCGAGCTTTAATTTATACTCATCTCCTGATATTATCTGTGTTACGGTAATGAAGTTCACCGATAAACTGCTTAACGCCAGCCGAAAAAACAAAAGCTGGCTGTGCATCGGACTTGACCCCGACCCGGAGCTTATGCCCGCGGTAGACGTTCTACAATTCAACAAAGCCATTATCGAGGCTACCTGCGACCTGGTCTGCGCCTATAAGCCCAATCTAGCTTTTTATGAAGCTTTAGGGACCGAAGGGCTGGCTATCCTGGAGAAAACCGTTAAATATATGCCTGGTGATATTCCCGTAATTGGCGATGCCAAGCGCGGCGATATCGGTAACACTGCCAGGGCTTATGCCAGGGCTCTCTTTTCGATTCTGGGCTTCGATGCCGCCACCGTCAATCCCTACCTTGGCTTCGACTCCGTAGAGCCTTTTATTAATTATCAAGATAAGGGGGTATTTATCCTGTGTCGAACATCAAACAAGGGAGCCGCAGATTTTCAGAACCTTCGCACCAATGGCCTACCACTATACGAAGCAGTGGCGCAAAAAGCCAAAGAATGGAATATTCATGGCAATATCGGCCTGGTAGTCGGGGCTACCTACTCTGAAGAATTAAAAAAAGTCCGCTCAATTTGCCCTGAAATGCCTTTGCTTATCCCCGGCATTGGCGCTCAGGGAGGGGACCTGGCTTCAGCAGTTGGCTACGGAATGGATGCCCAGGGAGAAAAGGCGATTATCAATGTGTCGCGGCAAATTCTTTATGCCTCAAAGGAAAAGGATTTTGCCCAGGCGGCTAGAAACGTGGCTGAAAAAATCCGCAACCAAATCAATGACTACAGAAATAAAGCTCGGTGATGTAGTCCGGTTGCGCAAAGCGCACCCTTGCGGCAGCTATGAATGGGAAGTGGTGAAGGTGGGCACCAACATCGGCCTCAAATGCCTTAGATGCCAGAGAAGGGTGCTTTTGGAGAGAGGGTTGTTTGAGAGAAGGGTGAAGGAATTCGTTGCCAAAAGCAATTAGCTACCGGGCTTCACAACAAGAAGCACCCCTCTAATCAGCCTGAACCATTTACCCGTGCAGTATGTTAAGCATTTCCAAGCCGTGAATGATCATAGTCACGGCTATGGCAGCCAGCAGCAAGCTAAATACCTTGGAAACTGCCTTCAGCCCACCCTGCCCAAGAAAACGAGCCACCTGTCCTCCCGCCATAAAAATCGCCCAGGCAATAAGCATATTCAGAGCGAATGACACAAGAACCATATAGAGAGGGAATTGAGTGGCCAATAACAACAGAGTTGTTATTGTAGCCGGTCCTACCGTTAGAGGTGTACCAATAGGGACTACAGCTACCATTTCCTCTTTGATTAGTTCTATCATTCGTCCGGTTGTCATGTGTTTTATGGCAAGCACTAGCAAGATAAGCCCGCCAGCGATAGCAAATGAACCTACTGAAATGTTCATTACCCGCAGAATGAACTGCCCGAAAAACAAAAATACAAGACCGACAACGGTAGCTGTTATGGTGGCCACGTGAATCACCTTGTAGCGCTCTTGCTTTGACATGCCTTCACTCATAGAGATGACAAAGGGCAGGATGCCCAGCGCGTCAACAACGATGAATAAGGGCACAAAGGTTAATATGAAATACTGTAAGTTGTTATTCAAGAATACCTTGATCCTTTCTTCGCTCAGTTGGTGGCGTAACTAACCCTTGAAATTTCAATGGCTCGATTGTATTACTGACCCGTACATTTAATGTGGCATCTGTGGCACACGATAAGCTGACCAAGGCAAGAGCAAGCATACAGCAAATCCAGAACATTGCTTCCATCAGGGCATGATAATATTCATATTAAGCCAAGTAGCAGGTACAGTCAATACCCCTTCGCATCAGTATCCGATGGTGTCTTTCACTGTCACTGACTTGCAGCCAGACCACAGTCGGCTTTGTCGGGTAACATGCCTGTGAAAGGGTTAGCTTGATTAGCGAGGATTATAGACGAAATCGGCGGGCCCACCAGTAGTACCCCATCGTAGCAATTAACGCTATCGAGGCAATGGGTGCCCATACGAGTCTGAGGTCCAAGGGGAACGCATCAAGCAGTATTCCTCCCAGTAGCGGACCTATTGCTATACCTGTGGTTTCGCTTAACCCGAAAAGTCCCATATATCGTCCCCTCTGATCTTGTGGAGCGAATTCCCCTATCACTGAGAGTTGAACCGGAGAGGATATAATTTCGCCTGTCGTAATTATCGCCATTGCTCCCAGCGCCCATCCAAATTGTGTAATCCAACCTAAGGATAGATAGCCTAACCCGTAAAGCAAACTTCCAAGCATCAGAGCACGGAATTTCGCCAGCCGCCTGAGGGCAAGCGTCATCGGATATTGAAAGAAAATCACTATCAAGCCATTCAAGGTGAGTAATAGACCATATTGGGCGGTAGAAAAGCCGACCCTATCCACGGCAAAGATGGATAAAGTACTGCCAAGCTGTCCCACCACTATGAACACCAGGAGACTTAACACTGCGAAGACCAGGAAGGCCCGGTCGTCGGCAGTAGGAAGTATGCTACGAAAGCTTACCCTATTACTCGTTCCATATGAAGACTCGCGAATAAAGAAAAAGACAAGGAGGAAAACGATGCCACAGGTTAAAGCCGGAATCCCAAAGAGCCAGGCATAGGGCAAAAAAGTGGCCAAAAATCCCCCTATGGCAGGGCCAGCAGCCCAGCCTATGTTAGCTCCTATACGAATGATCCCATATGCCTCTGTCAGCCTCTCTTTCGAGGTAAAATCTGCCACCATGGCTGAGATCACAGAACGTGTTGTGGTGGCCATTGACCGACCGGCGATGTAGACAACTGCAATGGCCCACACTGGAGCTGAAATCCCAATAAGAACAGCTAGTCCTGCATACAAGAATACACTTACTAAAGCAGCCATAAGTAGAATCGGGCGCCGGCCGAATCTGTCTGAAAGCACTCCTCCAAACGCCTGACAAATGGCTGAGCAAAGCCCACCGGCCAAGAGGATCATTCCGACCAGAGTCATGGAAAGACCTCTATCCTGATAAAGATATAAAGATAGAAACGGTATGCAAACGGACCAACCGATTGCTCTGAAAAACTCAATGGTAGCCATAACCCATATCGCAGACTCAAATCGGTTAAAAACATTCCGCAATGGGTTTTTGGCTTTTCCTGATAACTCTTCCATGGCCTGCGTAAAACACCAGATTATAACTCTTTTGGGTGCGCTTGCCTTCTAGTCTAACTAATAATCCCTGCGGCAACTACGAATAAAAAACGGTGAGGGTGGGCGCCGACATCGGCCTTAAATGCCTCAAATGCCAGCGAAGGGTGCTTCTGGAGAGGGGAGTATTTGCGAGAAGGGTGAAAGAACTTGTCTCCAAAAGTGACCGACTAGCTTCGCGACAATAAAAAACACCCTGCAATCGTTCTCTGTGCGGTGTGCAAGACATACTCTGGAGTTAAGGAGTCACAAGTCGCTAGAAAGTTCAATAAAGGACGGCGGAAGAATATACCATTTCTCAACTATCTTTTAAGGCGCTTTGTCCACTGCTTCCGGAACTTGTTGACCTTGGGCGAGATCACCGCCTGGCAGTATGCTTGTTCCGGATGTCGTGAAAAGTATTGCCGGTGGTAGTCTTCTGCAGGATAGAATTTGTCCAGCGGCGCAACCTGCGTCACGATGGGTTTCTCCCACAGGTGAGCTTCGTTAAGTTTCCTGATGAGCGCTTCGGCGACGGCTCTTTGTCGATCGTTGTGGTAGAAGATGGCGGAACGGTACTGTGTCCCCACATCTTCACCCTGCTGGTTCAATGTCGTCGGGTCGTGGACGGAGAAGAAAATCTGCAGGATTTCCCGGTACGAAATCTTGCCAGGGTTGAAAGTCAACTGAACCGCCTCGGCATGGCCGGTGTTATTGGCACAGACCTCCTGATAGGTCGGATTGACAATGGTGCCGCCCGTGTAGCCGGAAATCACATCCTCAACCCCATCCACCTCCTTAAAGATCGCTTCCATGCACCAGAAGCAGCCGCCAGCAAGGGTGGCAACTTCTGCTCTAGCACTCACGGTCATAGCTTGTTCTCTGGTGCGAATTTCAGCGCAATGCCGTCTATGCAATAGCGTTTGCCGGTTGGTGCCAGGCCATCATTGAAAACATGACCGAGATGGGCGCCACACCGAGCGCAGAGCACTTCCGTCCGCACCCTTCCCTCACTTGTATCAGGTTGCTCCGCTATGTTGAGTGGCGAGACTGGTTCGTAGTAACTTGGCCAACCCGTCCCGGAATTGAACTTGGTTGAACTGCGAAAAAGGTCAGTGCCACAACGTACGCAGCGGAAAATACCTGGTTCATGGATCTGGTCAAATGTACAGGTGCCCGGAACTTCAGTGCCTTTCCTGGCGGTGATTTCGTACTGCTCTGCGGTCAGTAATTTCTTCCATTCTGCGTCTGTTTTTTCCACCCTCTCTACCGTCACCACCTTGTTTTGTTTGGCATCATAAATCTTGACCTTTGCCATATGCTCACCTCCTATGGGCTTCACAAGCCAATTATAGCACCGTAGGCAAGTCTCACCTGCCCGTCATCGGTGTCTGCGACTGTTGACATCGTATGAATAGTAGTTTATCGTTAATGTAATGATGAAGGCGAAAGATGCGAAACAGCCTCAGGATAAAAGTCGCCCTTTGAGGAGTCCGGTCACTTATTATGGCGACTATTAGGAGGAGCCGATGAACAAAGAAGACAAGAAAATAAAAGCCCCAAATGCCATCAAAAAGATGTTGCTGGCGGATGAACAAGTTATGGCAGTCATAAAGCAATCGAGGTTGAAGGCAGCCATCACACCCGACTCCATAATAATCACTAACCAGAGGATAATCAGGTGTTCTCCATCAGCCCTGGGATTACGCAAGGAGCTTGAAGATTACAGATATGAAGATATAGCCAATTTGAAAATCGATAAGGGAATTTTGTTTGCCACCATCACCATAAAGCGACGATTCATGAGCGAGGATCTAATCCTGGACAACCTCCCAAGAAGTCGGGCGGATTACATTTCCAGGGTCATTCAGGAGAATCTCAGGCGAATGAGTAGCGCCACCACGTCCCCAGTTACAACCAATCAGCGGACTCCTCCAACTTCGCCAGAGGACCCTCTCCAAGTCCTGAAGCTTCGCTTTGCCAGAGGAGAGATTACTAAGGAACAATTTGAGGAAATGAAGAGAGCGTTGGAGTAGACTTGGCCGACGCTCTGGTTGCCCTCTGCCCTGTTCCCGTAGCTGTGATGAGATAGGGATGGAGTCTGCGTACACTTCTCAAATGCCAGCGCAAGGTGCTTCTGGCAAGAGACGTGTTTGGGAGAAGGGTGAAGGAATTTGTCTCCAAAAGTGACTAACTAACCAGCTTCGCGACAATAAAAAGCACCCAGCGATGGTTTGTGTAGTGAAGTAACATCTCAGGCAAATGTGCAATTCAGTTCTAGATATGCTATGGACCTCTGCTTCGCTGTTTTGTCGCCCATACAGCCAGCGCTATTCTTCAGACCCCCCTTTGTTCCAGATTTGCGCTGAGCCTATCACGAATACCGCTGTCGGTCAATATGGAGCGGAGGGACCATATCATCTGTTCAATATCCCCTTGAAACACAAGGGGTCAGAACCCTTGATGTCGCCATAGCCAAGTAACGCCGACGCGCGGCAGCCGCCCCGGCAGTGCTCGGGCGCGTATTCGCAGCTCCGACACGGCCCACTCATTGCCTCTTTCTGCAACATCCGTAGATCATTCAGAACGGTCGATTCGTGCCAGATTCTGGCAATGGAATCAGTGAGGAGATTGCCCAGCGGGTAATCGTGCAGGAAAGGACATGGATACGCGGTCCCATCTGCACCGATGCTCAGTTCATCGTGTGCCGCCGAACAGATCATCCTTCCATCGACCACATTGGAGATAACAGGAGGATTCAGCAGAAACAGAAACGTCGATTCCGTTGAGATGTTGATCCGGCCAGCCAACTCTCGACTTTTCTTGGCTAGGGTCCTGCAAAGCTTCAGTGAGCCCTGCCTGTCGAGCTCAAGTTTGCTCTTATTCGGTTTTCCCCGCCCAGCTGGGATGAATGGTATGGCCTTGAAGGCGTCACAGCCGAGTTCGACCGCCAGATCGATCACCCCCTCAAGACGGTCAATGTTCTGCGCAGTCGCTGTGGTATTGACGCTGGTAGATAATCCCTCATCTTTGAAGCGGCGAAGAGCCTTGCATGCGCTTTCAAAAGCCCCATCCCTGCCGCGAAATCGGTCGTGCTGCTCGCCGATGCCATCTATACTAACCTGAATTTGAAACACGGGGAGATCACGCAGTCCCTTGATGGTCTTGGGCGAAATATGAAATCCATTGGTAGCAATGGCCACCCTCATGCCGGTCTCGGCAAGATAGGCGAGGAGTTCGAGGATGTCGTCCCGCATGAACGGTTCCCCACCAGTCAATGAGAGATAGAGGATTTTGGCGGCGGAAAGAACGTCGATAAGATGAAATGCCTCCTTCGTGTCCAGTTCCCTTCTACCTTTGCGCCCCGAGTTGGTAAGACAGTGAGGACAGCTCAGGTTACAAGCGTAGGTCACATCCCAGATAACAGTCTTTGGTGCAGAAAGGGGGAGAAGGCCAATCATGGGGATGGGCTTCGGCACTGGTGATGCTCTTGAGAGCGTCTTTTCAATAAACTGGACAGCACTTGCGCTGTTGAGCTTCTCGAGAGTCTCATCCCATTTTCGGGTCGCTGCTTCTGCCGTCAGGTCGAAAGTGGTTTGACATTCCTCGCGGATTTCATCAATGGAATGCGCTCCGGTGCACATTTCGGCGATAAACGTCTCTTGTTCATCCAGCTCGATCTCCGCCGGCAGAAACGGATTGAACAAGATACCGCCGAATGCCTCGCTTCGCAGCGTGATGAAGGAAAACAAGGCAGGCGCGGGACAGCCCACCTTATTCTGGTGCTCTGTTGCTGTCATTCCTCTCGGATCTGCTTGAGCATTAGGGTGAGCGCCTTGCGGTTCGCAGGGCTGAGCTTGGCGATCACCTTCTTCACCCGAGCTGTGTTCAGCTTTGCGGAAAGTTCCTTGATATCTTTGACACCGCTTTCCTTGCAGATATCCTTGAGGATATCCTCGGTGAGGTTTTGCCTCCACCGATCAGCGGGATCAATGGCCAAGCACGTCTTTCCGCCGATGTCTATCGGTCCAAGACAACCAACCGGTGCCTGGCAACCGTGGATGGAAGACTTACAGATGGGAGCAACAAGGTTAGCTGGGCATTTAATGGAGTACTTACAGATGAGACCAGAAAGGTTAGCTGGGCATATAATGACCTGCCCGGTTGGTTTCTTATAGATGCCGAAAGCCCATGCTCCGGAACTCGGTCCGACGTCCAACGTACTTGGGTCGCTTGGGTCGACGTTCACCGACTGATGGGAGATTAGTTCTTCCGGAACCAACCACTGGACAAATTCCAGCCCCTGATGAGTTTTGGCGTCAGCCGTTATCGTGCATAGCTGTAGGATATTCTTCGGCCAGCTACCATCTGTAGGAAGAAAACCATCATTGGCAGCATCGCTGGGAGGTTGTTCGTTGTAATTCATCTTATTGATCTGACTAAGAGCAGCTTCGGATGCTGGATTATCAGGAATTGGGCGTACCTTCATAAAGTCATCATCAATAAAGCTATTTAAATCTTCAGCGAAAGCATCCAAATAAATGCCACTACCACCGTTACCATCGCCGTAGGCACCATAATAGGCAGTGGCCACAACATTGTTCTGTCCCACCGTAAACCCCGGTCCGGTATTATACGGAATAAAGAGTGGACTATCTTTACATCCTGTGATCGCCCAAAAGGCAAAATGGAAGGTATAATGCGGCCCAGTATATCCTGGAATATTCCCGGAATCTATTGGAGACTGTACTGAAGGCAAGTCTATTTGTTGCCCCGTTTGCACTTGTGTAACATTTACACCAGGTGGCTCGCCCGGATGCGGATAAATCGTTATTAAGCCGCCGCCACTTCTGTTATGTCTATTGACGGAAGGGTTGCGAGCCACATGTGTGACCGTGAGGTAAAGCTGATTATTGTTACTCATAGATTCTCCTTTCTCTGTTGATATGAATTCTGGTTCTGTGCTGCACGTGGTGAGACATTCCTACTCTGTCGCTGCCGCCGATCAGTTCATCAAAATCCATTTATAAAAATCCAAATGCTTGAAAAAGCCCAATTCACATTTCTATATGTGCTGGGCTGAACAGGATCAGAATTATGACAACTCTCTGGCACACACATTCGACTACTCAGCTTGACATGAGTCTTAAAGCACTCTTCTTTACTGGATATACTTTTATAGATACCACTATACAAATATCTAGTGGAAATTGTCAATAGTTTTTGTGCGGTGTCCAAGACATGCTATAGAGTTAAGGAGCAACGATACATCTTTTGATGCAACTAAGTAACATTTCAAGCTTATGTGTGGTAGAAAACAGAGACACTATGTTGTGATGATTTGTAGAAATCGTGACACAAAAATCATTGCGAGGCTGATGAAGTGTAGTGGCGGAGCTTATCTCCGCCTTACCCTCACAGATTGGTGGGGTTGTTGTAGTTAGAGATTGTCGAGCCCCGACAAGTCGGGGCTCGCAATGACAGGAAGGGGAAGGTGGCTGGCAACGACAATATAACCGTACCTCCGCCCTTATGGGCGGAGGTACGAGGAAAGATCAAAACAGATCCCAGCTGCCGACATTGCACTGCCCGGAAGAGTTGCCTCCCACGGCAACCACGGTGCCGTCGAACTTAAGCCCAGCCGTGAAAGCAGAGCCTGCGGCGACCTGGACGATGTTCGTCCAGCTGGTGACATTACACTGCCCGGCGCTGTCACTTCCCACAGCGACCACGGTGCCGTCGAACTTAACCCCAACCGTGAAAGCATCTCCTACGGCGACCTGCTTGATGTTCGTCCAGCTGGTGACATTACACTGCCCGGCGCTGTTACTTCCCACAGCGACCACGGTGCCGTCGGACTTAAGTCCCACCGTGTGACAGCAGCCTGCGGCGACCTGGACGATGTTAATCCAGCCGCCGACATTGCACTTCCCATTACTGGTGTCCCCCATGGCGACCACGGTGCCGTCAGCTTTAAGCCCCACCGTGTGGTATTCGCCTGCGGCGACCTGGACGATGTTCGTCCAGCCGCTGACATTGCACTGCCCGTTATTGTTCCATCCCACGGCGAGCACGGTGCCGTCGGACTTAAGCCCTAGCGTGCAGGTGCCTGCGGCGACCTGGACGATGCCCGTCCAGCCGCTGACATTGCACTCCCCGGTGTTGTTATATCCCACGGCGACCACGGTGCCTCCGGACTTAAGCCCCACTGTGTGCTCCCAGCCTGCGGCGACTTGGACGATGCCCCACCAGCCGCCGACATCGAGCTGCCCGGAGAAGTTGTCTCCCACGGCGACCACAGCGCCGTCGGACTTAAGCCCCACCGTGAACATGCCGTGTGTGGAGACTATCTCGGCGTATTTCTCAAAGTTGGCCGTTATGAAGTAGTCTCCATTCATGGTGATGGTAGTCCACCCAGCATTAACATTGGCAATGGTGCCGACATGGCCAGTCCAGTTGGCAAACCGGTAGCCAGCAGCTGGGGTCGCTACCAGGTTGACCACCGTTCCCGCGGCACGCGTAACAGTACCCACGCCAGGGGTGGTTACCGTACCTCCAGCGGTACTGGTGAGGGTGAGGGTATAAGAAGCACCAGGCTGACTACAGCCTACCATCCCGGCAGTTAAGGCTACCATAACCAAAAAAATGCTAGCTATTGCCACGTAATGGTGTCTCTTCGAACTAAGTGTTTTCATACTTCACCTCCAAATTTTTGCAGTTGCCCTGAACAAATTCCAAATGTCAAAACCCATTTACAAAAATCCAAATGCTAAAGTCCAAATGCTTAAGTGCCAAAACTACTCCTTCGTCATTGAAATCCAACTTTTATCCTTGGGGCTTTGAGCTTCTCCCGATTAAATCGGGATTGAACTTTGTCATTTTCTTGTAGAGGCTATTCTTATCGAGACTTAGATACTATTCTACCACTATCTGAGAAATTGTCAATGGCTTTTGTGCGGTGTCCAAGACATACTACAGAGCTAAGGAGTCACAAAACGCTAAAAAGTTGGATAATAATCCGACCAAGGGTTGGATAGCAATCCGACGAGGAGTTGGCTTTATCATCTCTGTGTGTTAGTTTATATGTTGTCTTATGGCTCGCTGTATCTTTCATATTGATTTGGATGCCTTCTTCGTTTCTGTGGAGCAGGCGCTTAACCCGGAGCTGAAGGGAAAACCGGTAATCGTCGGTGGAGACCCCGAGCGCCGCGGCGTTGTTGCCTCTGCTTCCTATGAAGCGCGACCTTTCGGCATCCATGCCGGCATGCCGCTATCCAAGGCACGCCGCCTTTGTCCTCAGGCAATCTTCATACAGGCTAATTTCTCACGCTACAGAGATGCTTCGAACAGATTTATGGGAATCCTTGCCGATTTCTCGCCTGATATCGAACCATTAGGGCTGGACGAAGCTTATCTTGATGTCACGGGATGCGTAGAACCTTATGGCTCTCCCCGGAAACTGGCACTGGCGATAAAAGAAAAAATGAATAAGGAGCTCAATATCACAGCTTCCGTGGGCATAGGTACATGCAAGGTGGTGGCCAAAATTGCTTCAACCCTGTGTAAGCCCGATGGGCTGCTCGAGATAGCCCCGGGAGAGGAACAAGCCTTCCTCAATCCACTCCCCATAGCTAAATTGCCGGGAGTGGGCGAAAAAACAGAGCAGTCCTTAAAAGAGCTGGGAATAACAACAATAGGGGAATTAGCCTCGCTGCCTTTAGACACGATAACAAGACGATTGGGAGCAACTGGAGCAGTGATTCATAACTATGCGAGGGGGATAGATGACCGAGAAGTTGAGGCGCCGGGTGAAGCTAAATCCATTAGCCAGCAGCTTACTTTTGCCCGCGATACCCTGGACCGCAATTTTCTTGAGGCTAACCTGCACAATCTATGCCAGGAAGTCTGCCAGGAGCTGCGCAGCCAAAATAAAAGGGCAAAATGTGTAGCTATAAGACTGAGGTATGCCGACTTTAAGACAATCACCCGCCAGGTCACCTTACAAGAAGCTAGCGACGTTACCCAGGTTGTTTTTGCCACAGCGCAGCAGTTGCTGAGTAAAACTCTGGCAAAACAAGAAAAACCAATACGACTCATAGGTATTCGAATATCAAGCCTGGTTGGCGAGGAGAAACAACTCCCGATGTTTGATCCCAGGGTCGCAAAGTTTGGGCACTTAGATCAAGCCGTAGACAAAATTCGTAAGAAATACGGCCCGACAGCGATAAAAACAGGCGACGACATTCTTTCTGAAAGCAGCAAGAGAAACTCTAAATACTAATTTCTAAATCCTAAACAAGTTCAAAGCACAAATGACCAAATGGTCAAAACTTAGGATTTTGAATTTCGTATTTGCCTAGTATTTAGTGCTTAGGATTTCGGATTTGGAGCGGAGCGCTTGCGGGATTTGGAATTTAGGCATTGAGATTGCCACGCACCTTTCAGGTGCTCGCAACGACACCTCATTCTGTCTTTGCGAGGCTGACAAAGTCAGCCGAAGCAATCTCGGTGGGGACAATTGAGATTGCCACGGGCTTCGCCCTCGCAATGACTGAAGGGGGGCTTGTTTTGTACTTATAATACGAAGTATAATTGACTACCTTTACCTATAAAAGGAAAGGAGAAACATGGCGGATTATGCCTTTTTCCACAAGCAATTTATGCCACTATCCGAAGCCAAAATCGGAATCCTGACCCATGCCCTCCACTACGGCACCGCTTGCTTCGAGGGCATCCGCGGTAACTGGGATAGCGAGGAGAAAAGATTTTGTCTTTTTAGAATTCAAGACCACTATAAACGCATGCTTGGCGGCTGCCGCATCCTGAAAATAAATCTCCCCTACTCCATTGACAAGCTGTGCCAATTGACCGGGGAGCTTGTGGAAAGAAGTGGCTACCAGGAAGACGTATATATCCGTCCTCTGGCCTATAAAAGCTCCGAAGCAGTAGGAGTTCGCCTTCACAACCTGGAGGGTGATTTCTTTATTGTCGTGACCACACTCCCCCCGTACCTGGATACAGAAAATGGTGTCCGCAGTTGCGTCTCATCGTGGCGTCGCGTGGATGATACCATGATTCCACCGCGAGGCAAGATTTGTGGCATCTATGTAAACAGCGCTCTGGCTAAAACCGAAGCCTGGGAAAATGGCTTTGATGAAGCAATATTGCTAACTCAGGATGGACATGTCTCCGAAGGCAGCGGTGAGAATATCT
>Ga0315291_10008324_pt1 | contig 12748 bp, 9 predicted proteins | sample YL17G12_20_MG_FD_203070 | JGI IMG/M metagenome (GOLD analysis project Ga0315291, IMG submission 203070) | Sediment microbial communities from Yellowstone Lake, YNP, Wyoming, USA - YL17G12_20 | ecosystem: Environmental > Aquatic > Freshwater > Lake > Sediment | place: USA: Wyoming | collected... | reverse complement strand
CAACGAGGACCAGTTTGCCGATTTCCGGCATCCTGTCCACAGGTCGAGCAAGGACGTCAGCTACGATTATCCCCACCGATGCTACGTCAAATGCGAGAGCCCCCAACTGTTACGCCCTCCACTTCCACGCGTTTCGTCTGCCGAGTGACGGTTACCAATACAGCGGCATTATAACACGGTGTAGATCGCTGCGCAACCTGCTGACGGGCTGAGTCATCCTCAGTTCTCCTGCGCGGCGGCAGACAAGGGTGTGCGCGCGAGCCGGTTTCGGGAGAGACACACCCCGTCGCGACTAAAACGGCGGACGTGACAGAGCACGTCCCTCCGAACCACCTCATTCTTCACGAGTCGCTTCCGAGAACTTGACAAAACTAGGGATGATTCAACGATCTCATCGCTTGACATTTGTACGAGTTCTGATGTATGATTACGACGGTAAGCAGAATAGCGAAATTGCTAACTGTGGGCGATTCGGAGGAAACAGGCGATGAGGAAAACAGCGACGTGGATGTGGCTGCTTAGAGCGCTTCTTTTCGTGACATGGCTGGGTCCGTTCTTGGAATTGGCTGGAATAAGCAACATGGTGGGCCGGGGGGCACTGGGACACCCGGAGCGAGGTATTCCGCTGTGGGTAGCCGGATGGGCGTTGACCTGGATAATGCGTAAGACCATTCCCCGGCCGGCCCTGTACATGAACGCATTAGTGCGGTTCACCATCCTGTTCATCTGCATCCTTGGTTCGAAGTACATGAGTTCCGTCAATCATGTTCTGAGCCTTGCCGTGGTGGGCTGTGGCGTTCCGTCCTGGGCGGACGGCAACCTCATACCGAAGATGTTGGCTAAGATGCGTATTCCGCCGGATATAGTGGGAGCGGAACAGCCTGCGCGCCCAGCAATGGACGATTATTTCAGAACCGTGACCGGCATTCACAAGGCATATTTGATTGGTTTCGGAGTCCTTGCCACCCTGGTCGCAATCCCTTATACATTACTGACGGTCTATGGTCTTTTTGCACCCTTGGGAACCGAAGAGAGGCTCGCGGTGGTTTCCTTCTACCTGATAGCCGATATCGCGCTCTGGATGATGGCAGCGTACGGGTTGAGGTACATGGCGTTCTTGCGAAGAATGAGGAGAAGTGGTTCAGATCGCAGTAAGTCGTCGGGGACGGAGAGCGGCCTGGCTGATGGAGGGGCGACCAGCCGCTTCGCAGAGAACAAAATGAGAAAGAAGGTGCGGCTCGCCGTGGTCTGCACGATTGTCGTTACGGTGCTATTACTTTTGACGGGGGTTTACGTTACTGCCGCCCGTGCAGCGCGTCTGGATCGTACGAGCCACGAATATGCATGCAACTCGTTAGAGCACATTCTTGGCACGTGGGACATCCAAGAGCTTTCGACCCGCGCAACAGACGAGCTGAAGCAACGAATAGAGCGTGAACGCTGGCACGAGAGATTTGATCAGTATCGCCAACAATTGGGCTCCTTGACGACATTGGGAACCGCAAAGGGACAAGCAACCATCTACCTCTCACTATTCGGTCGGCATCAAGACGCCACCGCGGACTATGGCGTTGAAGCGCACTTCAAGAACAGCAAGCTCGTAGATGTAAGAATATGCCTATCAAAACACGAAGATCGCTGGTTGGTGTCGGATCTAGCGCTGTTCATCCAGTACCGATTTGGAGGTGATGATCTGGTTTCCGCGGTTCTAAGCACCGCGTCTAAGGGCACGCTTCACGTGACCAACGCTGCGGGCTCGGGCACGTGAACTCGTAACCGTTGGCGAACTAAAGATGATTGAGGCACAATACAGAACATTTTGGCGGCGTTTCTGGGCCGGACTGGTTGACTGGTTCGTGGTGACGCCCTTGTGTCTCCTTCTGGGTCAGCTGATGGGAATTTGGGGGGTCGCGGTGTCCCCACCGATTCGTGCGCTGTGGCAAATCGTCGGCTGCTTATGCGCGCCCGCTTACAGCATTCTGCTCCACGGAAAATACGACAGCCCGTCTGGAAAATAGACGCATTCCTTGATGCGTTGAAGCGTCTCCTCAAACGGCCAGCTGTCCTGCCATGTATAACTCGGTGTGACACACGAGACATCACCGCAATAGCAGGACTGAGGCGCCGCCGGTAAGAAAGCCTCCACCCTTCTTATTGCGGGCGAAGCGAGGAAGCTCAGGCGACGCGTTTCGCCTCGCTGCTGCCTGCCCAAGGGCGTTCGCCCGGTCATTGCGAGAAGTCCGCCGCGGCAATCTCATGGGTCGCAGCAGCTTCGGTCAAACGGGATTGCTTCGCTATCGCTCGCAATGACGAGGTCAACAAAGACGTTTGAGGCTAGATAGTGTTGCGCGGAATTACGCACCTAAGCTAGAGAGTGTCGCTTCTCCATTCCGAGTCCGTCCAGACCACGAAGTTCCAGTTTCCCCTTCATCTCGGTCTGTGATATACTACGCGCGGGTCAGGGAGCTACGGTGCGGAAGCAAACAAACGGCACGAATACGGAGTTTGCGCAATAGGTTGCGCAATCAATGCCTCGCGACGAAAATCTCACGGCTTGCACAATGGTGAACGGTGTTCTTGTTATAGACAAACCGGCAGGGTTAACGTCACACGATGTGGTTAACCGGATACGTACCGTGGTCGAGCAGAAACGCGTCGGTCATGCTGGCACGCTCGACCCGATTGCTACGGGGGTTCTCCCGCTGTGTCTCGGTGGAGCAACGCGCATCGTCCAGCTCCTGCAACAGGGACACAAGACGTACCGGGCAACACTTGAGTTTGGGCTGATAACCGATACGCAAGACATAACCGGCACCGTAATGGAAAGAAGGGCGATCCCTAATCTGGCAGCGCCCGAAATTGAGGAAGTTCTCGGCAGATTTCGTGGCGATATCGAACAGGTTCCGCCGCTGTTTTCTGCGATCAAACGGGACGGCGTCCCGTTATACCGGTTAGCGCGACGCGGACGGGATGTATATCGTCCACCGCGAAAGATATCTATCTACCGGCTTGAGCGTGTTGATCTGTCGGGAACGCAGATGACGTTCGAGGTGGAAAGTTCGAAGGGAACGTACGTGAGGACGTTGTGTCACGATATTGGACTTGTGCTGGGTTGCGGTGCAACGATGACCGCGTTGCGCAGGTTAGCGTCAGAACCGTTCAGCGAGTCTGACGCGGTGCCCCTTGAGAAGATAACTTCTCTCGAGGACGTCAGGACGGCGCTCATTCAGACCGATCGTGCGTTGGAATTTGTGCCGGCGCTCTATGTGAACCCTGAAGCGGTTCGCAAGGTGCTCCACGGTCAGCCTGTCGGAAAAGAGATGCTGACGGGCACCGTACCTGAAGTTGGCGCATGGGTTCGGCTGTATGACGAGGACGGCACTTTTCTCGCTGTGGGCAAAATAGCGGAACACAACGGCATGATCAAAGCACAGCCTAAACGGGTGTTGCTCGAAGAAATGCCCGAATGAAGGCCTGGGTATGAAGATCGTTCGTGACCTGATACGAAGCAACGTGGGAGTTCCCGAACGTCTCATTGTGACGGTCGGGGCTTTTGACGGTGTCCATCTCGGTCATCAGCGTGTGATCAAAGAGGTGGTTGATTGGGCACAGCAGTTGACGGATGCGGGCAGCGGACAAACCGCAGTTCCCGGATTGTTAACGTTCGAGCCGCACCCGCGCGAGGTTCTCAATCCGCAGACTGTTCCCGGGCTGTTGACGACGCCGGAGCGGAAGTTGGAACTCATCGCAGAACTCGGGATAGCAATCGCATTCATTCTGAAATTCGACAAAACGCTCGCGAAGATGTCCGCAGAACGGTTCGCGCGCGATGTTCTCGTAAAGAAGCTGCGGATCGAGGCGATCGTGCTCGGTCACGATTACCGGTTCGGGGCAAAAGGCGCCGGCGATTATGATACGATGGTCGAACTCGGAAACCGGCACGGGTTCAAGGTACGGCAGGTCGAGCCGGTCGTCGTTGATGGAAACACCGTAAGCAGCACGCTGATAAGAACGAGGATACTCGAAGGGGATCTCGAGGGGGCAAGCAAGTTGCTCGGACGATGTTACTCGGTTTCTGGCACGGTGACGAAAGGTCTCGGTCTCGGACAGATACTGGGTTTCCCGACCGCCAACATGGAGGCACAGAACTGCTTGATACCGCCTGACGGCATATACGCTGTGATCGCGCGGTTCAACGGCGAAGAGCTGCCCGCCGCACTGTATATAGGCACAAGCCCAACGGTCAAGGAGACCCCTGAACGAACGATTGAAGTGCACATCATTGATTACCGCGGCGACCTGTATGGAACGCAGATCGAGGTCGCGTTCGTTAAGAAACTTCGGGGCGATACGAAGTTTGACGACAGCACGAGCTTGAAACGCCAGATCGCGAAAGATATTGAGGAGACAAGACGGATCATTGAACGTGTCAAAGGTGCTGCGTAGAGCAGCACTCAAAACTGACCGTAACGGATGAAGAGTAGGGGAGGTAACATGAGACGACCATTGATTGCAGGAAACTGGAAACTGAATTGCACGCGACCGGAAGCTGCAAAGCTGGCTGAGGGCATTGTGCGCGGCGTTGTGGACGTGAAAGGGGTAATCATCGTCGTGTGCCCGCCATTCACAGCTCTGGCAACGGTGAATGAGATCATTTCGGAAACGAATGTCGCGTTAGGCGGTCAGGACGTGTTCTGGGAACGTTCCGGCGCGTACACAGGCGAGATCTCGCCGGAAATGCTGCGCGACGTAGGGTGCTCCTATGTGATTGTCGGACATTCGGAACGGCGCCAGTATCTCGGCGAAACCGATGAGATGGTGAACCGGAAAGCGCGTGCTGCATTAGCAGCGGGGCTTAGAGTGATGATGTGCGTTGGCGAAACGCTTGAGGAGCGGGAAGCCGGCAGAATGGAAGAGATCGTGCGGAGAGAGGTTGTCAAGGGGCTTGCCGAGATTAGCGCGGAACAACTGAAGAACCTCTCGATCGCGTACGAGCCGATCTGGGCTATTGGTACCGGCAAAACGGCAACACCCCAGCGGGCGAACGAAGCGCACGAGTTCATACGAAACATCGTCGGCGAGCTGTACGGCACAAAGGTTGCCGAGACATTCATCATCCAGTACGGTGGCAGCGTGAAGCCGGACAATATAGCGGAACTGATGGCTGAACTGCATGTTGATGGCGCGCTCGTCGGTGGTGCAAGCCTGAAAGCCGATTCGTTTGTCAAGATAGTCAAAGGAGGGCAGAAGTAGCGTTTCCGGCAGTTCGGATGTTTGCGACGGAGAGCGATTTTCAACGGGAGGTGAATTGAACAGCAGGCTGCTGACAGTGGCAGAATGCGACAGCGCCGTGTATGATTGCCGCGCGATTGTAGGAGGAGGAAGATCATGGTGAGAATAGTTGATTATCTCTCCCCGGAACGGGTCGTATACCTCAAAGGCAAAACGAAACAGGAGGCGCTCCTTGAGCTGGTTGACGCAATCGGGAAAGCGCCCGAAGTGAGCGACAAGGAGCAACTCCGCAAAGCAATCTTCGCCAGGGAGGAGATCATGAGCACCGGCATCGGGCTTGAGATAGCTGTGCCACATGCAAAACTGCCTTCGATCTCCAACTTCGTCCTCGCAGTCGGCATCTCCAAAGACGGGATAGAGTACGATTCGCTCGATGGGAAGCCGGTAAAAATCGTCGTGATGATCGCTGGACCTGCCGGAGACCAGGAACTCTATCTCAGGATTCTGGCGAGTGTCACGCTCCTGCTCAAGAACGCTCGGACACGCGATAGAATCATCAGTGCTACCACCCCAGCCGAAGTGAGAAACACGTTTGCCGCCACGACTGAAAACGCTTCGAGTTGATGCTTCCGTGATTTGTTCAATCTTATGGCAGGCACCAAGAGGGTGCGTGACTCTCTGTTTCGGTCACCCTCGCCCCGTCCCTCGAGAGAGATTCGAGTCAGGTCTTGAGTGTTAGGAAAGCCTTTTTGAACTCCTCAGGGATTCTGACCGGTTTGCCTCGGTTGTCAACAAACGCACCATACACCGTTGCGGTGACCGCTTTGCTGCCGCGCGTGAGGTTCATGATCACCTGACGAACCTTCGCTTTGACTAACCCGATCTCGAGCGGGGTGAGATGCACCTCTAACTCGTCTCCTATGAACGCCGGCGCATGAATGCTCATATCTATTCGTGTCACGACGATGGAAAGCCCCCTTTCGAGCCAAGCTTGAAAGGATATGCCGAAATCTTCCATGGCTCTCGTGCGCGAATGCTCGAGGTAGTTCACGAACACCGCATTATTGACGCGACCTTCGACATCAACTTCGTACGACCGGACCTGAATGCGGGCGACGTGTGTCTTATACATCGCTCACATCGGTTCTGCTATCGTTAAGCAGTGGCCTGTCTCTATTCTGTAGGGGCAGGTTTCAAACCTGCCCCTACACGCGCAGCCCTTGGTCACCCAACGCGCCGTCCTGACCGTGCAGCAGAAACTCGTCACAAGGACTTTTCGAGCTTGTTCTCGCGTTTTTCAAGCTCTTTCTCACGCTTGTCCAGTTCCTTAGTGCGTTTGTCCAGCTCTTTTTCGCGCTGGCCGAGCTGTTCCTCGATGCATTGCTCGCGGTGCGTATAGGGAGGTCGTTGACCGCGGATCTCGAGAACTATACATCCCGAGAGCATCAAACCACACAGCACTGAGGAAATGAGTGTCTGTACCTTCATCTTTTCCCCTCCTTATGTCCTGCGTCATGCTTTGCCTAGGATTGCCATTACCACTCTACCTGAACAAGGCGGTTCCGTGTCAACCTGCGGCAAACTTGATCGCTTCGGTTTCAGGATCCTCAGGTTTCAGTTTCACGGTTATCTTCTTGAACGATGGTAACGCAGCGACCTCCCGTTTCAAGTCATCGCTGAACCTATCATACAACCGCACTGTAATCGTAGTTTCTCCTTTGCCCGCGCTATCGCACATTCTCGAGGCGAAATTGATGATTGCCCCGATGAGCGTATAGTCAAGGCGCGATTCTTCACCCAGATCGCCCATTATTACCTCGCCGAAATCGCATCCTATCCCAACAGGTAACAGACTGTTCTCTGCCACAGCCTTGTGGACTTTTGTCGCGACGGTGACGCAGTCGGAGAGCCTGTTTTCAGGAAAGTAAGCGAGCATCCCATCCCCGATCACCTTGTTGACCCTACCTCCGCCCGAATTTATCACCTTGGAAACGATCTCGTGTTGTTTGTTCAACGTGGCGATGACTTCGCCGGGAGATTTATCTGCGCTCCATTTCGTGAAGCCGCGTATATCAACGAACATGACTCCGACGTTTGCTTTGAACGAGATCAATCCCTGCTGGAGTATCGCATCAACGGAACTGGTGCCGTAGAGGACTCCATACCTCCTGCTTAAGAATCTCTTTCGGATCGCGCTTAACAATTGGGTTGGTCGCGTCGTCTGAACCGCGTTGGACCTGTGCACCCGACCATATGCAAGCGGATTGGCGACCCCGAGCTCTTTTGATTTTGCGCTTACCGTGTCTATGAGCAGTGAAACCGTCGCCGGACCTTCTCTCATCGCGGTATCCATCAAATCGTCGAGGGCATTGGCTTCGATCTTTCTTTTCAGCCACTTTTCAATCCACTCTTTGCCCGTCCTGAGAAGCTCTTGGAGCTGCAGAGAAGACGGTTTGTGTCTCAATTCGTGCAGCAGGTCGCCGGGTTCAGCCTCTTTGAGCATGTCCAGAAATCCTTCGATGTTGTGTTCGATGATACCGCCATGCTGAGGAAGTATTCTCTTGATATTGAGCCCTTTGATCTTCTCGTAGGCGTACAGGACCGGCTCCTTTCCGCCAATATAATGTTCTATGAAACTTCGGGCGAGCCCAATGTACGAGTCGTCAGCATACAGGCTCCATTCTCTGGTAAACACCGCGAATATGTCCGAGGAAAAGAGCGATGCAGTTTTCTCGTCGTAGCTCACTATGTTTCCTGCGTAATGAACATATGGCGTATGGTAAAAGACGATTCGCCTGCCTGATGCCAACTGAAGCACGTCGCTGTCGCCCACAGGCAGAATGCCTTTTCGTACGCCGTAGTACGGGATGAATAAAGATGTTCTTGGGTGCGCGATTATCACGAGGTCAGGATGGAGCGTGTTTTCGATGAACGGTACGAGACCGCACAGGTCGGGATCCTGGTGGCTCAGAACGATGTACCGTATCTTTTCTGGCGGTACGACCTGCTGGATTTTCTGTACAATGATGTCCCTGAAGACAGGATGACCGGGACCGGGATCAAACAGTACCCCTTCGTCGCCGTCCACCAACAGGTATGGATTGTTCGAAAACCCTGCTTCGTAATCAGCGAACCCGATCCACCAAATCCCGTCTGCGACTTCGACCGCATGGGAATCATCCAGTTTCTTCATTATGGAACCCCGCTGTGCCGAACCGCCCACTATTTGTCGTCATTCTGAGCGTAGGGAAGAATCCGACGCCACACCGCTCTTAGTCTATCACACCTTAGAGTGAACATGTTGCGACAAAGACAGCGGTGAATCGCGTCCTAGAAGGAATTGCCCGAACGTGCGCAGAGTTGACCGACCGGATTGAGCCTGATACGCTAAGGTCACAGCATAAATCCCGCGCTTCTGCACGAAGCCCAACGTCTGAACCGTCTGGAGACCAACGGGAGGGGGGTCAATGAGGATAGATCGTTGCAACACACTCTTCTCTTTGCTTCTGCTTATTACACTGTGTTCACGCGCAGACACTCCGATCGAATGGACATACTCATCAACCGGTAGCCTCTATTCGCCGACCCTCTATCCAAACACCGTTGCGCCTGGTGGTGTCGTGGTCGTCTCAAGTGATTCGGTCACCTTGCTTGACGGTAAAGGGGCACCTGTGTGGAGCACGAAACTGGACGGTATCTGCGGCACACCGGCGTGCGTGGCGGACCTGAACCGGGACGGGACGCACGAGGTCCTGGTTGGAGCGGAGTCGAAAGAGCTTGTCTGCCTGAACGGAGAGGGGACAGTGAGTTGGCGGTACCCATTGTTGGGCAGCTTCTCAGGATTCATGATACCCGTCGCGGCAGATTTGCTACCCACCCCGGGTCTCGAGGTGCTTATTGGCGATGACAGCGGCGGGCTGCACTGTCTCGATGCGTCTGGCAAACCGTTCTGGCGCTTTTACGGAGACCGGTTTCGTGTCGGACCGCCTGCCATTGGTGATGTCACCGGTGACAACCAACCCGAGATCATCTATTCCACGGACAACGGTCATATCTATTGCCTTTCCGCGCAGGGCACGTTGGTCTGGTTTTACCATGAACGAGCGCCGTTCGGCCGTTCTGGTCCGATACTGGCAGATCTTCAAGGCGATGGCACTGTTGAGGTGCTCATCACCGTTAGCAATACGAACAACAATCCGCGTCTGATATGCCTCGATGGCAGCACAGGAAGACTCAATTGGCGAAAAGATACGGTCATGCAGGGATATGTGTCGAACGCCGTCGCCGACCTTGATGGTGATAGCATCCTTGAAATCGTAACCTGCGATAAAGCGAACATGGTCTATTGTGTCCGGAGCGACGGCACGGAACAGTGGCGACGAAAGCTCTATGGTCGCGGTGTATTCTGGGCACCCGCCATTGCCGACATTGACGGTGACGGCAATCTCGAAATGGTCGTCGGCGTTCGAGGCGTTGGGCGGGCGGGTCACAACTTCTATGTGCTGAGCGCTACCGGCGAAATCGAGCGCGAACTGAGGCTTGGAGGTGGTGCGAACTGCGCGCCTGCTGTTGGAGACATTGACGGTGACGGCAATCTCGAGATCATCGTGACAACTCAAGAACCCAATGAGGTTCACTGTCTGTCGTTTGGTTCGCTGGGCAAGGTGGCGTGGTCTCAACTCCGGTACAACTCGATGATGCAGGGAGCATATCTGCCAACTTGCCCGAAGGTTTCGCATCTTCGTACAGAAGAGAAGCCAACCAACACGATCAACGTCCGCGAAACAACCGCATATTGGGGAATGAACTCATGGCACATCACGTGGGCAGAGCCAGCCAAGTTCGGGGCGCTCCTGGAAGTCAACGTGACGCCGAAACGCGGGGTAGGGGAGACGAGAATCTTTCCGGTCCAAGATAGTGGGACTTCTGCTGATCCAGTGTTCAAGATCGCCAATCCCGGTGCTCACCTCGTATCTTTCAAGCTCTTCAACACGGCGTCACTTTTACCTGCCGCAGCGGCATCTGAACGCGTCAAACCTGAGTACCCCGAGTCGTGCAATTTGGAGGAACTGCAAGGGGCGTGCAATCGAGCTAACGACGCCGGCGAACGGATCAATGCCGACGCGCAATTGTTAACTGAGAAGCTCTGCGCCCTTAGTGCAGCCCAGCAGTCAATCAAGCGGTCTGCGGCAAGAGTTGCGAAAGTTGACTTTTCTCAGCGCGATCAGCTTGCTGACCGGGCAACGGGGTTACGCAAGCAGGCGACGGAATTACGGCAATTGGCGACAAGCCTCACCGATTATTGGTCACGTGGCGGCACGAGTAAGTTAGCAATGTGGCAGGATGAGAATCCGTGGGATGGGTTTGATCCGCACGAGGTACCCGCGTCACTCAACGACGATGTTGCCGTGACCGTTCGAGCATACTGCAACGAATACGAAAGTGCGGTTTTGACATTGCTCAATCTCTCCGCGCGAGCAATCGAAGTGCGATGCTCGTTTGCCCGACCGAGTGCGGGCGTGCCGAACAGTCTGCCGCAACTCGCCTCGCATTTCACTTTACACCGCGTGGTGCAGGTGCCGACACACGACAACTTCATGGTTGCGGATGCGCTACCTGAGCTTGACAAATCAGAGACGATGCTGCTTCCGCCCGGCGAAGCTCACCAACTCTGGCTCGTCGTTGACACGCATGGGTTAGACGAGGGTCCTTATTCGTTACAGTTGTACATAACGTCGCTTGAACCGGCACCGACAGACCGGACAGTCACCCTTAATCTCGACATCTGGGGTGTGTCTCTCCCCGAAGATGTCTATGCGCACATCAACTGGACCACCGTGTCTCAGGTCAACGATTCCGTGCTGAAAGATCTCTTGGCGCACGGGACGAACGTCTTTTGCGCAGCCGTACCGGTGCACAGATTTGATGTTGCGGGTAAAGAGATCGAGCCGCCCGATTGGGCCGTGTTCGATCAACAGCTCAAACGGTTGCCAGCACGCGTTCGGTTGCTCCTTTCGGGCCCATCGCCACAGATTCCCGCCGGTGTGGACCAGACGAGCGAGGCGTACAGGACGGCTTTTGCCGCAGCGCTGCGCACTCTCGTCGAGCACATGAACAGCAACGGCTGGGGATGCGACCGGTGGGCGCTTTATCCCCTTGATGAACCATGGTTGACCGGCGATGAGATGATCCCGTATTTGCGACGCTTCTGCGAGATGGTGAAAACCGCGGATCCAACGGTGCTGATTTACGCTGACCCAGCCGGACACGTGACCGTCGAAGGCGTCACGCCGTTCGCAGACCTGATTGACATCTGGCAACCTGAACTGAACATTCTTAAGCGCGGCGGTGAACCTCTCCGGAAATGTTTCCGCACGATGCCCGGCGAGATTTGGGCGTATGAGGCACCGGGCAACGCAAAATCGCTCCTTCCTCTCGGGTTCTATCGAGCGCAACCGTGGATGGCGTGGCGGTGCGGTCTGTCAGGCGCTGGCTATTGGGTATATAAGTCGGCAGACCTGTGGTATCCCGTTCTCGGAGGTGAGTACGGCGTCGTGTATCCTGCGGGAGATGACGTCGTCACATCCCGCAGGTGGGAAGCGTCACGCGACGGTATCGAAGACTATCGGGCTCTGTGGTTGTTACGTGAGATGGCAAGAGAAGCGCGTGCAGCAGGATATATCGCGGAGGCTGATAGAGCAGATGCCTTACTGAAAGAGGCAAGCGACAAGGTTGTTGGATTTCAGGAACAGGTTGACGAGATCCTTCGTGAGGTCCAGCCATACGACCTCGATTGGCAAACGCTGACCGCGTACCGAGAAAAGATTGCCGAGACAATCGTCCAGTTGCTTAATCTGATTGGGGTACGATCCAGGAAACCTACTAGCCGCTGATCTCCCGTGGCAAGGGTTTGGTTAGCCTGACAAGGGCGCAGCAACGCGGTTTGGCAAGCTTGACAACTAGCGGCCATGCGATATAATCTCACGCTGGCAGTGGGCGATTAGCTCAGTTGGTTAGAGCACCTGCCCTACAAGCAGGGGGTCACTGGTTCGAGTCCAGTATCGCCCACCACGTAACCTCTTATGCTTAAGGGACTTACGCTACCGCGCCCATTACTCTCCAGATTCTTCTCCTGACAGCGACAACTCTTTTGACTACCATATGATTGTAGCTTGCTGCAGGTGATTGCGCTCGTTTGCATTACCAGATGTACAGGAGGGGTCACAATATCACGCCTATAATCCCACACAATGCATTAGACACAGCGGGTGTGTGGACGCCTTGAAACTCAAGGGCTACATGAGGTCCCTTCTCCTCAGAATGAATCGAAGTGGGCGTTTCGCGCGGGTCAATCCCCTCCTTTCGTGCCACCCAGAAGGGTGGCTACATTTTGACTGCAATGCAGTTGAGATTCCATGAGAGAGCGCTTATTCGTTCGAGGAAATAATCAAGTTGTGCGCGCAGTCTCCTGTCACGTACCGCAAGACGCAACGCCGGGCGTCTCCCGCTCCTGCCA
>Ga0315291_10008323_pt1 | contig 12749 bp, 9 predicted proteins | sample YL17G12_20_MG_FD_203070 | JGI IMG/M metagenome (GOLD analysis project Ga0315291, IMG submission 203070) | Sediment microbial communities from Yellowstone Lake, YNP, Wyoming, USA - YL17G12_20 | ecosystem: Environmental > Aquatic > Freshwater > Lake > Sediment | place: USA: Wyoming | collected... | reverse complement strand
TTATTTGAGATTTGGGGGCTGGAATTTCTCCTTAAAGGAAATGCCGCGTAAATCCTGATCAACCGGTTATCCATCTCCTCCCTTCCTGCTCTAACAACTGATTCGCCTCAACCGGTCCCCATGTTCCCGCGGCATAATTGGGGAAGTTTTTCGGCGGCTGGTTTTCCCAGCAGGAGATGACCGGGTCCACGGCCTCCCACATGGCTTCGATCTGGTCGTGCCGGACGAAGAGGGTCAAGTCCCCCTTCAGGCAATCCAGGACCAACCGCTCGTAGGCCGGGGAAGCGGGGGCTTGAAACGTCTCTTGATAGCTGAATTTCATGTCGATGGGGTAAATCTGGTTCGCCATGCGGGGCACTTTCACCCCAAAGCGGAGAGAGATTTTCTCCTCCGGCTGGATCGTCAGAAGAAGGAGGTTCGGTTCTAGGACGTCGCAGGTGCGGCCGAAAAGCCTCAGGGGGGGCTGGTCGAACTGGATGGCAATCTCGGTGATCCGCCTGGCCATCCTCTTTCCCGTGCGCACATAGAAAGGAACTCCCGCCCAGCGCCAGTTGGCGATGTAAAAAGCCCCCGCGAAAAAAGTGGCGGTGTTGGAATCGGGTGAAATCCCTTTCTCCTGCCGGTAGCCGGGGACTTCCTTCCCGTTGATCTTTCCCGGCCCGTACTGCCCGACGACCGTGAACCGGTCCACATCCTCCTCCCGCAGGGGATGAAGGGACCGGAACACTTTGGTCTTCTCATCACGGATGAAATCCGCCTCAAACCCGACCGGGGGCTCCATGGCGATCAACCCGATGAGCTGAAGGATGTGATTCTGGACGATGTCCCGGATCACCCCCGCCTGTTCGTAGAAGCGGACCCGGCTGTCGATCCCCAGGTCCTCGGCCACCGTGATCTGGACGTTGTCGATGTACCGGTGGTTCCAGATCTGCTCGAAGATGCTGTTGGAAAAGCGGAAGAAGATGATGTTCTGCACCGTCTCCTTGCCCAGGTAGTGGTCGATGCGGTAGATCTGCCTTTCGTCGAAGGCGCCGGTCAGGAGGCGGTTGAGCTGCGCCGCCGAGGAGAGGTCTTTCCCGAAAGGTTTTTCCACGATGATCTTGGTGTCCAGCGGCCCCCGGCAAAGCCCGTGCCCGTGCAGCAGGTTCACCACCGTGGGAGTCGTTTGGGGGGGGAGGGCCATGTAGTAAACCACATCCTTGTGCCCCTCCTGGGTCGGAACCACCATCTGATCCAGACGGGAACAGAGCCTCTGGTACGTCCCTTCTTCTTCCAGGTTCCCCGACAGGTAAAACAGGCGGCGGCGGAATCCGGCCCACTTTTCCTCGCTGAAGCAGACCCCATCGGACCCCCGGAGGGCCCGTTCGATCAGCGCTCGATATTGCTCTTCTTCAAGCTGAGACCCTCCCAGGCTCAGAATGGAAAAATGCTCCGGGAGTTCGTTTTTCTGGGAAAGGTTATAGAGCGCGGGCAGGAGTTTTTTCCTGCTCAAATCGCCGGTTCCCCCGAAGATGACCAGGGTGAAAGGTTCCATCTTGAACTCTTCCACCGGTATGTCGCAGGTCTGGAGGTATTTGGTGACCGCCACGTCATCGAGCCTGCTTTTCTGGACCATAAACCCCTTTCCCAATGCGGAATGGCGAATGCGGAATGCGGAATAAAAACCTTTCTTAAGCTTAATCCGGCGCCGTAATGGAAGGACCTCGCGGTCAAAAACCCCAATTTCCCGGCGGTTGCTGAATGCTGCACGAAAAGGAAATCAGACCATTCGGAACCCGAGACGACCCATTCAGAGTCCCCATTCCCCCCGAAGAATTGCGATCCCTTAAATTCCGAGCCCTATCTCTTCTTTGCCTTCATTCCGCATTCCGCATTCCGAATTGGAATGGTTACAGGATGAACTGGACCAGGAACACTTTCCCTGTTTCAACTTCTTTCAACTGCAGCCGGAGGAGTTTGGCAGAGGGGGCTTCTCCCGGGAAGAAGATAAAACCGAAAGCGAGACTGCCGGCTTTTACCGCCTTGTTGTCCAGGGATTTTTTATTCAGGTCGCTGATGATCTCCCGGCGGGCGTCATCCGAGGCGAAACCTTTGGTCCCGCCCAGGGTCGCGCCCGCCGCGGCCCCCAGAGCGGCCCCTTTGCCCACGGCGCTGCCCACCCCTTCGCCCGCTACGATCCCGATGGCCGCGCCGATGATGGCGCCGGCGGCGGCCCCCAGGAATCCGGCATAAGCCCCTTCTTTGAATATCTGCTGGGTCTGGGCGTATTTGGTGGCCCGATCATAGGCGAACTGCTCCTCCAGGATGGGCCAGAGATTCCCGGATTCATCCTGCAGAAAAGTCTGCTCGGGGACAATCTTCAGGGCGTGGGGTCCCGGGTTGTCGAAGATCACCTGCACGGGCAGCATCCCGGCCCCCCGGATGTCAAACCCGAAGGCTTCCTTCGCCTTTTCCCGGTCGGCATAAGCCTGAGCCGCCACCGTGGCTCCGCTCACCTCCACGGCGTTGGCGTAGGAAGAGGGAGCCTTAAAGGGGAGCGGTTTGGCTTTGTAGGTCGTCCCGCAGCCCGCCGCCAAGAAAAGGACTCCCAGCATTAATAAAATTCTCTTCATGGTGTCGATTCCTCCATTTTCCCATCCGGTTTTAAGGTATCTTGCTTTGGGCCACTGAGCCTGCTTATAAATGGGTTTCTCTTGATTATAAACGATATGGTCCCTTCCGGAGAATGAAAAAAGAAGAGGGGGAAGTCCGCAAATCGGAAGGAGTCGGAAAGGGGATTAAACTTTTTGGAAGCCCGCCAGGGATTGATCGGGGAGCCGTTTCACCCACATGACTCTGGCCTGCATGAAGGGCCTCCCGATGGGGAGGGTCAAGATCTCTCCCTGGGCCAGTGGGGGTCTGCCAAACACCTTGATCCCCACCCCGCTTGCCGAAAGGTCTAAGGTAGAGGCTTTGTAGGTTCGATCCCCGAGGGAAAGGGAAAAATTGATTTTTTTGGGAATCCGGGGTTCTTTTCGCTTATCCGGGCCGTGCTTTCCGCTGAAGATGGCTCCGCACTGGGGGCAAGGAATGAAGGAACCGGCGTCCGAAATAAAAACGTAGGTACCACATTTAGGGCAGGGGATTCTGAGCATGATAATTTTTCTGGAAGACGAGCCTCTTTCCTCCGAGGCAGCTTTTTCTTTTTAGGATCATCTCCAAATTAGTTGATCGAATTATTTCATGAAAACCTGCCAAGGGCCCGGAAGGAAAGTCAGATTGCGCCGCAAGCATCGGCGGGATAGGGATTTTTATACCCCCCCTGCTTACCTTCCGCAAAGCGCAGCGGGGGCGGGAAAAGAAAACTTCGATGAGGGGACAGAGCACCCCCGCCACAGCTAAAAAGGGATAGGTGCCTCATGATTGCAAGCAATATGGCTTTCCTTCCGGGACCCTGGAATCACCTGACATTTCGGATATACCAGCTCTTTGGCTCTCAACTGATTTGGAGATGATCCTCTTTTTATAACGCTATTATAATACATCCGGCTATTCCTGCAAACCTCAAATGATCTCGCCTCCGGTCCCCCCCGGCGGGATTCGATTTGCAGCCCCCAACTTCTTCCTCTCGGGGGAGCAAAAGGAATCGTGGAAAAAACGCTCAGCCCTTTTGCAGGGACCAAGCGGGATTTCAATCTTTTAGGCCACCAGCGCGGCCCCCGCCGGAGAAGGGAAATGATTTTTTCCCGTTTCGGAAAAAATTGGGGATAAAAGAGAAAACTGCTTCCATTTATTTTTCCGGTCCGAAACCGCAGAAATTTCATAACCATCAGGAATCATTGGTTGATTACCGGATGCCCGATCATGGAACAAGTCTTGCTAAGGAAATGGTTAGCGGAAGGTAGTCGAAGGAGAAATGAACAAGGCAATCCATCCGACGTTTTGGACTTGCCATTCGGAAAAGAATCCTGGAGGATAACCATGGATCGGAACTCTTGGCCGGGACTATCGGGGGTTTGGCGTTTCCTGCTGAATTGTTGGGGCGAGGGGGGTATTCTCGCGGATCGAAAGGAGTCCGGGATGAGAAGCAAGACCGTGGAAGAATCGCTGCAGGCAATGAAATTGACGACGGAAGAAAAGAAAATTCACGCCAGGCTGATTCAGGAGTGCTGGGAACGGGAGAGAAAGCTTGCCCAGTATCGGCAGGAAAGCGAAGAAGGAATTCAGGTCCTTATGGCCCATCTGAACCACCTGGCCAACGCGATCGAGATAATCGATCAGCACCTGCAGGAGGCCAATGACCGTCTGGCGGAAGTGATCCTTCGCCACATGCCGGATTCAAGAATACCCCACGCATAATTCTTCCGCTCCGAGCGGCCCAAGAACACGGGGGAAGGGGGACGGAGATCAAGGAGCGGCCCTGGATGGCCGCACTCCGGGAAATCGCTCCAGCGCGGATGAATCCCATCCCCATACAGGTACTCTTCTTCATCGATCCCCTTTCCAGCAATTTCCCCATCCGGTCTATCGGGGGCATCCTTGTTTTTCGCCCGCCTTTGTCCCCCGCCACTGAATCAATCTCCTCCTCTATTACCCCCCTTTATCTTTATTCTATCCTGGGAAATAGAAAACAGATGGTCTCGTAAAAAGTCACTTGAAGCGTCACCCCGGCGAAAGCCGGGGTCCAGAACAACCTGAAATAACTGGATTCCGGCTTTCGCCGGAATGACGGGAAAAGGGGCTTTCGGACTTTTTACGAGATTATCAAAACAGAGTGCCTTGTATTTATTATTAAATGCCTCCATTCGGGAAACTTTATGGAAAATCGATAAATTTAGCTAAACCATTAGAATTTTTTGACGATATAGAAATAAACGGGTCTTCCATGAAAACCAAAGCATTTCTTGCGCTTTCTTTCCTCGGTTTATCCGGTCTTTTTTCCGGCGTGGCGTTCTCCGGAGATCCTTCCTCCAGGGCGGAAAAGGGGATCCCGGTTCTGGCCTATCACCGATTTGGCCCCGTCGTTTCCGACAGCATGACGGTAACCACTCCGGTTTTCGAATCTCACCTGAAATATCTTCAGGAGAACGGGTACCGGGTGGTATCGCTCCGCGAGATGCTGGATCACCATCTCAAAACCGTTCTCCCCCCGGATTCCCGGCTGGTGGTCATGACCGCCGACGATGCCCACCGATCGGTTTACACCACCGCCCTTCCGCTCATCAAGAAGTACCGGATTCCGGTAACTCTGTTTGTCTATCCATCGGCGGTGTCGAACGCTTCCTACGCCATGACCTGGGATCAACTGCGCGAGCTGAAGGCCACCGGCCTCTTCGATTTCCATTCCCACACCTACTGGCACCCCAATTTCAAAAAGGAGAAGGCCAGATTGTCCGCCGCGGAGTTCGAAAAGCTGGTGGACATGCAGCTCAGGAAATCCCGGGAGAAGCTGGAGAAAGAATTGAAGGTCAAGGCCGACATGCTGGCCTGGCCCTTCGGCATCCATGACCCCTGGTTGATGAATAAAGCCGCTGAAGCAGGATACACGGCGGCCTTCACCATCGAGCGTTTTCCCGCCGGCAGGGAGGACCATCCCATGGCCCTGCCCCGATATCTCATGATCGACGCTGACCGGGAAAGGGCTTTCGAAAAAATCGTAAACGGGTATACCATCACTGGAAAGAAGGGAAACGGAAATGGGGAAAAGGGGTAGGAAGGTTCTGCTTTTTGTTTTCGCTTTATGCTTTCTTCCCGCGGCCGGACCCGCGGCGGATTATCCCGGCCTGAAGGTAGTGGACTACCAGACTGGTCAGCCGGTTTTGGGCGCGAAAGTGACTCTGAACCATGAGGTTCTGCTGGCCGACTCGCAGAACCTGTTCCCCCTCGCCAAAGCCGGCGGCAAAATAAGGGCGCGGGCCCACGGGTACCAGAGAATCGAGCAGGCTCTCCCCGATTCTCTTCCTCCCGGCCCCCACACGATCCGGCTCATTTCCCTGAATCCCAAGGCGCTCTATCTTTCCTTTTACGGGGTCGGAGAAAAGGCCCTGCGGGAGCCGGCTTTGAAGTTGATCGAAGAAACCGAGCTGAATTCCCTGGTCATAGACGTGAAGGGGGACCGGGGTTGGATTCCTTACAAGAGCGCCATTCCCCTGGCCGCCGAGGTGGGAGCCACAAAAATCACCACCGTGAGGGACATGCCCGGATTGATCAAATCCTTCAAGGAGAGGGGAATCTACACCATCGCCCGGATCGTCGTGTTCAAAGATAATCCCTTGGCCACCGCCCGGCCCGACTGGGCGGTGAAGGGTCCGGGAGGAGAGGTCTGGAAAGACCGGGAAAGCCTGGCCTGGGTGGACCCCTTCAGGAAAGAAGTGTGGGAGTACAACATTCAGATCGCCGTCGAGGCCGCCCAGCAGGGTTTTGACGAAATCCAGTTTGACTATGTCCGGTTCCCGGACTCCTCGTCTCCCCGTTTCTCCCAGGCGAGCACCGAAGAGAGCCGGGTCAAGGCGATCTCCGGTTTTCTCCAGCAGGCCTACCAGCGTCTTCTTCCCTATAACGTTTTCGTGGCCGCGGACATCTTCGGGTATGTGTGCTGGAACCTGAACGACACCAACATCGGGCAGAAGCTGGAGTCCCTGGTCACTCCCGTGGATTATCTCTCCCCCATGCTCTATCCCTCCGGCTATCAATTCGGGATCCCGGGATACCGCAATCCCCTGGCCAACCCCCATGAAATCGTTTATCTCTCCCTCAAGAAAGCCCAGGAAAGAACCAACCACCCCTCCATCCGCTTCCGCCCCTGGCTGCAGGCGTTCCGCGACTACGCCTTTGACCGGAGAGCCTTCAACGGCAAAGAGATCCGGGAGCAGATCAGCGCCGCGGAAAAATTCGGCTCCCAGGGATGGATGCTCTGGAACCCGGGAAATGTGTATTCCGCCGAAGCCCTAAAGAAAGAAAAAATCACCACCTGGGTCACCGGTCTTGCTTCTTCTCCCCAAAATTTATAAGATAGGCTGAGCGAAAGACAGAAGGGTTACCGAAAGTGAACCAAAGGGGACGGATACCTCTGCATCTATTCTTGGGCCTTTTGATTTTTTTCCTGTCCGGATCTGTTTCCGCCCATTCTCAGACCTTTCAACCCGAGCGGCTTGCAGGGATTCCCCCGATCGTTGAGGGAGCGATTCGCGCGGGCCAGATTCCGGGAGCGGTCATCCTCGTCGGCCATCGGGGGAAGATTGTCTTCCGTCAGGCCTTCGGCTGGCGCACCTATGAACCCCGGCGGGAGCCCATGTCCCGGGACACGCTCTTCGACATCGCCTCTCTCACCAAGGTGGTGGCCACGGCTCCCGCTATCCTTCAGCTCGTGGAAAGGGGAAAGCTGAGTCTGGATGACCCGGCGGTCAAACCCTGGCCGAAGTTCAAAGGACACGGCAAAGAGGGAATCACCGTCCGCCAGCTTCTGACTCATTACTCCGGGCTTCGGGCCAGTCTCCGGGTCAAGCCGGAATGGTCGGGGTACGAAACGGCCCTGAAGAAGATCGCCGGGGAGAAACCCCTTTATCCCCCGGGCTCCCGGTTCTTGTACAGCGACCTGAATTTTATCATCCTGGGGGAAATCATCCGGCGGGTATCGGGACAGCCGCTGGATGTCTATTGCCGCCATCACCTCTTTCAACCCCTGGGCATGAGGAATACGTATTTCCGTCCGCCCCCATCCCTGTATGACCGCCTGGCGGCGACGAAAGAGGATAGTCTGGGGGAAATCCATGACCCCACGGCCCAGCGGATGGGCGGCGTTGCGGGCCATTCCGGAGTCTTCTCCACCGCCGACGATTTAGCTCTCTTTGCCCAGGCCATCCTCGACGGCGGCAGCTGCCCGGGCGGGCAGGTCCTGGGCCGGCAGACCGTGGAAAACATGGTCCTCCCCCACTCGCCCGCCGACCAAATCCCCCTCCGGGGACTCGGCTGGGTCATTCATTCTCCTTCTATTTCGGAATCCGGGTCGAACTGGAGTGAATGGCTCCCCCCGGGATCCTTCGGCCACAAGGGATACACCGGCACCCTGATCTGGATCGATCCGGTCTCTCATACCTACCTGATCGTGCTGACCAACCGGGTTTATCCCGGCTGGAATGGAAACTTCGAGACGGTGAGGGACCAGGTGTTCGCTCTCGTGGCCGAGGCCACCGGCCGGGCCCCACACGAGAGCCTGTCCGGGAAAAGTCCCTTGCCGGAGGCCAACGGTTCAAGAGCCGCTATCCGTACAAGCGTTAAGACTGGGATCGAGGTTCTGGCGGCCCGAAAGTTCTCCCCTCTGGCGGAGAAGAAGGTGGGGCTGATCACCAACCACACGGGAAAGGACTCGAACGGCAGGCGAACCATCGACCTCCTTCACAAGGCCCCGAAGGTAAAGCTGGGGGCGATCTTTTCCCCCGAGCATGGCCTCTCCGGCCAGGCGGAAAGAAAGGTTCCCCCGGGACGGGATGCGGCCACAGGGGTGCCGGTTTTCAGCCTGTACGGCGACACCCTCCGCCCCACTCCCCAGATGCTCACGGGTCTGGATGCCCTGGTCTTTGACGTGCAGGACGCAGGGGTTCGTTTTTACACTTACATCACCACCATGGGCTATGCCATGGAAGCCGCCGCCCGGCAGGGGGTCCCCTTTTATGTCCTGGACCGGCCGAACCCGATCAATGCCTCCGTGGTGCAGGGGCCGGTGATGGAGGGAGATCTGAAATCCTTCACCGGCTATTTTCCGCTGCCCCTCCGGCACGGCATGACCGTGGGGGAACTGGCCAGGATGTTTAACGAGGAGAAGAGGATCGGAGTGAAGCTGAGAGTGATGGCCATGACGGGCTACCGGCGAAGCGCCTGGTTTGACGAAACCGGCCTGACCTGGGTGAACCCTTCCCCGAATTTACGCTCCCTGACCCAGGCCATTCTCTACCCCGGCGTGGCGCTGGTGGAGGGGGCCAATGTGAGCGTGGGAAGAGGAACCGGTATGCCCTTCGAGCTCCTCGGGGCTCCCTGGATCAAGGCCCAGGAGTTTACGGATTACTTGAACGGGCGGAAAATTCCGGGGGCGGAATTCCAGCCGGCAGCCTTCATGCCCGACGGGAATCGCTTCCAAGGCCGGGTATGTTATGGGGTTCAGGTGATCCTGACCGACCGCCAGACTCTCGACTCGGCCACCCTGGGGATCGAAATCATCTCCGCCCTCTACCGCCTCTACCCCCGGGATTTCGAGATCGACAAGACCCTCTCCCTGATCGGTTCCCGTTCTGTGCTCCAGGCCATCAAAGAAGGTCAAGATCCCAGAGAGATTCCCCCCCTCTGGCAGGACTCTCTAGCCCAATTCCGCCGGCTGAGGTCCCAATATCTTCTCTACCCGGATTAACTTGTTTTCCATTTACCGGCGTAGGGGCAATCGGCAGTCCGCTCCTACGAATTGCGAACTCCTCAAGGGCGCGCGCCGCGCGCCCCTACAACCTCTGAACTCCAATGGGTACGGGCGGGTTTCAAACCCGCCCCTACGAACTGCGAACCAAATGACTCCGAAATGTTATTCCCCCCTTCCGCATTCCGCGTTCCGAAATCCGCAATTGCTTTCCCCTGCACCCGACACCCTACACCCTTGTTTTTTTTCATTCCGCATTCCGCAATCCGAATTCCGCATTTGCCTTTCTCTGCCCCCTAATCTTTACTTTACCCGGTGTTCCTCCATCTTATCCCAGATCAGTTCCACTCCATGCCCGGGCCGGTCCGGGGCGATGGCTTCTCCCTTTTCTATGCGAAGCGGGTGAGTGATGTATTTTTCCAGGCCGAACCCGTGGCCTTCCAGGTAGGATGCGTTGGGCACTGCGGCGAGAGTGTGGACGTGGAGGTCGTGAACTCCGTGGGAGGTCACGAGGAGGTTGTGGGCTTCGGCCATGTGGGCAACTTTCATCCAGACGGAGATCCCGCCGCAGTTGGAAACATCCGGCTCGGGGAAGGATACGGCTCCTGCGACGATGAAATTCTGGAATTCATAAAGGGTGTGCATGTTTTCCCCGGTGGCAATGGGCAGGGAACCCTCCCTGGCAATCCGGATGTGGCCGGCCAGATCGTCCGGAATGGTCGGCTCCTCCAGCCAGTAGAGGTTGAACTCGGCCAGAGCCCGGGAGGCGCGGATAGCCTGCTCTGCTGTCCAGCGCATGTTGGCATCCACCATGAGGGGAACATCCGGCCCGATGAATTCGCGAATGGCGGCCACGCGGGATATATCTTCGGATAGTTTGGGCCGCCCCACCTTCATCTTGATGGCTCCGTATTCCCGGGCCAGGAACTTCTTGGTTTGTTCCTTCAAAGCGTCCAGGGTGAAGTGGAGATCAATTCCTCCGGCATAGACTTTCACCCGCGGTTTGTGGCCGCCCAGCAGCCGCCAGAGGGGATCTCCTTTTCTCTTCCCGGCCATGTCCCAGAGCGCAATGTCGATGGCCGAGATGGCGAAGGAAGCCGGCCCCCCTCGTCCGGCATAGTGCAGTTTCCACCACATCCAGTTCCAGATTTGCTCGATCCGCCCGGGATCCTGTCCCAGAAGGCCGGGTTTCAGGTACCGGTCGATCAGGGCATGAATGGCCAGCCCGCCCACCCCGACGGTGTAGGTGTAGCCCAGGCCCTCGCATCCCTGGTCATCCCCGATCCTGGCGGTGATCAATTCAAAAAAGGCCATCTCCCCGTGAGTCGAATCGGAGACGGGAACCGACAGGGGGATGTTATATACGGCTGAATCGATGGAGGTGATTTTCATAGGTCAATCCTCTGGGTGGGGCATAGAGCATGGGGTTAGAGGTAAGAGGTTATAGGTTATAGGTTATAGGTTATTCGTTATTCGTTATTGGTTATTGGTTCAGGGCGCATTCCGCATTTGCCTTCCCCTACACCCTACCCCCTTGTCTCTTTTCATTCCGCATTCCGAATTCCGCATTCCGCATTTGATATCTTTCAATCCGCAATGCGCAATCCGCAATTCGCAATCATCTTTTTAGGACCCTTCCCCCCAGCTTTCCCGTGTGCTGCCCCCCTTCAACGCTAAGAACCCCGTTCACAATCACCTGGCGGATTCCCAGAGGATACTGCCGGGGGTCTTCATAGGTGGCCCGGTCTAAAATCGCCACGGGGTTAAACACCACGATGTCCGCAGCCTTTCCCTCCGCCAGCACGCCCCGATCCTTGAGTCCCAACCGCCGCGCTGGCAGGGAAGTCATCTTTCGGATGGCCTCCTCGAGAGGCATATCCTTCCTCTCCCGCACATACCTCCCCAGTACCCGGGGAAAAGTTCCGTACACCCGTGGATGAGGTCTTCCGCCAAGGAGGCCGTCGGTGCAGATGGTGCCCAGGGGATGGCGCAGGCCCATGGCCATCTTCTCCTCATCCATGCTGAAAAGGATCATCCCCACCCGGCCATTCTCTTCCAGGAGGATGTCGAAGGCCGTCTCCGCAGGGTCCTTGCCCTCTCCCTCGGCGATGTCGGCCACCGATTGCCCCACCCAACTTTGATTCTTTTTGCTCTCCACCGAGGAGATGATAATATTCTCCCATCCCACATTATTGACGTAATTCTCCCATGCGGGACCGTCCGGTTCCAGAGGCGGGGGGTTGAGAAACTGCTCCCGGATCTTGGCCCGCAAGGCCGGGGACCGAAGCCGTTCCAGAGTTTTTGGGGCCCCCCCTTCCATGACCCAGGCCGGCAGGATGGCCATGAACATGGTGCTTCCCGCGGTGTAGGGGTAGATGTCAAAGGTGATGTCCAGTCCTTCCCGGTGCGCCCGATCCACCGCTTCCAGGGCCCCTTCCATTTTGTGCCAGTTCCGTTTGCCCGCGGCCTTAAAATGGGAGATGTGCAGGGGGATCTCCGCTTCTCTTGCCATGGTGACCACTTCCTCGATAGACTCCAGCAGGCGGTCGCCCCCGCTGCGGATATGGACCACAAAGAAGCCCCCCAGGCGCCCACAGGTATGGAAAAGCCTGATCAGTTCGTCCCGGCGGGAAAATGTGCAGGGCATGTAGATCATCCCCAGGGAGATTCCGACCGCGCCCTCTTCCATGGCCTTTCCCACCTCATCCTCCATGGCCTGAATCTGGAAGATATCAGCCGGCACGCTTTCCAGGCCGAATACCACCATACGGACATTTCCCTGGGGAACCAGAAGGGCCAGGTTAGGACCGGTCGGCCTCGCCGAAAGCCGCTCCGCATACTGGCCGAGAGACTCCCAGTCCCAGGCGATGGGAGGATCTCCACTCAGCCCCGATAAATACTGCCGCCAGGGAGCAACATACTCCTTTCTCATGGGGGCGGCGCCGATTCCATCCTGTCCCAGAAGTTCCGTGGTCACTCCCTGCATGAGCTTGGGGAGCAAGGCCGGTTCCGCCAGGGCCATGAGATCCGAGTGGCTGTGGGTATCGATGAAACCCGGGGCCACCACGGCTCCGATGGCGGAAAAATCACGGACCGCCTCCCCTTTTTTCATCCGGCCGATACGAACGATTCGATCGCCCTGGATGGCCACATCGGCTTTTCTTCCGGGGGCCCCGGTCCCATCCACGACCGTTCCCCCCAAGATGGCTAGGTCGAAAATGGCCGGCCTCCTTTCATTAGAGAGTTCGGGGAAAAAACAGCAAAAACCCTAAGGGGACACAGATAAACTTAGCGCGGCTGCGCCGCAACCAAAAAAATTTTATTGGACACAGATGAACACAGATAAACACAGAAAAGGATTCATGAAAAA
>Ga0315291_10008322_pt1 | contig 12749 bp, 11 predicted proteins | sample YL17G12_20_MG_FD_203070 | JGI IMG/M metagenome (GOLD analysis project Ga0315291, IMG submission 203070) | Sediment microbial communities from Yellowstone Lake, YNP, Wyoming, USA - YL17G12_20 | ecosystem: Environmental > Aquatic > Freshwater > Lake > Sediment | place: USA: Wyoming | collected... | reverse complement strand
CGGCGTCATAGCCTCCGGGGCATCGCGGGAGCTCGTGGGGCTCGCAGAGATGATCCAGGCCCCCGTCGCGCACAGCCTCATGGGGAAGGGATCTATTCCGAGCGACCACCCCCTCAGCCTCGGCCTCTGCGGCATGCACGGCAGATACGAGGCGAACCAAATAGTACCTGAGGCGGACGTCCTGCTCATCGTCGGCGCTAGGCTCAGCGACAGGACCACCGGGGCCGTCAATGGGTTCGCCCCCAACGCCAGGATAATCCACATCGACGTGGACAGGAGCGAGATAGACAAGAATGTCGACTCCATAACCCGTGTCGTGGGCGACGCCAGGCTCGCCCTCCGCGGGATAAGGGAGAAGATCGCCCTCCAGATGAGCGGCGGCAAGAGAGACGAGGCGATACTGAAAAGGATAGAGGAGTTCCGGGCACAGACATCTGAACTGAAGTCTGATTCGCCTTTACCTGGCCCCGAGGTGATAAGGGCGATAAGGAGGGCGATGCCAAGGGAGAGCATAGCCGTCACCGACGTCGGCCAGCACCAGATGTGGGCGGCGCAGCACTACGACGTCTACGGGCCTGGCACGTTCTTCACCTCGGGCGGCCTAGGCACGATGGGCTGGGGAACCCCCGCCGCGATAGGCGCCAAAGCCGCGAGGAGGGATCTGGCTGTACTGAACATATCCGGCGACGGGAGCTTCGCCATGACCGAGAACAACCTCGCGATAGCCGTCGACGAGGGCTTCCCGATCACGGTCGTCATCCTGAACAACCAGATGCTCGGGATGGTCGCCCAGTGGCAGCGCCTCTTCTACGACCGAAGGTACTCCGCCGTGCGGAGGCCGATCCACCCGGACTTCGCCAGGCTCGCGGAGTCCTACGGCGCTGAGGGCGTCCACGTCGACTCGATTCAGGAGCTCGAAGCATCACTCAGGAGGGCTGTGGGAAGCGACCACACCACCGTCATCGACGTCCCCATAGACCCGGAGGAGAACGTCTACCCCATGATCCCGCCGGGGATGGGGCTCAAGGACGTCCTGCTTGGAGACGATTGAGATGACGCTGCAAGTAGTCTCTTTCCTAGTAGAGAACAAGCCGGGTGTCCTCTTCAAGGTCTCCAACCTCTTCAGGCGCCGCGGCTACAACATCCAGGGGATAACCGTGGGCACGATAGAGGGGACAGGGCTCAGCCGCATGACTGTCACAGTCGAGGCGGACAGCCGTATCCTCAACCAGATCCTGGAGCAGCTCGACAAGATGGTGGAGGTCGTCAAGGTCAAGAGGCTCGACCCCATCCGCGCCGTGAGCAGGGAGCTCCTGCTCGTCAAGCTGAGGACGACGGACCCCATGGCGAGGCAGGAGGCCCTTGGCTACATCAACGCATACCACGGCCTCATCCTCGACGTCGAGCCGGACATCCTGATAGCCGAGGTGACGGGCTCGCCGGAGGAGATCGACGAGTTCCTCAGGGACATCAAGCCCATCGGCGTGGAGGAGATGAGCAGGACGGGGGCAACCGCCCTGGAGAGGGGCGTGCTCAAGCTCTCGTAACCCCACTGAATGAGGGGCGTAAGCGCCTCCAAGGAAGCTAACGGCCCCCGAGCTCTCCTAGGTTTTTATTCCACTCTGCATCCTACAACATACGATTCAGCCATGTGCCAACTGGTCGCCTACATCGGTGATAGGCCGATAGCTCCGCTGCTCCTCAAGGCTATGGAGCTCCAGGAGCCCTACCTCGGGGGGCACGCCACGGGGATGGCCGTCTTGGACAAAGGCAGGCTCGTTGTCGAGAAGGGGCCGGGTCACGTCGCCAAGGCCAAGAGGACGACGGGGATCACGAGGCTGGAGGGCACGACGGGGATAGGGCACAGCAGGCACAGCTCCCTAGCCGAGAGCGACCCACGCTTCGACACTGCGGCGATGGCCCACCCGTTCACCAACGACGAAGGGACCATCGCCCTAATGCACAACGGGAACATCTACAACTACAAGGAGCACTGGGCCCGGCTGAGGGAGAGGCACGTCTTCAAGTCCCACAACCCGGACGTGGACGCTATCACGGACAGCGAGGTCGCGGTTCATCTCGTAAGCGACGCGGTCGCTGGAGGAGGGAGTTACGAGGAGGCCCTCAAGGAAGTAATGCCGAAGCTCCAGGGCCAGGTCCTCCTCTGCCTCATAAGCGAGGACGAGCCCGAGACGGTATATATCGCCAACAGGCATCAGCCGTGCTACGTCGGCGTCGGCGACGACGAGGCGATGTGGTGTAGCAGCAGGGTAGGCTTCGAGTCGATCGGGGAAGAGCTGAAGAGGGTCTACCAGCCGCCGAAGAACAGCTTACTGAAGCTGACGCGGGGCAAGGCCGAGGCCCAGCCTCTGGAGCCAGACTGGGAGGTGCCGGACCTTAAGATTGACAAGCCGCTGCTCAAGGAGTTTATCATGAAGATCGTCTCCGTAGGCGAGATCGACTTCGTGAACCTCAGGGGAGCCCTCAATTACAACTGCTGGACGAAGATGTTCGACATCCCGCAGGAGAAGTGGACTCAGATGAGGAGGGGCGGAGTCGACATCGTCAACCCTCTGATCGAGACCCTGGACGAGCTCATCGAGGCGGGCAGGATAAGGCAGAGGATAGACCCGAGGCTAGAGGGATGCACCCCGAACACCCCGAGGTTCGCCTACTCCATCGCCTAGGCCTGTTTAACAAACGTTTATATTTTTAGGCTTGCCTAAATTTTCGAGGACCGTTGAGCGAGAGCATAGAGGAGTACCTTGAGGCCATATACGCCTTCAACGAGAGGGGGCAAGCGGCCAAGAACGCTGACCTCGCCGGGAGGTTGAAGGTGTCGCCGCCGAGCGTGACCCAGATGACCCGGAAGCTCGCCGAGGAGGGGCTGGTCACGTACGAGCCTTACAGGGGCGTGACCCTGACGGGCAGCGGCACCGCGAGGGCCCAGAAGGTTGTGAGGAAGCACAGACTCCTGGAGCGCTTCCTCCACGACACCCTCGGGCTGGACAAGGGGAAGGTCCACGACGAGGCCTGCAGGCTTGAGCACGACCTCAGCGACGAGGCTGCAGCCGCGCTGTGCAGCTCTCTGAATAACCCGGCCAGCTGTCCGGACGACGGCAAACCTATACCTCCCTGCACGCTGGACCACGAGGACTGCAGCCAGTGCAAGATGCTCAGGGAGGGGGCTGAGCCTCGGCTCCTCACGCAGCTCTCCAACCTCAAGCCTGGTGAGGAGGCTACCGTGGCCTTCGTAAGGGGCGGCAGGGCGGCCTGTCAGAGGATCGTCGACATGGGCCTCTGCCCGGGCACGAGGGTGAGAGTAGTGAACGCGGCGCCCTTCCACGGCCCGATAGAGGTGTCGGTCAGGGACACGGTGCTCGCGCTGGGAAGAGGACTCGCGGCACAGGTCTACGTCGAGCTGGAAGATAAGGAGACACCTGCCTTTCAGCCTCATGGCCCCCACCACACGGTAGGTTGAGGAGGCTACACGCCTTGTCCAGTTGCCACGTCGAGGAAGGTTCGAGGATGGAGATCGGAAAGGCGTCAGGGAAAACCATCACCATCGCCCTCGCGGGGAACGCCAACGTGGGGAAGAGCGTCATCTTCAACCAGCTCACAGGTCTTCACCAGCACGTTGGGAACTGGCCCGGGAAGACCGTGAAGAGGGCCGAGGGCACTCTAGTACACGGCGGCTGCACCATCGACGTCGTCGACCTGCCGGGAATCTACAGCCTATCGACCTTCAGCCTCGAGGAGAGGGTGAGCAGGGAGTACATCGCCGTCGAGCACCCGGACGTCCTCGTAGACGTCGTAGATGCCTCCTCCCTCGAACGTAACTTATTCTTCACCATCCAGCTCCTTGAACTCGAGCCCCACCTGATAGTGGCCCTGAACCAGATGGACATGGCTGAGAAGAAGGGCGTCAGGATAGACGTGGGGAGGCTCTCCGCCATCCTCGGCGTCCCCGTCGTGCCGACCGTCGCCTCGAGGAACGTCGGGATAGACGAGCTCGTCGACGAGGTGATATCCTACGTCGAGAAGGAGACGCCTACGCCAAGCCCCCCGCCGTACGGGCAGGAGATAGAGGCTCGGATAGGAGCCGTCGCCGATGCTGTCAGGAGGCTGGATACCCCCTACCCTGCCCGCTGGGCAGCCATAAAGCTCATCGAGGGAGACGAAGAGGTGGAGGGCATCATCTCCAGCCAAGCTCAACACCTGAGGGAGCTGGTGGAGGGGAAGAAGCGCGAGATAGAGAGCCTGCACGGCCACGATCCGGCCAGCGTGGTCGCCTCAGAGAGGTACGCGGCGGCGAGCCGGATCGCGGTCGAGGTCTCCGCCCACGAGGTGCCGAGGCCATCGATCTGGGGGAAGATAGAGGAGCTCACCGACCACCCGATAGCTGGCTACGTGATTATGCTCCTAGTCATCATCGGCATGTTCTACTCGGTATTCACCTTAGGCGACTACTCATCCGCTCTGCTTGGGAGGCTGTTCGACTCGTTGAAAGCCGTTTACTTCGGCGTCTTCGGCGGCGGGCAGGTGGCGTTATTCGTCTGGGGCGGCCTCATCGAGGGGCTGATAGCCGGGACAACCATCGCGCTCCCATATATCGTACCATTCTTCGTCGTCCTCTCGCTGCTCGAGGACTCTGGCTACCTCGCCAGGATTGCCTTCCTCATGGACTCCGCCATGCACAAGATCGGCCTCCACGGCAAGGGGTTCATACCGCTGATGCTCGGCTTCGGCTGCAACGTTCCTGCCTGCCTCGGCTGCAGCATCATGGAGACTGAAAGGGAGAGGCTGATATGCGCCTTCGTCGCGAGCCTCATCCCATGCGCGGCGAGGAGCATCGTCATAATGGGGCTCGTCGCCACCTACCTCGGCTTCGGCTGGGCGGTGGCCCTCTACATCATCGACTTCGCACTCATCTTCGCCCTTGGCAGGATAGCGTTCAAGGTCGCGCCAGGTGAGCCGGTTGGGCTCATAATGGAGATGCCCTCGTACAAGAGACCCTCCCTGAAGCTGACGGTCCAGAGGACCTGGTTCAGGCTGAAGGGGTTCGTCTACGAGGCGTTTCCCATAATGGTCGTTGGTAATCTCATTATCAGGGTCGCGGACATGGTCGGGCTTCTCAACCTCTTCCAGGGATGGCTGAGCCCGGTGACAGTCTCATGGCTCGGGCTCCCAGCCGCCACGGGGATAGTCCTGATCTTCGGCGTGCTGAGGAAGGAGCTCACCCTGATACTGCTCGCCTCCATCATGGGGACGACCAACTTCGCCCTGATCCTGTCACCCGCCCAGATGTTCGTATTCGCCTTCGTCGTCATGATCTACGTGCCGTGCTTGGCGACGATCGCCGTCCTTACAAGAGAATTTGGGGCAAGGAGGGCCGCTATGATCAGCCTGACGGAGATAGCCTTGGCTGTGGTTCTCGGCGGCTTGCTCTACAGGGTCTTACTATTGATGGGCTTAGCCTAAAGGGTCCCATACCTCTCGTAGACCTGCTTGAGCAGCGAGCCGGCCACAAGCTCCTTCTTGGTGACCTTCTCGCTGCTCACCCTCTCCATGCCTCTCTTCACGGCCTCCTCGATGGCAGCCTAAGGGACTACGACTACGCCGTCGACGTCGCCGAAGACGAGGTCGCCTAGCTCCACGTTGACCCCGCCACAGTATATCCTGCAGCCGTAGTCGATGGCGATGCACATTTCCTTTGACGAGATCGGCCTGGCACCCGCTGCGAAGACGGGGAAATTCATCTTCTCCATCTGCCTCAGGTCTCTCGCTAGGCCGTTGATGACGGCGCCCTTGGCGCCTCGGCACCTGGCGGCGGTCGAGAGGAGCTCCCCCCAGAGGGCGGCCTCCGTCGACCTGTTAGAGGCGACTACCACGACGTCGTCCTTCCTCAGCCTGTCGATCCCCTCTATCTGTAGCGCGAAGGTACCCTCCTCCGGCTCGTAGACGTCGGCCATGAGCATCGTGTGGGCGCGTCCAAGGACGATGGCGACGGGATATAGTGGCCTTATCCATTCCCTCATCGCCTAGTGACGGAAGCCCATACCGTCGAGAACATCTGACAGAATGCTCGAGGAGAGCCTCTCCCTGACCATTTCGTAGGAGACCGTCTTCACACTCATCAAGGTCAACTCCCTGAACTACCTTGCCCGTCGGCCATTTAGTATCATCTTCGAGGCAGGGGATCTGAAGGAGCTGGAGGAGTAGGCTGCCCTTGGCTAAAAAAATTGGTTGAGCCCGAAAGCTCTATAAGTGTTCAAAATATGCCTACGCTTCATAGGCTCAATTACTGACAGCGGTGCGGACCATGGAGAAGAAGCAGTGGCACGCTAAGAGCGTAGAAGAGACGCTGAGAGACCTGAACGCCAATGAGAACGGCTTGACTACGGACGAGGTCGAGGCAAGGAGGAAGACCTACGGCTACAACGAGTTGAAGGAAAAGAAACGAACAACCGCACTACAGATGTTTCTCGGAGAGTTCAAAGACATTTTCATTCTTCTACTCCTCGCCGCCACAGTACTATCTGCGGCAATAGGGTATTACGAATCAATAGGTGCTGGGAAGGGTTTTCTCGAAACTTACACGGACTCCATAACAATATTCATCATAGTTGTTCTGGTTGCGGTGGCCGGTTTTGTTCAGGAGTATCGGGCTGAGAAAGCCGTTGAGGCCTTGAAGAAATTGACAGCGCCCAAGGCACGCGTCATGCGGGACGGGAAAGAGATGATGATACCCGCTAGAGAAGTTGTGCCCGGCGACTTATTAGTTCTAGAATCTGGAGACACCGTCCCCGCTGATGCACGAGTTTTACAAGCCATTGAATTAAAATCGGATGAGGCCGTCTTGACCGGTGAATCCACCCCTGTGAACAAAGTCTTAGACATCGTTAACCCCGAGGCGGCGGTCGCCGAGAGAAAAAACATGCTCTTCATGGCAACCCACACGATTTATGGTCGGGGCAAGGCTATCGTTACCTCCATCGGGATGGGCACCGAGTTTGGGAGAATCGCCGAGCTGGTGCAGAAGGCTGAGGAGGAGGAAACTCCACTTCAAAAGAAGCTAGACAGATTTGCTAAAAAAATCGCGTATGGTGTAATCATTCTTGCGGCAATTATTTTTGTGCTTGAACTTTTTGCTGAAGGACTGAAAATAAAGGCATTAATCGACTCGTTTATGATTTCAATATCTCTGGCTATATCGGTTGTGCCCGAAGGACTGCCTGCTATAGTGACCATCACCCTTGCCTTGGGCGCACGAGAGTTTGCTAGACGCCACGCCATAATCAGAAGACTCTCTTCTGCTGAGAGCCTCGGAGCCACCACTGTAATTTGTTCAGACAAAACAGGGACCTTAACCAAAGGTGAAATGACTGTACGACGAATATACGATGGCAAAATCGTTGATGTCACCGGAGTTGGCTACGAACCCAAAGGTGAGTTCAAAGTAGGTAATGACTCCATTAATCCCCTAGACGACGCAGACCTTTCCATGACGCTAACTATAGGCAATTTATGTAATAATGCTAGACTAGAAAAGGACAATGATGCTTGGCATATCATTGGCGATCCAACAGAAGGAGCCTTAATTGTTGCCGCAGCCAAAGCTGGATTGGAAAAATGTGAACTAGAGAAACAATATCCCCGTATTAGTGAAATTCCCTTCACCTCTGAAAAGAAACGCATGACCACAATTCACTCAAGTCCAAACGGAGATAAAATCGCCTTCATGAAAGGGGCTCCAGAAGTCGTTCTAGAACGCTCTACTCATATTTTCGAAAACGGCAAGGAAAGGCGACTAACCGACCCTATACGAAGGAAACTCCTCGACATTAACGAGAAGCTGGCATCTGATGCTCTTCGTATTCTTGGGATGGCCTATAAAAAACTGCCAAGTGGTTTGAAGGAATTCCAAGAGAAAACCGTTGAGAACGACCTGGTCTTTGTGGGTTTAGAGGGCATGATCGACCCGCCTCGAGAGGAAGCGATTGAAGCAAACAAAAAATGTGAGCAGGCTGGAATCAAGACGGTCATGATCACCGGAGACCACAGACTCACCGCCATAGCCGTTGCTAAAGAAATTGGGATCATGAAAGAAAACAGCATGGTTCTGACCGGTGCCGAGTTAGATCAGATGAGCGATACAGAGTTCCAAGGAAGGGTGGACAACGTAGCTGTTTACGCCCGTGTGTCACCCGAACACAAACTGCGCATAGTAGACGCATGGAAGAAGAGGGGACATGTTGTGGCCATGACTGGTGACGGGGTGAACGACGCCCCAGCCGTCAAGAGCGCAGACATAGGCATATCCATGGGCATCACCGGAACGGACGTGACTCGGGAAGCCTCAGACATGGTTTTAATGGACGACAACTTTGCCACCATCGTTAGGGCGGTTGAAGAGGGCAGGGTCATCTACGACAATATCCGCAAATATGCACGTTTTCTCATATCATGCAACTTCGACGAGGTCCTTGTCATCGGGTCATTCGCCTTATTGGCGGGACTCGCAGGGGCTGGAGGAGAGGTGCTCTTCCCTGTGCCTCTGTTACCAGCCATGTTGCTGTGGATAAACCTGGTTACGGACGGCGCGCCTGCGGTTTCTCTTGCACTGGATCCTCCAGAGGAGGATGTGATGAAGCGTCGTCCGCGCAAATCTGGGGAAGGCATACTGCATGGAATGGGCGCTTTCATAATTGTATCGTTTATTTTGCAGTCTGCTGGATCAATACTCCTTTTCGCCTTGAACTATTACATATTCCCGACTCATCCTTGGGGATGGCCAAATGGGCCCTTTGTTGATGTAAACAGAATGCTAAGTTTAGATGAGGCTAGGACCACCGCCTTCGTTCAGGCAACCTTGTTCGAGTTGTTCGTTGTCTGGAACTGTCGATCAGAGAAACGTAGTGTCTGGAGAATGGGACGAGGCGCCTTTAAAAACAAATGGTTCGTCATAGCCGAAATAGTGTCTATAGGCACCACCTTAGCGATACCCTACATTCCAATAACGGCATCCATGTTCCATCTAGTTCCATTAACCTTACTCGATCTAGCACAGGTTATATTGGTGGCTAGCTGGGCTCTGTTCTTTGTACTTCCAGAAACTCTCATGGACAGAAAAATTTGGCGTTGGGAGTAGAGGCAGGGTGAAATCAAGATGAAGAAACCTGATAAAGTTTGGATCGCTGCATGGGCACTGTTTTGGCTGTCATTAATCGTTACTTTCCTCGTCGATTACTTAGGTATCATTGAAACTAGTAACTTGGGGTTTGTGGAGACTATCTGGATTTCTTGGTTGCTGTGGACCGCAGGGTTAGGACTTACCCTGGTAATTCTCATATGTTTCATTGTAAAGGAATGAAGCTACTGCAGGCTTCTTCATCGTCTTATCCATTGTAGCTATGGATAAGGAAAAAAATTTTCGCGTGCGTGCTCGGCTAAAAGTCGCACCCTTGAGAGTTTGATTTACCTTAACCCAGACCGTCCTGCTGTTTGCGCCTTCTGGGCTGCCCTATACGACCTGCATTGACCTCAGCTACCATTCTTTGAGCACAGCGTTGAAGCCAACTTGAGCTGTATCGTATTCGATTCCTTTCAAACTATCCATGCCAACCTTTTCCCATCTTTTAACTTTTTTTCCAAATTCTAATAGAATAATGTTAATTACTAAAACAAAGATTTTTCCTGCAATGGAAACAAATGGATTTCTCATTCGACCTAGTAGATCTAGAGAAAAAATTTCGAAGGAAGTTCAGCAAGGTGAGCAAGTACGATCCGATTATCACCAAGTTTTGCGAAGGGACTTTCGCCCTCTGTCAGATAGATGCGCTTGGGAAAAATGCAAATTATGTTAGGCTAAGGCTAAGTAAGAGGATCGATGCAAGAGGACTAGACAAGCAGATAACGATCTCTGTTGTTAACAATATAGCCTATTTGAAGGAAAATGTATAACAACGGATAGCCTAAGAGAGAAGGGGTTTAAACTCGTTATTTTTGAAATGCTATTTTCTTTTTCTTGATCGAACGCGTATATCAATTGATTCAAAAAAGGACATAAAATTAGATAGAATATCGGAATATAATTTGTCTAATATTTTTTCTACTTGTGGACATGAATTATCTAATATAACAAATATAAAAGGGGTTGATATAAAATCTTTTTCCAGTATATTTTTTAGATCTTCAATATTTGATATTTTGTTACGAAATTTATCATCAAGTTCTCTAAAAAAATAATAATTTACTAATATTAAAATTTCTAATCCTTTAAATTCTTGACGTAAACCACTTTCTAATAAAGCTATTTTTAAATTATCAATGGAGTTTATTCTAGTTGGACTTAAGATATCTTGATATAGAACTGCTATTTTATCAATGTCATTAGCTTTATAGGTATCCCAAGCTTTTCTAATAATATCATAAAATGCCTCCGAGGTTAGTATAATAATTTTTTTATCCATTTGTTCTATCTGAATTAATTCATAATTTAAACTTATTTTTGGATAAAATATCTTTTGAGGTTTAACATCACTTAAATAATGCATAATCGGCTTAATATTTTCTAAAAGAATTAATAAATTATTAGAATTTGATATAAAACCTATACTGGGATCATCAGAATCTAAAATATTAAGATTTTGTTTAACTAATTTTAAAGTTTTATTAGTATAATCTTTTATCAAATAATCATTCATCATTAAATAACCCATAATCGCTTTTGTTGTTACAAGAGGACTGGCTATATTATCACCTATTATTTGCAATGTTCTTATTGTGGAATAAGCTAAACGAATTTAAAGAGAATCAATAAACGAGCGTTCAGGTCCTTCGAAGATATTTGAATAAATATTTTCTCTAACATTATGTAATAAAGAGTTAAACTCATTATCGACATCGAAGAACTCATTATCTTTTATCTTAATTTTATATTTATCATGTTTAATATAATCAATTAATTGTTCATATTTTTTGGAATTATCAGCATCTAATTTATATATCAAATTTGCATGATGAGTATCTCTTACTATCCAATCTAATCTATCAACATTTATTCCATTTCTACCACTATAATTTCCTAGTATTGTAGTAAATAAATGTATTTTTTGAATTAAGTTTCCTTCATCTAAACAATCAAAAAATGGTTCTTCTTCCTCTATAATAATTTGTGCTATCACGTTACGAAATATTATTTCGTTTATAGATGTATCTTTAATTATATTAGCACATTTAAAAATTGCTTTTGAAATTTGCTCGTTTTTTAATAAAAGATATAAAGTAATTGTTGTATCTATTTTTTTTTGGGGAAAATAGATAATAACTAATTTCTTCAAGCAGCTCAACTACATAACCAGATATACCATCTAACGCGTGTCCCCATGCTGAATGACCTAAATCATGTAACAACCCTGAAATTCCAACAATAAGTTCATCATCTTCAGTTAACGTTATTTGACATTCCTTTTTTAATAATTCTCGTGATTTATCGAGTAATATTAATCCTTTATACATTACTCCTCTGCTATGTTCATATCTTGTATGTGTAGCTCCAGGGAATAAAATATAGGTATACGCTAATTGTTTTATTTCACTTAACCTATTAACAATAGGCAATTGTGCAAGATATAATGCATATTTAGGAAGTGCACTTTCTCCATAGATTGGTAATATTTCAGAACTGTTAGGAACTTTATCATAATCTACTAAATGTTTTGGATCTCTATTAAAATTTATTTCATACAATCCAACTAAATCGTAAAAAAATGGTGAAAATATTCTATAAATATCTGATCCATATCCCATGTAGCTCATTGTTAAGGAGCAACCATTATGGCTTCGTCAATTCTTTTTTTATACTCACCAAATAAATTGACACCAGCCAACGTAGCCGAATCTTCAACAATTTGAGATATATTTGATAATGCTTCTCTATTTTTAATTTTTATTACTATCTTTTTAGCATCATCTTTTTCTTCAAATGTTATAACGTCTAATTTCTTTAAATATTCGAGATCAAGTAATAAATCTTTCATACCATCATGGAATACCAGTTGTTTCTTTAACCATAGGACCTTAAATATGAAATAATATAAATCCTCGAATCGGAGCTCTGCACACCCACCTTTTCTTTCGCAGTATTTATCTAAGATATAACTGGTATAGGTCCACATCTCAAATTTGAGATTGTATAAAAGACTTATTAACGTATTTAATATCACCGTATTATGACAAGAAACATCGTTGCGCAAAAGAAACAAAAAAAGGGTGAGTAACTATAAGAATAACACGTATTTTAACATATTTATTTCAAATTAAGGAGACCTACAATTATTTAAAATAATAATACTGAATTAAAGCTTGTGCGATGATTTTAAAAACACACTCATCGATTAAAGCGAAGAGAGTTATCGGGCAGTTTTAAAACTACTTTTTCTCCCGGAAGATTTGAAACAAAACCCCATCGTTCCGATATATAATTCTCTACGTCCGTTGTTTTTACTACTTTTTGACTTACACCATGATTTACCATTGCTTCAAGAAGACGTTTTTTAACCATCTCTTGAAAACTGGGATCATCCATTGATAGGTCAATGTTTTTAATATCCTCAGAATCGAATCCAGCAACGAGAAGAAGTTGTCGTCTAAAACTCTCCTTGATCTTCTCCTCCCTTGCAGATTCAGTAATTGTTGTCTGTAAATATTCCTGACACTTCCTGTATGCCTCTCGCACGTCTTCAATA
>Ga0315291_10008321_pt1 | contig 12749 bp, 9 predicted proteins | sample YL17G12_20_MG_FD_203070 | JGI IMG/M metagenome (GOLD analysis project Ga0315291, IMG submission 203070) | Sediment microbial communities from Yellowstone Lake, YNP, Wyoming, USA - YL17G12_20 | ecosystem: Environmental > Aquatic > Freshwater > Lake > Sediment | place: USA: Wyoming | collected... | reverse complement strand
TGGTACCCACCCCGCCCCCGATACGTCGTGAAAGTACTCGGGGGCTTCAATGAAGATAGCCTCCGTCTCCACGAACGGTACGGGCTTTACTTTCTTAGCCATCAATCAGGCCCTCCACCACCGCCATCGGCACCACCTACATACTGTCCTTGACCTGGACGTATTCCTCGGCGGCGGTCAGCCCCCATCATTCCTCGGCGGTCAAGGTTCCCCGCTCGGTCCTTTAGCCCCCGATAGGCCCGCGGCTTAGAAGCCGGCGACTGGGCGCCCGCCTTAGCAATTCTGAGTGCTGCAAGTTGCTTCGCCTGCAACTTGTTGTTCCTAATTGTAAGGGCTCGGTTATACGCCTTAATGGACGGCGACTGAACTGATTGTCCCCCAGCCTTGGCAATTCGTGCCTTCCGGGCCGCTGCGCCCTTCTTTAGTCCTCGACCGTACGCTTTAGCCGCATTCTTGCTGGCGCTTGGCGTAAGGTGGCCGGCAGCTACACCCTTCTTCTTAGCATTATAGGCCGCCATGTACGCCTTCTTATCGAAGAACTGCTGAAGGGTCAAACGGGGTTCGTTGTACCCTTCGCCGCCAGCTGGAAGGGCATCCACCATCCTGCGGGCGCTTCCGGCCTTCTGGGAGTACCCACCCTTCGGCCTGGCCTTAGCTGGGGACTTTCGGTAGTTCTTATTAGCCACTGCCGCCCGACGATTTCCAGTCGGTGAAGGTTTCCCGGCCTTAATGTTCGCAACCTTACGTTCGCGGTCAATCAATCGGCGTACCGGCTTGTTCCCCGCCTTACGTCGATTGGCAAATGCCTTACCAAGGGCGCCCCCAGCCTTAGCAGCGTCGGCCCTCTTAACCAACTTACGCTGTCCCCGCTTAGCGGCCCCTACGCTCGGAAGACTCCCGCCCCTAATCTTGGCGACAGCAGCCCCAATCTTTGCATCAAGGTGCGGACCCAGCGCCTTTGCATACGCTGCCTTATCAGCCGCCCGCTTATCTGCACGGGGCGTTGCTGATGGTTTACCACCCGCTGCCGGCTTAGCTGCCGCCGCAGGGCGCCCACGTCCACCGCCCTTTGTCTTGGCGTTGTACTGGGCCATATAGGCTTTCTTATCGAAGAACTGCTGCAGGGTCAAACGGGGTTCGTTGTACTCTGCCGACACAATTCCCTTCCTTACCATGCGTGCTTCACCCCGCAGTTGCGTTCGAATTCCCAGCTTCCGTGGTTCAGTAAATCGATTGTTCCCGGGGTCGTCGCCGAACGGACCCTTCATCTTCGACTTAAAGGGGGCAGGTACCGGGTGCTTCTTCTGGTACGCCTTTGTCGCCTTAGCAATACGACTGCTGTTACTCTTCCCCTTTGCCCCTTTTGCCCTTACTGCAACGTGGCTGTTAGGTAGAAGGCCTCGCTTCCACACAAACCCCGGTTTACCTGGTACAGCAGCCCCCGTCTTTGCGGTATGGCCAAACGGACCAATCGGAATACCTTTGGCTCCAACCTCACGAATACCCATGTGCGGGCGGTTCGGAAGCTTCCGAAGGCCAGAAGAACTCATAGTAGCATCGTCCGGATGTGGGCCCCCCTGCTTCGCCTTACCGGCTGCGCGGTCCATCTTGGACTGCTTACCGTTCTTCATGGCATTGTACTGTGCCATGTACGACTTCTTATCGAAGAACTGTTGCAGGGTCAGGTTCTCGGAAGCAGCCACCGTTACGGGCTCCTTTGCTGGCTTCTTGGAATGCTTACCCTTCTTGAACCAGGCACCGCCGATGGTCTTTTTGCTGAGGGCGGCGTTAGAAATGGCCGCAGCCGATTTCTTATCCATGCCCTTCTTGTCACGCAAAGCCTCGTAAACGGCGGGATTCAAGATGCTCGGACCGTGGTCTCCACCGCCCGTGTAATAACTTTGACCGTGAGTACGCTTACCTCCAGGACCTCGTCCCGCCAACAGCCGACCACCGAATCCTCGAAAGGCTTCGGGGTTAGGAGAGAGGGCCATCGGACTCCTTGATAAGGTACTGACCTATCCTGATTATAAGAGGAACTCGTCAAGGAAGCCAGCTACTTCGAGGCCCCCCACACGTTATAGTTTCATAAGCCAGGGGTCGTCAAAGGTCAACCCCATGGCACACCGACAGGATGGATGTAGGGGAGGTGCCTCAACACTGTACCCTTCTACAGACCAGACCCCATTGATATCCGCGGTTCGGCCGCCCATACCTTGACACGTAGGACAAGTTCTGGGACCGGGGGTATTTATCCACAGCTTCTTCGCGGAGGGACCAAGCAGTCCGTTGGTTCCAGCGACCTGCCAAAGCCGCAGTTGCCCTGCATTGGCCGCACGGAGGGTCTCGGTCCTTGCGATGTTCCTTGCGCGCCGCTCAATTGCCCGCTCGCGGTAGTTCTTCAGGGCGTTCGATTGCCAATCGCGAGACATATTTCGTCTCGCCAGATTTGCTGCAAATGCTTGGTAAGCCCGCACTTGACCTGGAGTCATGCCTACCAGTGCCTTGATTTCCTCGGCCATCTGATATGGGTGATGACCCTTCCTGAACCCTTCCAAGACAACATTGCGGATGGCTATGCGGGTTTCATTGTTAACGTTCACGACCAGCATTGGAAGGTACTTGGTCAGGAACGTTTCAGCTTCCATAAATCGCAAGTCAAAGGCAACGTCCATCCAACCAGGCATGGCGAACGTTTCGGACCCTTTGACGGTTTCGTATCGAGGGATCAGGGCGAGGGCGGTATCGCGGGCAATCGATCCACACACCGACACCATGGCCCCTTGCAGGGCAATGATTTCAGTACGCCAATCAATGTTGTCGTGACCGTATGCCTCAAGCGAAGCTGCCAGGACGGAAACGTCAATGCGGTTCCTTTGGGCGTCCCAGGCATCGATGAGCGCCGAGGTCATAGCGGGAATGCCCTTGTCAGCAACGGCGTGGACTGTTACCCATTCGGGGGAAGGCGCTACCTCCACTTGGACCCTCCAAGCTGGGTGATGGAGAAGGGTTTCGTTCCGGCAATGTCCAGATTGGGCCGAGACCCATTGAACGCCATAACGATTGCATCACCAACGTCAGGAGAACGTCCGAGGCGCTTCCTGATTTCGTCCTTGCCCTCAATCTTGATTACGCCAGTTGAGGTCGCTTCCCACCTAGGTGCGGTAAGGTCCCCGATAAGAGTGTCGTCAGGCGGGAGTGCTATTGTCGGTCCGTAAGTAGGGTCGAGGAGCTCCCTCAGTCTCCACCAGGCTTCTGCCCGCCTATTGAGGAAGCCCAGTTCACCTGAACGGTCCTTGCGCGTCGATTTGGACGAGGCGTTGAACGAGTCCACACTGAACTTGAGTTCCCTAAGTCGGTCGACGACACCCGCGCCAACCCCGATAACATCGATAACGGCGTAAGGGACTTTGATACCTGGACCCTTTGGCGTGCTATCCAGGATCCCCCTAATCCATCCCGTAGCCTCCATCGTGTCACCACGCGGAAGGGACCTAATTTCCGTGACGGTGTTTCCCTTCCGGAGAACGATGATGGTAGCATCCTGACCGTCCTCAGTCGCGATGTCTGAAGAAACACACGTGAGTGTCCCGTGTTCCAGCTGACCGCTCTCACGTAGGTCTTCCCACCGTTCATTAGCTGCCTCAATCCATGTAAGCGGAATAACACCATCAGAGTCCGTTGTGGAGAACTCCCCAAGGACACGGTTCTGGTATACTTCGCTCCACTCCCCCCACTGCCGCTTGCGCTGGTCGGCCCACACCTGTGAGATACGCCCCGCATCGACGGCTTCTTCCAGAGTCACGTGCCTAACCCACCAGTCTTCAGTACCTGGTCGCCGTTGCTGAATCTCAAAGAACCTGCCCTGCGGAGAGCCCGGAGTTGAGATAGCGAGTGCATAGCAGTCACCGACCGACATAGCCCCCTCGATGGCGTCCCATGTCCCGGGGATAACGTTCTTACCCTCGTCAATGATGTACAGGATATGGGACGCATGCGCACCCTCAATGTTGGAGGGGTCGTCAGAGGCTACAGGGAAGGCGGACCCTGTCTTAAGCTTGAGTTCCATTGTCAGGAGTTCGTACCGGGTAGAGAACTCCCGGGTAACTATCTTCTTACCCCACTTGTGAATCTCGGGCCACAAGTAGTTACGCAACTGCCTCCAGACAGATGCGGTTGTTACTACCTTCCAGTCAACTCCCGCCTTGTCCCTGGTATCAGCAAACCAGAGAACCGCAATCGCGGCCATACCTGATTTGCCCAGCCCGTGAGGACCACGCACACAGGCTCGGCGGTCGTGTGCTAGGTGGAGAAGGATATCGCGCTGGTAAGCGGTAGAGGACCAACTGGGTATGTTTGCTTGTGCCCAAGCGTCGGGGTCGGCCCAGAAAGGGTTGGGAGCCGGATCGAGGAGTTCTGCTACTGTGTCCCAGACTTTCCCTCGATATGCCGGCGGGAGCTCATATCCGCCTGCGGTCATAGCAGAACGGCAGTCAGGGCACCTGGGCGAAACTCCGCGACCATGTACTCCAGGTAGTCCTCGTCCTCCCAATCGACGTAGTCCATGTTCTCGTCGAAGACCTCTACACTCCCGACGATGTCCAGGAGGTACTCTTCGTCCTCGGGCTTTCGCAGCTCGGTGAAGGCCGGCCACATAAAGGAGTCTTCTCCCGGTTCAGGGACGACCTCCTCAAGGGTCATATAAGCAATATGCTCGCCGTCACTTGTAAAGAACTCGACCTTATCGCCCATCAATGCCTCCCAGGCGATACATCAACCCAACCCCAGTGCCCATTTGGAAGGGCCTTCCACCAACCGATTCGTCCCCGACGATTCATCACTGGACGCATCCACTTGTTGATGCCCTCTGCCTGGGCGTGGGCGGGAACTCCAAAGTCCCGAATCTTCTGAAGGGCACTTTGCACCTTCGCCCGCTCGCCCATCGACAGGTTCCGCTTCTGCTGGCGGACCTTCATTTCGCCCTGGTTTCGCCGGCGTCTAGTAGCCCATCCTGCTGGCTGCTGCTGATGCCGGGCAGGCGCCAATCCTGACCAGGGGTTCCTACCCATGGCCGCACGGGCTTGTCCGGCAGCCGCGATTGGGTGGTGAATGGATACGTAGCTCTTCTGGGCGTATGCACAGGTACGAAGTTCTTCGCCAGTCATAACCTTGTCATGCGCCAGCATAAAGTCAATGCGCTGCTCGGTTAGCTTCATTGCCTTCGACCCAATCAGGGGTTCAAGGTCATGTCGGAGTTCTGCCCGGTGGTCCCGAAGTCCTTCAAGTGACCTACGCGACTGCGCTGATAGCGGTTTCCCCCCATGCACTGACAACCACTGCATATTCCCACCTGTGTACCCCTTTAGGTCAGGGAACGCAAGTCCGTGGTCAATCGGCCAGATCCTTCCCGCACTGTCAGTTTTCCAGTTACCGCCATGTCGGTCAGTGTTGCCGATGACGGCATCAAAGACTGCAAGCTCTTGGTGGGCGTGGAGGTACGCTGACCCTCCTCCATCTATCTTTCCGACCCACTCGCCGACATAAGCTTTGCCTTGGGGTTTGTTGCGGTCGTGGTCATCGAAAGTATCCCGGATAATCCCGCGCGGGGCGTCAATAGATGTCCCGCCATACTTGTCCATATGCTTACCGACAATACCGGCCGCAACCTCACGAGGTGCCCCCGTCGCAGCAGGTGAAAGCGCCGCCCGGCGAGCATTTTTGCCTTCGCCCGGATGGTACGTGGTTGCGTCAATCGGTTTAATGACGACCGTTTGGACCCTTCCGCTCGGCGAAACAATATCGGCCTTCCAAGCCTCAGAAATATGATTGCCAGGCAGCGACTTCACATTGGTAACGGGACCTTGTAGCTTCCCTACTCCGACTCCGTCAACTACCTTAATGTGGTCTTCCATCTTGTCGTAGACCACTTTTTTCCCAGCTCTAGCACCGCCGGCGGCGGGGGCTGCGGCAGCTGCCACCTGCTTACGGGCAAGGCGCCTGTTGGCTGCCTCCTTAGCGACCTTCTGACGTCCAGCCCCCAAGTCGCCCTGCGGAATGTCGGATGCCGCCTTGACGCGTTTCAGCGTTGCCGTATTCGCTGCTGGGCCGCCCCGTTTAACTTCCATGACCTTGTCGATATCGGCCAGCTTCCGCTTGGCTCTGGTGGTCGTCCCCGGCGCCTGAGCAACCACTGGATTAGCAATTACTACTGCCTGCTTACGGGCAAGGCGGCGGGCTACTGCGGGCTGTGCATTGATGATTCGCTGGTTATGTCCTGCCGTCTGAATTCCCTGTGCCCCTCCCGACGGATGTTGGACCACAGGCACCATCGACTCGACCCGCTTCAAAGTCTTAGTCCCTGCCTGGCGCTGCTCTACGCGCTGCAGGTCAAGGCCTTCTGCCCGTTGTTTATTGTGACGCCTGGCTGTAGTACCCAGTGTGGAGCCTGCCCGTTGTTTAGCAGCTGCGGCTGCAATAGCCACGTTCCGCTTCTTGATAACTGCGGCTCGGTGACCTGTTCCGGGCATGTGTTCAGCAACATTACGGGACTCGTCAAGGTGGACTACGCCGCCGTGACTGGTCTTCATTACCTGAAGGTTCCGAATGCTTCCACCCGAACCGGAATCTTGGAGCGCAATGTGTCCGGCAGGTTCAAGATGTTGTCCCACCAACCGCGTGCGGCCTTCACCAATACGGGTATCGTTCGGAGTAACGGTCTTGCCCTTTGGCGGGAGTCCCTGCCTTACTGTATGCCCGCCGGCGTGTGCAATTACTTGTCGCGGAACGATATCCCCCGCCACGTTCCTTCGCGGACGGTTCCAACCCGCGGCGCGCCCGCCGTGTGACGTTAGCGGTGCTCCGCCTGGCTGTGAAGGTCCGACCAATTTACGGGCGGCCGCAGTACTCGCCTGGTCTGGCAGCGGCCTGGAACCCCGCTGCATCCTCTTCTCATTGCGGACGTCGGCTGCATCGACCTTACGGATGCCAACATTACGCCCTACACGAGCCCGAGTGGCTGCACCTGCAACAGGAAGAACTTGTGGAAGTGCCTGTTGACCATGGCCAGGACCATGTTGTCCTGGAAGAGCACGCCCGCCATGCGATGTAGCGGCGGGACCTACAGGTGTAGGTGGCTTACTGTGACCTGCTCCGTGAACGATGGTCTCGTCGTTGGTCCTACGCTTTAGCCCGCCATGTGAAGTAGACTTTGCATGAAGGACTCCGACCGCTCCTGGGGGCGGAGATACAGGAGTCCCAAAGTGCCCTAGACCATGTACGTTTCGAGCGCCCATAGCCGCTCCATGCGATGTACGCGACGCAGGCGGTCGAGTAACGGCAACTACTTGCCCACTGTGTAACGGCGCATTTAGTGTAACGACTGCAGGTCTAGCAGCAACTTTTCGGTTCCCGTGGCCCACCTGGTGCCCACTTGTATTTCGAAGTACCGACACAGGCTGCTTCGGCCCACCATGACTGGTAGGATCGGCAGCTGCAGCAAGGGGACCCCGAACCTTAGCTATACTTCTAATTCGTTGGACGGTTAAAGACCCAGGAGTACCTGGTGACAACACTGGCGCCAGAGCAGCTGCCTTGCGGAGTTTGGCGATTTGGCCGTGGACTGCCTGTGGACGTACACCCAGCAACCCGGCAATTTCGCCTGCCTTCTTACCGCGGGCATGAAGTTCACGAATGGCAGCGGCCTGCCCGCCAAATTGCTTGACCAGGCTTCCCCCGACAATGGTCGAGGTTCCCATCGGATTGAAGTCAAACCGCCCGGTCTTCATAGCGTGAAGGGGGTTGAAGAAGATTTCCGACTCCGGAGGCTGCGGAACCTCCGGTTCACTAAAGCCTACACTCCCTGTATTCAGGAAGTTCGCAAGGGCTGCCTTTGCGCCAGCATCGTTTTGCGACCAGCCTATCCTCTTTCCGTGAGTGTCGTATACATTAACGCCGTCCTTACGGCGGGCGACCTGAATTGCCCCACTCATAACCGGAGCGTAGTTAGGCTTGATAAACCCAACATGCTTCCCACGGTGCATAACTGGGGAACCCTGCCGCCCTCCTGATGGGTAGTCTGGATGGTTATGGGCAATACGGAGGCTTTCAGGGCGCGCAGGTCCTGTATGTCCTACCGGAGCCTTTGCCGGCCTTATTACTTGTGACAGCCGCGGCGCCGGGTTGCCGCCATGAGCCGCACGCCACTCGGCCTGGGCTTCCTTTAGTGCGGCAGCGCGATCAGCTTTGTCCGCTTTACGCCGATTCGCCCCTGCAATGCCCCCTCCCCCGCGACCCCTAAGTGCAGGAGGTCCAAGCAGTTCACGGGCGCCTGGCATCCTGGGTGCCGCAGGCTTGGGGTGCCCAGGCCCGTGCATCATAACACCCATCTGCCCATTCGGATTAGCAATTCCACCGTGAGACGTTGCCCGTGCGGCTGGGTGCCTTAAAAGGGCATTGCGTGCATCGGCCGCTTTATTTCGAGCCTGTTGTCCGCCACTGGACGTATCTGCAGCTGCCGGCCCGTTCTTTCGGGCATTGTACGCCTTCATATAAGCCTTACGGTCGAAGAACTCTTCTGACGTGGGGGGTTCTTCAAATTGAGTAGTGCGCATCGGCTGCCCGGCTGCCTCTGCGGCGCCTGCAGATGATGTCCGGTTCTTCTGCCTTAAGGTAGCAGGACTATTGCTTTCTGCCCCAGTTGTAGTTCCCCCATCCTCTGGAGGAAGCGGCTCTTCGGGTGGACCTTCAGGAGTGGGATTACCCATCTCATCCGCGAGTCCCATCTCCTGCAGAGCCTTCTGTACCATGGCCTCTGTCTGGGACGGCAACTCTTCAGGGACGGGAATACCTGCCTGAGTAAGAAGGTGCTTCTCAATTGCGGGGTTGGGGAATACCGTCATGCCCGCGGAGGCGAGGGACTGTAGGTAAGTTCCAAGCTTCCCGAGGTCTGCATTCTCAATGTCCGAATGCGACAACTTCGGTACAAGATTGACGTCCATGCCGTTCATCTTGAACAGGCGCGGCAACTCGAATCGTGTAATGGTCGTTGCAATGGAGTCGAGCCAGGCGCCCAACGCCGTTGCAAAGAGGGCGGTCTTATTGTCCGACAGGGCGAACGAACCGACTTGCTCGTGCCCGAGAAGGACGAAGTCGGCCATCATCGTCATCGCGATGCGCTGGTCGTACCGCGTAATGATTTTATCCGTGTCGAACTGTCGCGATCCGCCCGTTGAGATGAGCTGGAGCTTGTACATGTCCCGGCCGGCGTCATCATACGCCAGGGGCATGATAACGCCCTCTTGCTCATCCCGACGAATGTTCGTAACAATCTTCTGGAGCTCACCCAGGAGTTGCTTCTGCTCGGTTGTGGCGTTCCCGGATAGCAAATCTGGCGGAACCCACATCACCGGGAGACCTGCCAGGTCTCGCTCGATGCCGATACCTTCAATCTGCTCGATGTGCTTCTTGAAGTACCATGGCCGATATGCCGAACGAAGGACCGACACCCCTTCAGGGTTGTCCTTTCGGGACTTCGTTCGGAAGTGAAGGCTCTTAGAGACCGGGATGGTCCGCTTGTCATACTTAGGCGGAGGACTCTGGGTAAAAGCCTTAACCCGACCCTGCTCGTCCAGCTCCCACTGCAAGAGAGTGTCCTGAGAACGAGGAGCCCAAGTCTTCCATCCAACCAGCCCGTCGTTAAAACTCGACGTTAGGTTCGGGTCATCCTGTGGACCATTTCGGTACTTGTACACGACCTCAAACCAGCTCCAACCGTACGGGAGCATGGTGAGGATTTCAGAGAGCGTATCGGGCCAGTGCGGCTGCAGGTCGTTCAAGCACTCCTGGGCGAAGTCCGCAGCCAATTTGGCTTCGTCGGAATCGTCCTTAGGAGCGAACGTCCACTCTGTCTGCCGAACCAGCATCTCGATAGCGAACAGGATCCCGCCGATGACGGGATCCTGCTCCGACATTTCGCGAAGGACCTTACGCCCGCGGTCCCCTGTAAGCTCAGGGAGCCACTCCTCGTAGATTCGTCCACCATAGACCCTCAGGCCTGATGCACCAATCTCCTGAAACTTGGGTCGTACGGACCTTGAAGCTGCCAAGTGCGTTATCCTTCCGCCTTAATGAACGAAGTGGCCGCCGTCAGGCGGTCATCAATCGACATCGTTCCGGCGTCCCCAGCTCCGAGGTTGCTCCAGATGAGACCGTAGGCAGCCGAGCCGACCACGGTCGCGATGGCGATGAGCGGCACCGCGTTCTCGATGGTCAACGCCTCGCCCGACAGGACCATCCCGAGGATGCCAACGATGACGTAGCACGCGAACGCGATGAGCGAGTTGACCTGTGACGACAGGCCGGACTGCTTGACGAGCGCGATGAGCAACGGGCTGATGGCCGCGAAGATGATGTACGCCGGGTTGCTGAGTGGGTCCATGGTTCTCCTTACTGCTCAAGTCTGGGACTTTTGTTGGCCGGATAATCTTCCTCCGCGACGGGTCGAAACCCCCCGTGATGCCCGCGATGTCCGGCCCAGCGCCCGCAGCGCTCGATGGCGCCGCACTGGGTACGAACGGCATCCGCAACCTTGACAAGGGGTTCACCGGGCGGGTTCAGCCAGCCGAGCGCCCGCATCGCGCCGATCGTGCTGTCAACGTCCAGGTCGCGCAGCACGTCCGAGCAATGGTTCTTAGCCGTCTGGGTGCTGCACCCGATGACGTGGGCCACAGCCTCGGTCGTCAGGCCCTCGGCCCGCAGGCGCATGACGCGCTCCTGTGCGGGCGTCATTACTAAATGGTCCTCACAACAGAAGCATGCATGAACCCAACCTTGGCTGTAAGAGGTTCCCAGACTCGGTACCAACGTCGGTCGCCACCAACACTCTGACCAATCTGAACGGCACCCCATACAAGGTCTGTACCCTTCGGAACGGTACGGAGGATTGCGGACGTCGTTGTCGCGCTGGTCCTCACATTGGCGTCCAGGCGCACATCCGCTTTACGGAGGTCCAGAAGTCCGTAGGTAAGGCCGTCGCCTGGAAACTTGGCCATGTAGTTCTTGACTACGGTAACCGGCCACCAAACGAAGCCGTTGGGGATCCCTGCGCGGCGGCCATCATTCAGGCCGTCTCCTACTCGGACAGCTGGACCCTTTAACCCATTATATAAGGAAACCGACTCGCGGTATTCATGGAAGAAGGCACTGTGGAGTCCGAGGTAATCCTTATCTCCGCGGAGCGCGACCGGCACTTGGTCGTAGTCACCATGGCCAATGGCAAAACGGCCAATCTTGAGCGCCTCAATGACATCTTTAAGGGTCTTCGCGTCGGTGGAATCGTACACCGTAAGGTGTACCCCCTTGCGCGCCATCGCCACAGCCGCATCCTGGATATCAGTCCCCTCGTTTCCTCGGATATGGTCTGTACACGTTGGGCGCGTCCCTGATAGGAGCCGCATCTCATCCGCATTCGTGTCGAGCGCCCCGAGGCTTACCTGCTGGACCGCCATCGCTGCAGCCGCCATGTTGCAGTTGTATGGTCCACAATCAGTACCAGTGAGCTGCTTTTCAAACTGCGCCAAGTACCATGCACGTCCCATGCTCTTATTGTAGCTCCTGCGCGTGTGAAATGCCCTCCCGTAATTAGGTAGCCTGCCCAACCGTTAATCACGCCTGGGCCCAATCGTTAATCACGCCTGGGCATTCACAGGGGCAACCTTAAGGACCCGTTGATTTCTTCTTCGGGCTGCTATATAATTATTGTATTCCATCCATCCACACAACACGGAGGTACAAGTTCAAGTGACCCAAGTACAAATTACCTTGGGAACACCGCCTGTTCCTAACGCCGTACGAGACGCCGAAATCCGGCGCCTGGCGTTCGAAGAAGGGATGTCACGAAAGGACCTGGCCACGTTTGCAGGGACCACAGAATCTCGCATCACTCAAATCCTGAACGTCGGTTCTGTCCGCGAGAGCATCCTGGCATATCTGGCAGGAGTGACGGGTGGTGTGAACGCCCGAGAAATTGCGACCGAACTTTCACTGGATATCAACCGGGTTCAATACATGGTGGATAGCCTTCGAAAGAAGGGTCTCATCACGGCGCAGCTCGGAACGAATGGCGGTCAGGGGGACCACAAGGCCTTCTACAACATCCGTCTCAAGAAGCGCCCACCGAAGACCACACCCACACCCACACCCACACCCACACCCACACCCACACCCACACCCACACCAGCCCCCCTGACCGTAGTGGTGCCCGAAGAGCCAGCAGCACCAGTGCAAGTGCCAGTGCAAGTCCTCGCCCAGCCAGTGCCAGTTCTGCTGGCTGAATACCCGTTGTTGTCTCGCCTCATTCTTAGGGATGGGCAAATCCAGCAAGCAGCCGCGTTGCTTGAAAGTGCGGGCCTTGATGACCTTGCACTGCAGGCACTTGGCTTTGTCGGGCTGTTGAGTTCGTTGGAGAAGGAATACGTTGCCTTCGCAACCGCCTTTGCTGACCATGGACCCCATGGCCGGGTAGAGTGACCGTTACGGAAACCAGAATCCAAATTCAGGGAGGGTGACGTTACCTGACGACCCCCACGCAAGCTGATGCCTCCCCACGATTTCGCGCTTCGCGCGATTTTTGGGATTGGACGCGCCGGTCGCAGGGTTGCGCAGGTTACTCGGCGACGCGCGCATTCCTGGAGGGCAAAAACAAAAACCCCCTTCGCGCAATGCGCGAAGAGGGTTTCGGCTAGGTGTGGTGT
>Ga0315291_10008320_pt1 | contig 12751 bp, 12 predicted proteins | sample YL17G12_20_MG_FD_203070 | JGI IMG/M metagenome (GOLD analysis project Ga0315291, IMG submission 203070) | Sediment microbial communities from Yellowstone Lake, YNP, Wyoming, USA - YL17G12_20 | ecosystem: Environmental > Aquatic > Freshwater > Lake > Sediment | place: USA: Wyoming | collected... | reverse complement strand
TTCTCGTCGCCCGGCGACTGGCGGGCGAACTTCCACTTGGTGCCCGTGGGGAAGCCGGCGCCGCCGCGGCCACGCACCCCCGACTCGCCGACCACATCGATGATCTGCTCCGGCGTCATGGTGGTGATCGCCATGCGCGCGGCCTCGTAGCCGCCGCGCGCGATCGCCTCGTCGATCCTCTCGGGGTCCACCTGACCGACGTTGCGCAAGGCGATGCGCGTCTGCGCCTTGTAGAAACCGATCTCGTGCCAGTCGCGCACGACCTGGCCGGTCGCAGGGTCTTTGTACATGAGCTTCTCCACCGGCGTGCCACCGGCAAGGTGCTCGTCGACGACCGTCTTCACGTCCTGCGCCTTCAGCTTGCCGTAGAAGGTGTCGTCCGAGCACACCGCGACCGGCCCCTGCGAGCAGAGGCCGTGGCAGCCGATGATCGAGACGTGGACCTTGTCGTCCAGCCCCGCCGCCTTGACCTCTTCGACGAAGGCATCGTGGACGGCCAGGGAGCCGGCGAAGACGCAGGCCGTGCCGGCGCAGACGGTCACCCGCAGGCGACCGTCGTCGGCCGGCGCGACCCTGACGTTGCGCGCCTCGGCGACCTGGCCGTCGCCGTTCGGTCCTGCGTTCATCGTGGTCTCGTCACTCATGGGACTCCGTGTCACCCCTTCTGGGCCCCGACCTGCTGCATGAGGTCGCGGATCGCCTTGCGTGTCTTGTCAGGGGTGAGGTTGCCGTAGGTCTGGTCGCCAACGCGCATCACCGGCGCCTGCGAGCAGGCGCCCATGCAGGCGACCGAGCCGAGCGTGAACAGCATGTCCTTCGTCGTCTTGCCGTCGGCCACACCGAGCTCCTCCTCCAGAGCCTCGGTGATCTGTTGCGCGCCGGCGACGTGGCAGGCGGTGCCGTGACACACGTCGATCAGATGCTTGCCGATGGGCGACAGGCGGAACTGGTTGTAGAAGCTCGCCACACCGTAGATCTGCGAGAGCGAGACGCCGGTCTGCAGCGAGATCTCCTGCAGCGCCGCGCGAGGAAGATAGCGGTAGACCTCCTGTGCGTTCTGCATGACGGCGATCAGGCCGGTGCCGTGCTCGTGATAGTCGTCGAGCACCGGCTGCAGCTTCTTGAGATCGAAGTCGGACTGAGCCTCGAGGCGTCGCGCCGACACGCGCGCGGCGTTCGGCACCGTCAGCTGATACTTGGACGCGTAGTTGACGCGGATCACCTGGACGGGACAGTTGGTCTCGCAGAGCGTGCAGGCGCGGCAGCGCGGCTCGCCGCTCGCCGGGTCGATCACGACCCGGAAAAGGCCGCGGCTACGCTCAGGCAGCCGGTCGCGCTGCTCCGGGTACTGCACGGTGATCTTGCGCATCGGCAGGTGGCGCAACGTCGTGCGCATGGCTTTGAGCATGCCGAGCATCAGGAAGTCACCACCGGCACGCGCTCGCGCTGCTTGCGCAGGCGCCACTTGAGGATGGGGTCGAAGAGGCCGACGAAGGCCACCAACGTGACCCAGCCGACGATCAGCAGTCCCCACTTCCAGCGCGGCACCCAGAGGATGACCGCGGCCGTGGCGGCGATGTTCAGCAGGCCGAGTGGGATGAGGATCTTCCAGGCGAAGGCCATGAGCTGGTCGACCTGCAGGCGCGGCAGCGAGAGTCGCACCCAGACCAGCGCGAAGACCAGAAGGTAGGTCTTCATCATGAACCAGACGAAGGGCACGACGGCGACGCCACCGATGACGATGAGGTCTTCGAACGGTCCGTGCCAGCCGCCGAGGAAGAGGGTCACGGCGACCATGGACATGATCGTCATGCCCGCGTACTCGTTGAGGAAGAACATGCCGAACCTCATGCCCGAGTACTCGGTGCCGTAGCCGGACACGAGTTCGGACTCGGACTCGGGCAGGTCGAACGGACCGCGGTTCAGCTCGGCTATGGCGGCGATCGCGTAGAGCATGAACGTGAACGGCATGTAGAAGGCGAGCCAGCGGTAGTCGGCCTGTGCCTCGACGACGGCGTTGAGGCTCAACGAACCCACCGCCATGGCCACGCCGAGCAGGGCGAGGATCATGGGGATCTCGTAGGAGATCATCTGCGCCGCCGAGCGCAGGGCGCCGACGAGCGAGTACTTGTTGCGCGAGGCCCAGCCGCCGAGCAGCATCGCCATCGTCGTGAAGCTCGTCACGGCGACGATGTAGATGAGGCCCACGTTGAGGTCCGCCGGCGTGAAGCCCTTGGTGTAGGGCATCGTGAGCTGCACGGCCACGGCCCCGATCATGACCATGATCGGCGCCAGCGTGAACACGATGGGGTCGGCCAGCGCCGGCCGGAAGTCTTCCTTGCCCATCATCTTGAAGGCGTCGGCGACGCTCTGCAGGATGCCTTGGGGCCCCGTGCGGTTTGGCCCCAGCCGGTCTTGCATGAAGGCCAGGCCGCGGCGCTCGAAGACGATGTTGGCGAGCGCCGCCACGAACACGACCATGTAGGCCAGGACCACGGTGACCACCAGACGGGCGATGTCGAGGGCGAGGTCCATCTAGCGGTCGATGCCCCCGAGCACGAGGTCGATGCTCCCCGAGATGGCGACCGCGTCGGCGATCTTGTTGCCGCGCAGCAGCTTGGGGAACAGCTGCAGGTTGCAGAAGCACGGGTCGCGGAACTTGAGCCGGTACGGGTAGCGGGAGCCGTCCGAGACGATGTAGGTGCCGTACTCGCCGCGCGGGTTCTCCTGGCCCACGTAGCACGAGCCCGGCGGCGGGGTGATGACGTAGGGCGCGCGCAGGGAGCCTAGTTGCACCGGCCCGGGGCGCAGCATGTCGAGGCACTGCTCGACGATCTTCAGCGACTCGTGCATCTCGTTCATGCGCACCTTGTAGCGGTCGAACACGTCGCCGTGCGTGCCGGTGCAGATCTCGAAATCGAGTTCGGGGTACACCGAGTACGGCCGCGTGCGGCGCAGGTCGAGCTTGACGCCAGAGGCGCGCGCGTTGGGGCCGGTGATGCCGTAGTCGACGACGTCCTGTTGCGTGATGACGCCCTTGCCCACGGTGCGCTGCAGGAAGATGGCATTGTCGTCGACCAGCGACTCGTACTCGTCGATGAGCTTGGGCATCTTCCTAATGAAGGCGCGGCACTTCTCGACCCAGCCCGAGGGCAGGTCGTAGCGCACGCCGCCGAAGCGCAGGTAGTTGAACATCATGCGCGCCCCGGAGACCTCCTCGAGCAGATCGAGGATGACCTCGCGGTCGCGGAACATGTAGAAGACCATCGCCGTGCCCAGGGGCGAGAGGTCGGCGACGAACGTGCCGACGGCGACCTGGTGGCTGGCGATGCGCATGAGCTCGCCGAGGAGGACGCGGATGACCTCCGCGCGCCGCGTCGGCCTGATGCCCATGAGCTTCTCGACCGTCATCACGTAGCCCCACTCGCAGTTCATGCTCGCGAGGTACTCGGTGCGGTCGACGATCGGGATGTACTGGTAGTAGGTGCGCTTCTCGGCCAGCTTCTCCTTGCAGCGGTGCAGGTAGCCGATGACCGGGATCACGTCCTTGACGAGCTCGCCGTCGAGGGTGACCACGAGGCGCAGCACGCCGTGCGTGGAGGGGTGCTGCGGCCCCATGTTGACGACGACCTCGTTGAACTCGAGGCCTTCCATGTCCGACCCCTGGCCCGCCGTGGTCGTCTCGCGGATGCGCTGCAGCGCCAGCTTGACGGCGGCGTCGGGTTCGGGTGCGGCGAACTGGTCAGGCATGCGGGTGGTTCTCGGCGAGGTCGACGTAGTCCTTGCGCAGCGGGTGTCCGACGAAGTCGTCCTTGAGCAGGATTCGCCGCAGGTCGGGGTGGCCCACGTAGCGGATGCCCATCATGTCCCACGCCTCGCGCTCGTGCCAGTCGGCCGCCGGCCAGACGTCCGACACGGTGTCGACTTCAGCCTTGGCGCGCGGCACCGGGACGTGCAGCTCCAGGTACGTGTTGGTGCGCCACGAGTAGACGTGGTAGACGCTCTCGAACTGCGTGCCCAGGTCGACGCCGGCGATCCAGTTGAGGGTCTCGTAGGCGAGCTGCGGCAGCTCCTTGAGGCGACGCGCGACGTCCTTGAGCTTGGCGCGATCGAGGCGTGCGACCACCGTGTCCGGCTCCTGCACACGGACGTCGGCGAGCTCGCCGGGAAACGCGCCCGAGAGGCGCTCGGCGATCTCGTCCATGGTCAGCGCGACAGTGCCGATCTCGAGAGTCATGCGCGCCTCATCCGTCAGGCGCGCCGGGGAGCCTGGGCGCGAAGCTGTGCTGCTGGATCTTGGTCTGCAGCTCGAGCAGCCCCTGGAAGAGCGCCTCGGGGCGCGGCGGACAGCCCGGGACGTACACGTCGACGGGCACGATCTTGTCGACGCCGTTGACCACGTTGTAGCCGTCGTAGAAGGGGCCGCCGCTGGTCGCGCAGGCGCCCATCGCGACGACCCACTTGGGCTCGGCCATCTGGTCGTACAGGCGCTTGAGCACGGGGGCCATTTTCTCGTTGACGGTGCCGGCGACGATCATCAGGTCGCACTGGCGCGGCGTGGGCCGGAAGACCTCCATGCCGTAGCGCGCCACGTCGAAGCGCGCGAAGCCCGAGCTGAGCATCTCGATCGCGCAGCACGCGAGGCCGTAGGTGAACGGGAACACCGAGTGCGACCGCGCCCAGCTGAAGAGGAAGTCGGCCGTCGTCGTGATGACGTTGGGGTTCTGGAAGTTCTCGAGCTTCGGGTAGCCGACCTTGAGGCGGTCGGGGACCATCTCGCTCAGGCCCACTCCAACGCCCCCTTGCGCCAGGCGTAGAGCAGGCCCCACATGAGGACCACGATGAAGAGCATCATCTCGACGAACCCCGCCGTGCCGAGGGTGCGGAAGACCAGCGCCCAGGGGAACAGGAAGATCGCCTCGACGTCGAAGACCAGGAAGAGCAGGGCGAAGACGTAGTAGCGCACGGCGAACGGCGCCCAGGGCGAGCCCACGGGCGGGATGCCGCACTCGTAGGGGGCCAGCTTCTCGGGGGTCGGGTGGTCGGGGTTGATCAGCTTGGAGACGAGCAGGATGAGCACGACCAGCGCGGCCCCGGACACGATGAACGCCCAGACGTACAACCAGTTGGTGAGGTATTCGCTCGTCATGCGGATCATCAGGACGACTCGCAGCCCGGGCTCCGTGCGCGGCGGGAGTCGACCGTCGGCGTACTCTACCAAAGCCGCGAGCGCGGGCGCAACCACCGACAAGCCACGACGGACAGGACGGCTGCTTCGCTGTTTTGCAGGTGTTTTTCTGCAGGGCGACCGTCTTCTCCAGGCCGTTCTCGCCGCCTTGGACACGCCGCCCCGGTCGTACCCCCAGGGGTAAGCGTAGGCAGGCGGCGGACGCCGCGGGCCGCGTGGCGCGGTCCTCCGGCGCCCGCCGCCGCCCGCTCGCGTTGACCTCACCCTCGGGCGTCCCTAAGATTGGTGGACGTAACCGCTCCGGAGCGATTCCCCATGCCCAGTATCGGCCCCGCCGAGATCGTCATCATCCTCGTGCTCGCTCTGCTCGTCTTCGGGCCCAAACGGCTGCCCGAGATGGGACGGTCACTCGGCCGAGGCGTGCGCGAGTTCAAGAAGGCCGCGGACTCGGCGCGCAAGGAGTTCGGGGTCGACGAGATCGAGCGTGAGCTCAAGGGCGTGAAGAAGACGCTGGGCGACGTGAAGGGCGACTTCAAGGTCGACATCGACGCCAAGGCCGTCAAGCCCGCTGCCGCGGACGCGGCGGCGGCCGGGGCTGTCGCCGCCGCGGCGGCGCCCGGGACGGTGCCTGCCGCCGGGTCCGGACCCGCCGACGAAGCCAATGACGAGGTCCTGGTCGGCGACGTGGTGGAAGAGGGCGACCCCAGCGGCGAGGCCGAGGCGGGGCCGGTCGAGGAGGCCGTCATCGACGAGCCCGTCGACGTGACGCGGATGACGGACGGCTGGGTCGAGCCGAGCGTCGTCGAGGACGGGACCGCGACCGCTGACCGGCCGGAGCCCGGGGACGAGACCGCGGTCGCCGATGCGCGCGCGGACGGCGTCTGAGCAGCACGCGCATGCCGATCGACGCCCACGAGCAGCTCACCCTCTTCGAGCACCTCGACGAGCTGCGCAAGCGGATCTTCGCCGCCCTCATCGCGCTCGTGGTCGGCGTGGTCGTGGCGATGGTGTTCAACGATCTGCTCTTCGACCTTCTGCTGCGACCCCTGCCGGCCGGCATGGATCAGATCACGACCTTCAGCCCGGCAGAGCCCTTCATGGTGAGCCTCAAGGTCTGGGTGATCACCGGCATCATCATGGCGTCGCCGTTCCTCATCTACCAGTTCTGGTCCTTCGTCGGCCCGGCCTTCACCGCCAGCGAGAAGCGCTACTTCATCCCCGTCGTCTTCTCCTGCACAGCCCTCTTCCTGGGGGGGATCGCTTTCGCCTACGTGGTGGTGCTGCCGCGCGGCCTCGACTTCCTTCTCAACTTCAACAAGGCGTTCTTCAACGTCCAGAACCGGGCCAGCGACTACTTCACGTTCGTGGCTTTCTTCCTGCTCGCGTTCGGCCTCACCTTCGAGATGCCCGTCGTCCTGGTACTGCTCGCCAAGGTCGGCGTCGTAGACGATCGTTTTCTGCGCCGAAACCGGAGGTATGCTATCCTCATTGAGGCGCTGCTCGCCGCCGTCCTCACCCCCAGCCAGGATGCCTTCTCGATGCTGGCCCTCTTCGTGCCACTCATCATCCTGTACGAGGTGTCGATCGTGCTGGCGCGGGTGGTGCAGCCCAAAGGAGAAGCCCGGGAGGGCGCTGAAGAGGTCAAGACGCCGCCCGACGACGACGACCTGAGCCGCGCGACGGTCTGAGGCGCGCGGCGGCGGGGAAAGGCACCAGAGAGCGACGTGGCGCAGTACACGAGATACAGGGCCGGCGAGGACGCGCCGGCAAGCGAGGTCCGCCAGGCGCGGCGGCGGCGTCAGCGTCGGCGAGGCCGCGGCGGCGCTTGGCGCTGGGCGCGCTGGGTCCTGCTCGTGCTGGCACTGCTCGCCATCGCCGGCCTCGCCGCCGGCGCCGGCGTCATCTTCGCCCTGACGCGCAACCTGCCCAGCCTCGACGACCTGCAGCGGCGCAAGAACCCCGTCAACACGGTCATCTACGACCGCGACGGCCGTATCATCGCCGAGCTGCACGGGGCCGAGAACCGCGTCCTCGTCAGGAACGACCAGATCGCCGACATCATGAAAGAGGCGACGGTGGCGGTCGAGGACCAGCGCTTCTACGAACACCACGGGGTCGACGTGCTCGGCATCGCCCGAGCGACGCTCGAGAACCTCAAGGCAGGCGCCGTCGTCCAGGGCGGCAGCACTATCACGGCGCAGTACGTCAAGAACGCCTACGTCGGCGGCGAGCGGAGCGTCGCGCGCAAGCTGCGCGAGGCGGTCCTCGCCTGGCAGCTGGAGGATCGCTGGCAGAAGGACAGGATCCTCACCGCCTATCTGAACACCGTCTACTTCGGCGCCGGCGCCTACGGCGTCGAGGCGGCGTCGCGCACCTACTTCCACAAGAACGCCGAGGACCTCGCCCTCAAGGAGGCGGCCCTGCTGGCGGCGCTGATCCGCCTGCCCTCGAAGTACTCGCCCACGACCGATCCCAAGCAGGCCAGGGAGCGCCGCGACCTCGTGCTCGACATGATGGCCTCGGAGGGCTACATCACCCAGGCACGCGCCGAAGCGGTCAAGCAGAGGAAGCTCGGGGTCTTCGCGCAGCCGCCCAACCCGAACAACGGCGAGGCCGCCTACTTCGTCGACTACGTGACCCGCCAGTTGATCAAGAAGTACGGCGCCGCGCAGACCTTCAACGGCGGCCTGCGCGTCTACACGAGCATCGACATGGACTGGCAGGAGGCCGGGCTCGAGGCAATCTCGAGCACGATCGGCGGTCTCGACTACGGCGGCTGGAGCCCTTCTGGAGCGCTCGTCGCCATCGACCCCGAGACCGGCTACATCCGCACCATGGTCGGCGGCACCGACTTCAAGAAACAGCAGTTCAACCTCGCCTGGCAGTCTCGTCGTCAAGCCGGGTCGGCGATGAAGACCTTCGTGCTCACGTCCGCCGTGGAGATGGGCATGAACCCGGCCTCGACCTACTACGTCTCACACAGCCCGACCATCATCCCCATGGGACCTGGCGCGGCGCCGTGGATCGTCAACACCTATGACCACAGCTCGGCGGGGCGCATCACGGTCTCGGCGGCCACCGTCCGGTCCGACAACAGCGTGTTCGCCCAGCTGTGCATGGACACTGGGCCCGAGAACGTGGTCGCCACGGCGCAGAAGATGGGCATCGTCAGCCCCCTGGCGGCGGTGCCGTCGATCACCCTCGGCACGGAGGCAGTCAACCCCCTCGAGATGGCGAGTGCCTACGCGACACTGGCGAGCGGGGGCATCTACCGTCGGCCGCAAGCCATCGTCAAGGTCGTCGTCCCCGGCGGCAAGGTCGACTGGAAGCCCAAGACCAAGGGCCAGCGCGTGCTCAGCGCGGGGGTCGCGTACACGATCAACAAGATCCTGCAGCAGAACGCCGTCTCGGGCACCGGCGCCGGTACGGGCGCCTACGTCTCCCGGCCGCGGGCCGGCAAGACCGGCACCACCGACGACTACATCGACGCGTGGTACTGCGGCTACACGCCCAACCTCGCGACTGCGGTGTGGATGGGCTACTGGAAGGACACGCGCCACGAGATGCCCGGCGTCGCCGGTTCCACCTACTGTGTGCCGATGTGGGGCAAGTTCAACGAGGTGGCGCTCGCCGACCTGCCCAGCGTGGACTTCGAGTACGCCTCGATGATCTTCAAGCCGTGGAAGGGCAAGTACTCGACCATGTCGCCGTCGCCGACGGCGAGCAGCGGCTCGCCAAAGCCGACGGCGACCAAGACCATCCGCCCGACGGCCTCGCCGACGGCGACCATGACGATCAAGCCGTCGCCGACGCCGACCAAGACGCCCAAGCCGACGCCGACGGCGACAGGCGCCGGAGCGCGAGTCGCGGCGGGGATGACGACGGGCGGAGCGACCGGAGCCGGCGGCGAAGGGCTGCTCGGCTGGCTTGCCGGCACCATCAGCGGCCTGCTCGACTTCTAGGCCGGGTCGACTCAGACGCAGGTACCGCCGTCGCCCGTCGCGTCAGGCCGGCCCGCCCTCCTACCAGCTGCCGTACCGCTCGCTGCCCTTGCGATACTCCTTGACGTTCCCGCCCATCCCCTGACTGATGGTCAGGATGCGGCAGGTCATCTCGAACACGCTGGTGAGCTGGTAGGCCTCTTCGAGCAGATGGCCGATGGCGAAGGGGCCGTGGCCGCGCAGCATGACCAGGTCGTACTCCTTGAGCCACTTCGGAAGAAGCTCGGCGACCTCCGTCGACCCGGCCGTGAGCTGCGCCTCGACCACCGGCACCTTGTGCAGGAGGTAGGAGCCCTCCGAATCGACCGGCACGATCTCGTCCTTGGCGAGCGACTGGGCGATCGCGTAGGGCGGATGGGCGTGGACGATGGCCAGCGCCGACGTCTGCTGGTAGATGGCGCGGTGCACGACGATCTCGGTCGAGGCCAGGGTGACGTTGGCGTCGTTCTCCTCGAGGCCGATGTCGACGATGTCGCGCTCCTCGAGTTGCGCCAGCATCGACCCTCGACGCGTGATGAGGATACGGTCCCCCTGGCGCATGCTCATGTTGCCGCCGTGCGAGCTGACCAGGCCGGCGACGAAGAGGTCCCGGCCGATGAGCTGGAACTGTTCCAGGACGGCGGAGCTCACGCCGCGTCCTCGCCGACGCCTGCGGTCGTCTCGCGCACGCGGCCCGGCGCGGCGGACGTGAGGCCCAGGCGTTCGAGCTTGGCAGCCGTCGGGCGCCCCTCGCCGTCCCAACCGCGTGAGATGTAGTACTCGTCGAGCATCGGCGGCAAGTCTACGACACGGCCGGCCGCCGGTCCCGCGACGACGGGCTCCTCAAGCAGGCGCCGCGGCAGCGAGTCATCGGCGCGCGCGAATCCGGCGGCAAGGTTGAACAAGCGCTCCGCGTTCCAGATTCGCTCGCCGATGCGCAGAAGCTCCTGCGGCTCGACCGTCTCGCCCCACACCGCGCTCAGCAGGCGGGCGTAGTAGTCCTCCTTCATGGCGAAAGCCGTGAACTTGCAGACCGAGAGCGAGTCGAGCACGGCGTTGAGGTTCTGCAGGTTGATCAGCAGGCCGGCCTTGCCCAGGGTCGCGAAGCGGTCGATCATCTTCGGCACCCCGAGGATCTCCGGGCCGAGCATGTTGGCGCGCAGGTGACAGCCGCCCCGGTTGGAGGTGGCGAAGGCGAGGCCCTGCCCCGTCATGCCGCGCGGGTCGTAGGCCGGCAGCTCGAGGGACTTGACCGACATGCTGAGGTCGGGTCGCCCGTGGCGCGCCGCGAGGCGCGCCGAACCCTGCCCGAGCTCGCCCCCGAGGCTCTCACCTCGCGCCGTGGCTTCACATAATGCGACGACCGCGGCGGCGTCGCCGAAGCGCGGGCCATCGGCGAGCAGGCCCTCCTGCGTCAACTCCATGGCGCAGGCGATCGTCGAGCCCATGGTGATGGTGTCCATGCCGGCGCGGTTGCAGGCGTAACCGGCCTCTACGATCGCCTTGAGGTCGCCCACGCCACAGTCGGCGCCCAGGGCCCAGATGCTCTCGTACTCGGGGCCTTCGCCCGAGGCGTCGCCGGTCGAGGTGCGGCGCGCGCAGCCGATGCTGCAGCCGCGACAGGCGGCGCGGCGCTGGACGTAGTCGCGGCGCAGCGACTCGCCCGAGATCGCCTGCGCCTCCTCGAACTGCGAGGCGCGGAAGTTGCGCGTCGGCAGGGCGCCGGCCTGGTTCAGCACGTTGACGAGCACCGAGGTGCCGAACTCGGGCAGCGCCTGCGAGGTGATCGGGTTGGCCTTGAGGAGCTTCTCGGCCTCGTAGGCGACGAACGACAGCCGCTCGGGGTCGGCGACGGGCGGCCTGTGGGCGCCGTGGCCGGCGACGACGACCGCCTTGAGCCGCTTGGCGCCCATGACGGCGCCCAGGCCGCCGCGGCCGAGCGAGCGGCCGCGATTGTTGACGATGCTCGCGAACAGCACGCCGCGCTCGCCGGCGGGGCCGATGACGCCGGCCTCTGAGCCCGGATACAGCTCCCGCAGCCGGGCCAGCGAGGCCGGCACGTCGAGCCCCCACAACTCGCCGGCCGGCCGGAGCTCGACGGACGGGCCGTCACGCGACGCGGCCCTCGGCGCCCCCGCCCCGCCACCCGCTGCGGTGGCCGCCGAGTCGCCGCCGACGAGAAGGTACCCGGGCGTCGCGCAAGCGCCGGCGACGACGAGGTAGTCGAGCCCGAGCCGGCGCAGGGCGACGCCCCAGCTGCCGCCGGAGTTGCCGTCGAAGACGGTCCGCGTGAGAGGCGAACGCGAGGTCACGCTGTAGCGGCCCGAGGCGGGGGCGCCGGTGCCCGTCAGCGGGCCCGGCGCGAAGATCATCAGGTTCTCGGGAGAGAGCGGCTCGACTTCATACAGCCGCTCGCGCAACGCGAGATAGGCTCCGAGGCCGCGGCCGCCCAAGTACGCGAACGCCACCTCGCGCGACAGCTCCTCCTCGGCCGAGGCGCCCGTCGACAGGTCGACGCGGAGGCCGCGCAGCGGCCGCAGCGTGGGAGATACCGGACTCACCGCTCCAGTATAGCGGCCGCCGCCGCCACGCCCCGTGCGCCCAGTCCGCAGGCGCCGCCGTCACGCCTCTCGGCGGCCCGAGCCGGCGCTCTCGCCAGGACGGCTGGCGACGAACTCGTCGAGGTCCGCGCCGTAGCAACGCCGCCGGCCCGTCCGGCGCATCCCGACCTTCTCGAGCACCCGCTGGGAGGCCACGTTCTCAGGGTAGGTAACGGCCACGATGCGCCGCAGGCCGAGGTCTCCGAACCCCCAGTCGAGCACGGCGCCTGCGGCCTCGGTAGCGTAGCCGCGGCCCCATACGGTACGCGCCAGCGTGTAGGTGAGCTCGACGTCGGGGCCGCCCTCGAGCAGCTGCAGACCGCACTCGCCCACGAGCGCGCCGCCGGCGCGCTCGACGACGGCGAGCGGGCCGAAACCGTGGTCGCGCCAGTGAACGGCGACCCTGTCGAGCGAGCCGCGGAGCTGCTGGCGCGCCAGCCGACGCCGCTCGACGCCCACGTAGCGCATCACTTCGCCGTCGCCGAACACGTCGTGCAGCGCATCGAGGTCGTCCCGGCCCAGGGGCGAAGGTCGAGGCGCGACGTCCGCAGCAACACGACCGGCTCCTTGCGCCGTGCCCGCCACGCGGCCCTGGCGATCGTGTATCTGTCCCATGACGAACCGAAGTAGCTGCCCGCTCCGGTGTACGCCATGCCAAGGGCGCACACGACCCGGACGGACGCCGTGTTCTCCGGGCGCACGATCGCGACCACCTCGGGCAGTCGCAGCTCCCCGAAGGCGTACGCGAGGGCCGCCTCCGCCGCCTCGTGCGCGAAGCCGAGGCCCCACATCGCGGGCCGCAGCGCGCAGACGAGCTCGACCTCCCCCGTCTCCAGAGGCTGCAGGCCCACGCAGCCGACGAAGTCCCCGTCGCGCTCGGACACGCGCCACTGGGCGTACCCGCGCGCCCGGTGGGCGTCCGCCTGCGCTGCGCACCAGGCGCGGGCCTCGTCTTCCGTGCGCAGGGGCTCGCTGGTCCAGTG
>Ga0315291_10008319_pt1 | contig 12751 bp, 5 predicted proteins | sample YL17G12_20_MG_FD_203070 | JGI IMG/M metagenome (GOLD analysis project Ga0315291, IMG submission 203070) | Sediment microbial communities from Yellowstone Lake, YNP, Wyoming, USA - YL17G12_20 | ecosystem: Environmental > Aquatic > Freshwater > Lake > Sediment | place: USA: Wyoming | collected... | reverse complement strand
GCTGAGGAGTTATAAGTAGACTGATGTCGTTAAAGACTCCTTGGGTCGCAGCGTCACAAAGTGAAAAGAACCTGTCCCACTCCTTACTGGATTGCTCATACTTACCCTGCTCATGATATGCGATGGCACCGAGCATGACTGCGTCGAGATCAGACGGATAACTCCTGAGGAAACGGTTCAGGACAAGCAGCATGCTGTCCGGCCGTTCCTTCTCCAGATACGCAGCGGCAAGGCGAGAGAATGCCTCTCTGTTGAGAGTATCGGTCTCAACGGTGCTGGCAAACTCGGTGATCATACGAGAGAGATCCCTCTTGCTGCCGTACCTTTTCCAATCCCTTTGCAGGATGAGACCGAGCATATAGTGGGACTCGCTATCTTTCTCGTTTGCCCTGAGCAGAGTTTCGTATTGGTTTCTTGCATAGGTGAAGAATCGCTGCTCGAAATACAGGGAAGCGAGTTCATGTCTGATATCCGCTCGGTCTGGGTAATTCGACATAAGCCTGACGAGTATCTTTGAGGCTTGCCTGCGTCCTTCGATAGTCTCCGTTGCCCTTGCAGCCCTTGCGTACAAGAGTGACCCCTCGGCCCACACGGGGAAATGAATCAATACAGGCTTTAGTTCTTTGAGCGTCTCCTCGTACCTCTTTTCTTGGTATAACCTCCAGGCTCTCTCGTAGCGCGCCATGTATTTCCGGCCGGGTACGGTCGAGGCACAACCGGAGACCAGTAGGCAGACGGACACTAGAAGGCAGATAGAAACCAGCAGATAGAAGTTAAGACACAAATCGCGTCCGGGAGACAAATCACTTCCTGAAGGAGATTCGTTTCTCATCTTTTGTTACCAAACTCCACGGGATAGGAAAACCACGCATCTACAGGATTGTTGCCAAGAAGCGCGGGCAGAAACCTTAGTTTCATCGCCGCCTGGAGTGCAGCCGCACGGCAAGCTTCGTCTTGGAGTCCCGAGACCACTTCAGCTCTATCCACGCTGCCGTCGGCAGTAACGTGCACCCTTACGATCACCGTGCCTTTTACTCCCCTTCTTTGCGCAGAAGACGGGTAGCTAGGCCACATCATTACTATGGGGACTGGGGGACTATATTTGCCCAGGGCGACTGTACCGCCGCTACCGCTCCCACCTCCACGACCTGTGCCACCGCCGCCTCCGAAACCTGTCCCATCGCTCCCCCCTCCTTCACCACCCATACCAGGGGTCAGTTCGAATGTAGGGACAATGTTTTCAGCAAGTTTTAGGGCAGCATCCAGATTCTCCTCGGGGGGGAGGTCCGGCTTTCCCCTGCCCTTGAGCTTGTACTCACCACCACCGAGCGATCCGGGAGCGGCTTCCTCACCGCTCAAAGTTGGGGGCGGTCCCAGGTTCGATGGGTCAAAATAGATCACACGAACGGGCACGGCTTCTTTCCGGCTCGCAAGATGAGTGGCAAAGTAGTAACTGCCTATCGCGGAAACATGAACCCCTACGGATACCGCAAAGCCTATCATCATGAACTTACGGATGAAGCGCCGTATGGCGAACCCACCCAGATGACCCTCGTTGGGCATTCTGAAAACTAGCGTGGCCATGGCGTTATCGATGCTCGCTTCACTCGCGCTCTCAGACCAGCGGCGAACTCCAAACGAGATACTCCGAGCCGGTGACACAAAAACGCCCTGCCCCCGGCTGCGGGAACAGGGCCGGTGTTCGCAGCGTCAATCATGCCCTCGTTTTGCCACGCGTGCGTCTATCCAGACTATATCTCCGAATCTTGTTCTTGAGCCCTTTTCTGCTCAAGCCGAGGTAGAGAGCGGTCTTACTCTTGTTCCAGGAGAATCTGTCGAGGGCGTTGACTATCGTTCTCTTCTCAAAACCCTCTACTGCGTCCTTCAATTCGGAATCAGCGCCTACAGAAGGAGCCTCGCCGCTCGTCAGAAGCTCTGAAGGCAGTAGCTCGGGGGTGATCGTCTCCCCTTCGTCCGCAAGAATCACGGCACGCTTTATAACTTTCTCGAGTTCTCGCACGTTGCCGGGCCAGTCAAAATCCATGAGCCTTATCATGGCGGCCTTGGAGATGCCGTTGATTTCTTTCTTCATCTCCAGGCTGAAGATTCTGAGGAAGTGTTCGCACAGAAGCGCAATGTCCTCCCTCCTCTCCCGGAGCGGCGGGATCGAGATGCAAATATCATTCAAACGGTAGTACAGGTCTTCAAGAAATCTTCCTTCCTTTACGTCTCTCCTCAGGTCAGTACTTGTCGTCGCACAGATTATCTTCACGTCGAGAAGTACGTAACTCGTAGAACCGACCGGGCGTATCTCACCTGAGTCAAGCAAATGGAGTAGTCGACGTTGAAGCGAGAGACCGGCCCTGCTAATCTCATCAAGGAAAATACTCCCACCATTTGCTTCCTGCAGAAGTCCCTTTCTGTCCTTGTCGGCGCCAGTAAAAGCGCCTCTCAGGTAACCGAAGAGCTCGCTTTCGAGCAGGCTTTCGGGCAGGGCAGCGCAATCGACGGTTACAAAGGGTTTGTCACGCCGCGCGCTGCTACGGTGGATGGCTTGAGCAACAAGCTTCTTTCCGGTTCCGGTTTCACCCTGCAGAAGAACGGTGGACAGATTGTCCGTGACTTTCCCGATCAGCCTCAAGATCTCGAGCATTTCGCTGTTCTGAGTGATGATGTCGGGAAACACGATGCGTTCTTCGAGCTTTTTTCTCAGCTTGAGATTCTCGTCGGCCTTGTCTTTCAACTTCATTTCGACGACAAGCGCACCTAGCTTTATTGAAAGGCCAACACAGGTGTTGAGCTCCGTCTGCAGGAATGCCCCGCTAGAGTTGCCCTTGATTCTGTCGACGTAGAGCACTGCACGCTTGCCTTCCATCCATCTGAACGGAACTGCTATGAAGCTGCACACCTGTCTGCCAAGATCGACCTCAGAGTCAATTCCTATCGAGGAAGGCAAGTGAAGCGATATGTACGGTCCATGTCTATCAAGTATTCCCTCGCCGGAAGAAAGTATGGAAATGATCTTGGAAGCGACGTCATGAGGAATCCTTCTGGCACAGACGAGTTCGTACGAAGCTTTCTGGCCGCTCGGCGCGGCTATCAATGCGCCGTCCGCTCCGACAGCCTGCGAGATAACTCCAAGCATATCGCAGACCTTTTCGTCGAAATCGACCGCGACCTCTGCTATCTCCTCGAGTTTCTCGCCGAGCTGAAATTGGCTGAGCTGAGACATCGAGGTTTTCACGAGTCTTTCCTCAAGTTCCCTCTGGAGTACCCTGGCAGAGACAAGCGCCTCTTCTTCATTGTTACTGGAGAAGACCTCTCTCGCGCGCGCAAGATGGCCCTGGGCGGTATCGATCGTGCCCCGTATCAGGTCAACTCTGCAGAATTCCAGATGGCACATGCCTACCCAATAATCCACTCCAACCGAGAGGAAAATGTCTCTTGCGCCTTCGAGGAGCGAAACGGCTCCCGCAACTTCGGAGCCCTTTGATGAGGACAGAAGAAAGCGGGCGTTTTCAAGAAGTAGTCGTCCCAGATTGAACTTTTCTCCGATGTCTCTGAGCTGCTCGACGCCGGCGCTAAACGCGGAGGCAGCCTCCTCATTGGTTTGAAGGGCAACATTGGCACCCGCAACTACCCTCCATGAGAGGGCCTCTTCGAACTTGTCACCGATATTCCGCGCTACCTGTCTCGCGTTTTTTATGAGCGAAAGCGCCTTCTGGCCATCTCCTTTTGCCAGGAAAAGCTCGGCCCTGAGGCGCAGCAGTTCGCAACTCAAGTCTTCGCCAGCCTCGCATCGGTTCGACATGCTCCACGCGCTCTCATAGTGCTGCTCTGCAGAGGCAAGGTCGCTTTGATCAAAAGCTAACTCACCGGCGCACTTTTCCACCAAGACTCCCTCTCTTGCGAAGGAGTGCTCGGCAAGGATCTGGCGAGCCTGTTCGAGGTCATTCCGTGCAAGCGCCCATTTGCGCGTTAGTCTGTGAACATTTCCTAAACCTATCAGCGCACGAAGCACTCTCAAAGGGTCGTTCACTTCGCGGCCGATGTGTAGACACTGCTCAAAGTCCTCGGTGGCGAGCTTCCAGTTGCTCATCTTGGAGTGAATTACGCCGAGGTTCTGGAGTTGCTGAGCCCTGCCATGATACTCACCCTCAACCGCCTGCAGGTTGAGAGCCACTTGGAGGTACTCAAGCGCACGTGGCCAATCGCACGAGTTTTTGAAAACCAGACCGAGGTTGTTGTAGGCAAGAGCCAGGTTCCTTATGTCACCGGCCTTCTTGAAGCATTCGAGGGACTTTATAAAGCAACGCTTTCCGTTCTCGACCTTACCCATCCTCAGCCAAACACTGCCAAGGAGGTTCTCAACAAATCCCTTTTCCTTGTTTTCTGTCGAATCCGCAAGCAGCTCTCTCGCGCTTTCGGCACAAGCGAGGGCAGTATCAAGACGGCCCCGCACGACCGCCAGTTTGCCTTTCTCCACGAGGATGCGGGCCCGCTCGACCGGACCACACGACTCTTTTGCAATCTCCTCTGCCTGTCCAAGATACTGCTCGGCCTCGTCGTTCCTGCCGAGTTTGCCAAGGCAGTAGCAGACCTTCCTGAGAACAGAAGCTCTCTCCTCAGGCAGACTTTCTGAAGGCAGAAGCTCCAGGGCCCGCAAGAAATACTCTACCGCGGGCTCATAGCTGGCCGCGCCAACACAAACGTCGCCGAGACGCGCCAGTTCCTGCGCTCCGTACTTGGTTCTGTCTACACGATTTTCCGAGGGCTTGCTATGATCTCCCTGCATGCCGCCGAGATCGCCTCTCATTTTTGCACTCCCTGAGAAGGTTGCTAGAAGCTCGTCACAAGCTGACTTGCCAACACCCAGACAAGCAGCAACCAGCGAGCGCTGTCCCGGCCTGTACTCGTTACTGGCTCTCCCTGTGAAGGAATACGTTGTACCCTGCCCACTGAGGTTCCGTCAATGATGATGGAGTGCTCGTTGCCGAATCCGAAGCTTCCCACCAGCCCCACACCAGTTCCCCCTGCGCTGTTCACGGCAACATCGTCCGGGTCCGCACCCTCCAAACCACCCTGCGGAGGCGGAGGAGGCGAACCACCCCGACCAGGCAAAAACACCCTTGACTCAGCGGAAGGTACACAGAAGGGAAGAACCAGAGTAAGGAAGTACATCAGGCTGACCAACAACACACAGGTTCTGAGGTCCAATCGAAGCATTTCCTCTCCCTCCTTACCTCTTTCCTTCCAACCCCATCGTTCCCAAGACGTAGCCAAAAGAATCTATCTGTCGGGAATCTTCACAAACACACACAGATTCCCGGCCTCTTCTTAATGCATCAAACGTGCCACCTCCGCCACCCAAACCTCTCGCAACTATAGCTATCTCAAAGAGTTACAAACGTCAAATCTGGCCCGGCGCTGCCAAAACAGCCAATCGAACCATCCGAAGGCAACAGGGTCTCCATCAGACCGGAGGGGGCTTCCAACTTCTTTGCCGCAAAGCTGTTCAGGTGGGTACCAAGTAACCACCTCCTGGCTCTCGGTAACCAGCTGGGGACGCCTGTGGAAGCAAGCCTCCCATCAACTACAATATCCCCAATTGGTTTTCGTGTCAAGCCATTTCTCCGTGGAGCGTTAACCCGCGTCGCGAGAGCGCCCGCGAAAGCGTCACGGCCTACGCTGTCGCTACTAATTTGTTGATTTCGTCTTCTTTGTTCCCAATTACGATGGCAATTCGTTTGAAACGAACCCACCCGCCGTGTTATAATTATGTGTAGCAGTGCCGCAGGCAGCATCGCAATTGCAGAGCGCTGCGGGTAGTGCACCTTTTTTGTCAACTGGGCGACGCAACCGAGAGCTATTGGAGGGGTGCCTCGCGGCGAACGCGATGAAGAAGAATCTTACTTTCAGGGCTCTCTTAGAGGGCATTCTCCCGACTGATAGGCTTACCCTGGCTGAGCAAGTGGAGATTGCGCATGCTCTGGCTCGTGACGACAAGGCAGAGCTTGAGGATCTTGCGCTAAGAGCGATTGACAGGCTTCAGCACCTGGGCTTTCTCAAGTACCTTGGAGAATCTCTTGAGGCACAAGAGAGAGTAATCCGTTATAGAAATCTCCTCACTTCCGAAGGCATAGCCATCAGGGTTCTATCGACGAGAGTAACGGATGGCGTGGTGAAGCTAAAGCTGCCACTCTCGGGCGCCAGGATTAGGGCCACGCTCGACCAGGTAAAAGGGATTCTTTCGCTGGACGACAAGATCCTCACGAAAGAAGACAGGCTGCTCACTGGAATAAACGAAATCCTCAGCTTCATCCTGGATTCTGTCAAAGAAATAACGGGCTGTGACCGCACCACATTCTGTCTGTCGAAGAAATCCAAGGAAAGGCTCAAGTACCTGGAACCGATTGCACAGGAGCTTCAAGCAGCACCTGAATACCTTGAGAAATGGGTCATTGAGAAGGGCTATCTGCTTTACGTGGCAGACGTCTCGAGAGCTCCTGAGATCGCTCAGATAGTGCCCCCCGGGTATCAGTCTGCGGCAATAACCAAGGTTGGGGGTGATGATTATCCTCTTTGTGGTGCGATCCAGGCCTGGAGCACGAGGAAGGATTTCTTCAACGAGCAGAAGCTTTTGCTCCTGAGTCTTCTAGCAGATAACGGCACTTCTCTTTTGGCAAAAACTGAGCGACTCGGGAGACTAGTGTTTGTTGACTCTCTGACGCAGGTCTACAATCGCTCTTACTTTGATGTGCAACTCAACAACGAGATTGCCAGAGCAGCCAGAGAAAAGAAGTCGATGGCGCTCTGTATCGTTGACATAGATGGTTTCAAGATCTTCAATTCGCGCTTTGGATACGAAGGTGGTAACCAGGTCCTGCGTCAAGTTGCCAAGATACTGAAGACAGGTATCAGACCTTTTGATTCGGTTGCGAGATGGGGAGGCGAGGAGTTTGCAGTGCTCCTGACCGCGCCCGTCACCGAGACTCAGGCACAAGCCATTTGCGAACGCTTGAGAATAGCCGTAGAGAAGGCGCCCCTGAGCACAATGGACCTCTCTGGCCAGCTTGTTGATGCAACGGTGACCGTGAGCATAGGAGGAGCGCTGTACCCGGAAGACGCTCCCAGCGCAAAGGAACTCTGGAGAAAAGCAAACGAATCACTGCTTGAAGCAAAGCGCCCGCCGAAGAACAAGACCCTATTCTGGGCTGAATTGGGGCTGACAGATGAGGGCCTTCCAAAAACTTAAGATTTCTCAAAAGAAGCGTCTTTGTTGGTTGGGTCGGCCAACGCCAGGAAAAGATGTTCGGTGATCATGTTTCATTCGTGATCACGCCACGCTACCGGTCAGTAAGTTCTATCCCGAGGATCTTGTCGTCCCTCTCGATCTGATCCACAACGTCCATACCGCTCACTACTTCGCCAAATACCGTGTACCTTCCATCAAGGTGAGGCTGGGGCGAATGCGTTATGAAAAACTGACTGCCTCCTGTATCCTTGCCAGAGAGGGCCATACCAACGGTACCTGTGAGATAATGCCTTCTGTTGATTTCGCACCTGATCGTGTATCCTGGTCCTCCCCAACCGTCTCCTCTCGGACAACCACCCTGGATCACAAAATTGGGAACGATCCGGTGAAACGTGAGCCCGTTGTAGAAACCTTGCTCCGCGAGCTTCACGAAGTTCTCTACCGTGTTGGGCGCTTCCTCGCCCAGAAGCTGGATTACGATGTCACCCTTCTCGGTTCGTATGACGGCCTTACCCGTGTAGGAACGAGTGAGCGCCTTGTAGCCTTGAGGAACCTCCGCGGGTGCAGGGAAAGCCAGCAAGCTCAAAGTGCGAAGGCTCTCGGCAGCAGAAGAACCCCAGAGTTCTCTGAGCGCACCATAGGCGGCTTCCCTTACTCTGTAGTCTTTATCAAACAAGCACTCTCGGTATATCGGCAAAGCGCCCACGGCTTCGAGTTTTTTCAAAGTCTCGATTGCCGCAAGTCTCACATCGGGTTCCGGATAGTTCTTCCATTTCTCATAGATTTCCCTGACCAGCCCCGCTGCCCGAGGGTTCCCAATCTCTCCCAGGGCTTCACACAAACACGTTACCACGACCAGATCCGTGTCCCCGCTGGCTTCTTTGAGAATAGGAAGAGCTGCCCCGTCTTTTGATTTTCCTATACCCACTATGCACGAAGCCCTAACCCGACGATCTTTCTCGCTTAAATATGCCTTGCGAAGCGTGGGCAAAGAGTCACGAACCTTAGCCTCGCCCAGTGCTTCGTATGCCGAGGCTCTCACAAACCAGACCTCGTCCCGGAGAATGGAGTTTGCGGATTCGGCCGCCAAGTCTTTCCCACATAGGAGGTAAGCTCTCGCGGCTTCGGCTCTCACGGAGGGAGAACGGTCAGTCGAGAGGACCCATAGGAAATCAGTGGCCTTCTCCGAGCCAATCTTCCCGAGCGAGGCACACGCAGAGGCTCTCACGTGAAAAGACCCGTCGCCGAGGGCCGAGACAAGCGCGGACACGCTCTTTTCATTTTTGAAAGAACCCAGACCTCTGGCTGCGTTAACCCTGACGTGCCAATCCGGGTCGAGAAGGAGTCCCACCAGAATTGACAGAGAGTCGTCATCCTCTATTTTTGTGAGCCCTCTTGCAGCGAAACTCCTCACGAGCCAGCTCTTGTCGCGTGCCAGTCTCGAAAGGGCTTTGACCGACTTGGTGTGCGGCATGTTCTCAAGCGCATAAGCGACGCGCCACCGTAGCCCCTCGTCCCTCGAACCCACGGCCTCCCAGAGGGCGGGTAGCGCCGTACTATCACGGACAAAGGCAAGGGACAAGGCCGCCTGCTGCGCAAGCAATCTGTCCCTCGCGGACAGAAGTCTCGAAAGCTGATTCACTGCCCGTCGGCTCTTGGTCTTGCCGAGCGCCTCAGCGGCAGCAAGTTTGACATCCCTCGACGGGTCGGAGAGAAGTTTGAGAAGGGTCTCAGAGGCAGAGCCGGCAGCAGAATAAGCGGCAAAGGTTGGAGAAGAACCGATTTGCCCCAGGGCAAACGCAACTGAGCTTCTTACCTCAGGGGAAGCGTCACCGGCAAGAGGGAGAACGTCGCGAACCGAGCTTGTGTCTTGAATCCTGCCCAGGGCAAGAGCGGCCCTTGACCGGACAACCGGGTCTTCGTCACTAAGGTACCTGGCAACAACTGCACTCGCCGCGCGGAGGTCCTCAAGCGAGGCAATTTCATTCAGCTTCTCGAACGTTGTGGTGGCCCTGGAATCGACTGCATATAGAGCCAGCAGTGACGTAAGGAGGCTGAGAATAATAAAACAATGTCTGACTCTCTTGGTCCGCGCAAAGAGACAATCTGTGGCTCTCTGGGGTCCAGCCGCGATGGTCCAAGAGAGGAAAGCCCGCATGCAGACTGAGGACGTGCCCATACGTATCCCCCTTAGTTTTTACTCAACCTTCACGACTTTGCCAAGGAAAGAGCTTTCTCTGCCCCCAACGTCGGTGGTCGTAATCCTGTAAAGATACAATCCATTCGCAACGCGATGCCCTTCAGCGTCACTCCCGTCCCAAACGACGCTGTTGTCGCCAACTCTGGCCTGTTCGTGTAGCTCAAGGATTTTCCGACCGGAAACCGTGAAAACCTCTATCAAAGCACTTCGGGGCGTTCCGGTGAGTGTGAAGTTGAATGAGGTTACCTCTGCAAAAGGAGTCGGGTAACTGAAGACATTCCTCATACTGAATCCAGAGGCCACACTGACGTTCACCGGGCGTTCGATTTCGCCAACCCTCACGGCAAGAACATGTCCTCCATCTGCAAGGGAAATCTCAACCTCAACACGCCATGCTCTTCCAGATGAGTCAATCTGTTCTTTGCGCGCTACAACTCTTGCACTGTCAACGAAGAAACTGAGGTCTTCAGGCGATAGAACAATCGGGCTTGAGACCACAGCGTCTGCGGTGAGGGTGGCAGGAACAAGATCTCCTTCGTGGATGGTCTTCCCCTGTGAACTGAAGGAAACCTTAAGGTCGACCTTAAGTGTGAAGACGGTCTCGCGGCCATTGATATCAGTGGCATGAAGTTCAATATCATAGGTTGCAGCCCGAAGTACAGTAGGAAAGTACAGATAGAATCTCCTGCTGGCACCTGCTACTGTGTCTGCAAGCGCAGTGACTGTGTATTCGCTACGTGGGATAGTTCCCCTGCCTTCGGCTCCGGACTCCTCAATCCGAATGAGGTTCTCGTCCACTCCAACCTCATCGCTTATGTCAACACTGATTCGCACTGAGTCGTCCGGGGAAGACGCATAGACGCTCGAACCATCGGCGAGCAAAGAGCCATCCACCCTTACGACAAACTGGGGTGGTAGTGCCTCCATCCGGAGGCCAGGGTCACCTAACAAGGCATACGTTCTTACTGAGTGCTTGTTCAGATAGTCGCCTGCAAGAAATCTTATCTTCGCTGATGTGACAATCTCTCCCAATATCCACCTTGCCCCTCTCTTACCCCTGAGGTCGGCGGTTGGAGGGGAGCCAAAGAAAGCCTCAAAAAAAGGCAGGTTCATGTCGGCGTGGGTACTTGAAGGCAAGTTTTCATAAGCGTCGCTCGAAAAGGTCGCAATGGCTCCCCCGGTCGGAAGAAGCAGGAATCTCTCAGCCATACCGTCACCAGCAACTCTTTCATCGAACCTGTCGAAATCCCCTATGTGGCAGGAAAAACCAGCATAGACCCAGGGCCTTTCATAATTGTATACGAGAGGGACATCGTCAGTATACCTCCACGAGGAGAAAAGCTGCTCATGGGTCATCACAGTTTGATTTCCGTGGCCCTGAAAATTCACGAAAAGACAACCCGCAGAGAGCTTAGAAAGGAGCTGCGGCCGGACCTTTGATCGAGTATACTCGACTAGATTTGCTAGAGGAGTGCACTGAGGCTTGGGAGACGAAGGCACGGAATCCAGATAAGCACTCAGGTAGAAAGTATCCGCAAAGAATCCGGGTGCAGCGGGACTTTCGTCAACTATCTCCTTTGCCTGGGTTGAGATTGTTTGAAAGATGTGTTCGCCCGCCCGTTCACAGTCGTCCACCATGTCAGCACTCGAGTAGGCATCATCTGCGATCAGGAGGCCTCTCCCTCTGAAGACCTGGCCAGGGGAAAAGGCCTCGTATGCGATTATCTTTCTCACCAAGGGCGAAAGCTCCAGACCGCTGCCCACTGGTAATCGACCAACGTACATATCCGGATAACCATCTTCTATGCCATCCAACCCTGTCACGTACCACTGATCATCTCCCACGAGCTCCTTTCCGTACGGTCCGGCCACAGGACTCAATATGAGGTAGGTCGGCAGGTAGTCCGGGGCGCTCGTCGTCGTCAAACCCTTATAGTCTTCGCTCGCATCTCCCACGAGCAGCAGGAAAAGTGGAGTTCCCCACGAGGTGTACGCGTACTTCATGTAGCGCCGTATTGCGCTTGGAGAGCGCCTGCCACCATTGAATTCATCGAACACGTCGCTCAGTTTGGCCACTTCCACTCTATGCCCCTGAGCTTCCCTGTGCGAAACGAGAGGAGCAAGGAAGGGAACAAACTCATCGTATCCGATGATGAAATAATCCTTTGAGATACCTGAGACAGCAAGGGATGAGGGAGCATCCGGCAGAACCGTTGAAACGGGTCTGATCTTGGCAAGCTCTGCGGCCGCATACCGCCTGGGAGTCACCGATACAGAATCTCTGAATAGCAGACGGTAGGTGCCATTGTCCAAAGTCACCTGCCAATCCTCAATACTGAGCAGTACAGGATTCAGCGAATCAGTAACATCGCAGAGGAATATGTCGCGAGAGGGAAAACCGCTAACGGGAGTCTCCACCTCACCCGAGAGGCTTCCACTCGTGAACGCGAGCTTGCCGTCCAGAGCCACGTACTTCCTGTAGTAGCTTATTTCAAACCAGTCGAAATAGGCCCCACTTCCCGGGTAGCTGTCGCCCGATTGCTCTCCTAGGTACCTGAAATTACTGGTTCCGCTCGCAAGAAGTGAGTCAGGAATCGTGAGATCGGTGTCGAGCGTTATCTCCTGTTTCTGGATGAAAGATGCTCTATTGAAAAGCGTGTCAACCTGTCCTCTGCCGTTTTCTATGATTGCCGTGATGTAGTGGGTGGCGTAAGAAAGGCCCTGGTAGTGAGCTCTGAAACGCCAGCTCAGCGTGGTGTCGGGGGCGAAAACGAAGAAGGGAAGGCGCGTGTCGTACACGTCCACGCCTTTCCAGAAGTAGTAGTCCGTGTCTTCCCTGAGAGGGGCCAAAAAGTAGATGTGGTTTTCCTCATACTTCTCCACGCTGAGAAAGGACTCGGCCTCTTGAGGGGCAGGCGCAGTCCGCCAAGAGGTGCGTTCGCTCATTGAAAGGCCCTGGGCTCCATCCACGGTCAGCCAGTAGACATTATCATTCGAGTAGCGCCATTCAATAGGCTCGTTCGGGAGGCGTTCGCGGAGGCTTAGGCCATAGAATATGAAGTAGTCTGGACCGTCGAAGTATCCATTGGAGTTCTGGTCAACCATGTGAATCGGCACGTCCACCTGCTTGAACGGTGAAGGGCCGTTCTCCTGACAGAACTTCTCGAAAAGGCGCACCTGTTCTATGGGATAGGTCCCTGTAAGACCCGGGATGTCAGAGTAGGAAACTTTGTAAAGGCCTGTCGAGTCTATTGTCATCTTGTATTCATTGACTACTTGAGCCACCGGATAGCCAA
>Ga0315291_10008318_pt1 | contig 12753 bp, 7 predicted proteins | sample YL17G12_20_MG_FD_203070 | JGI IMG/M metagenome (GOLD analysis project Ga0315291, IMG submission 203070) | Sediment microbial communities from Yellowstone Lake, YNP, Wyoming, USA - YL17G12_20 | ecosystem: Environmental > Aquatic > Freshwater > Lake > Sediment | place: USA: Wyoming | collected... | reverse complement strand
AGGGCGTACTCGTGCTCGCGCTGGGCGAAGCCGCGCTTGAAGTGGAAGAGGGAATCGCGCGTGCCGCCGACGCCGCCGCCGAGATGGAGGGTGTGGGCGCCGAGGCGGTTGGCCCACTGGCGGGCGCAGTCGAGGACGAGCTTGGTGGGGGGCGGGCCCGGGAACCCGGTGCGGCTGCCGGAGAGGTACCACTGGACGATGCCGCGGCAGATGGTGAAGATGCCGCCGGCGATGGGGAGGCCGTCGTGGCGGCACATGAAGAGCCGGGCGACCTCGGGCATGTCGGTGAGCAGATGCTCGAAGTAGGAGCGGCTGAAGTAGTAGTCAGGGGCGGCGCCGACGCGGTCCATGGTGTCGTAGTACATGGCGACGAAGTCGTCGAGATCCCCGGCGCCGGCATCCTTGCAGGTGACGCCCATGGACTGGAGGCGCCGGATGTCCTGGCGGTGGTTTCTGCGGTAGGCGCGCCACTGCTGCTCGACGGGGAGGGTGAGGTCTATGGAGAGGGTCGGGCCGACGCTGACGCGCTCGCCGTAGCCGCCGAGGATGGAGATCTGCTCGAGGAGGGGATGGAGGCGGGAGAAGGCGGCGACGACGCGCTGGTCGCGGAAGAACTCCCCGACGAACCCGACGAAGTCGCGCCTGACATGGTCGGGGATTGGCGCGCAGGAGGCCACGGGGCCGGCGTAGCCGTAGACGGAGGTGACGTCGCGCCAGCCCTCGCCGACGGTTGCGGCGGCCGGGCCCTCTATCTCCCGGAGCAGGATGGGGAAGACGATGAGACAGTCGGCTTTCTCGAAGACGAGCAACCTGGCGCGGCCCTGGCCGCTCAGCTCCGCGAGCTCATTGTAGGAGGGAAGGTGGCAGAAGTCGCACTGTCCGATGCGGTCGAGCGCTTCCTGCCACCGGGAGCGGTCCCCCGACGTGAGTATCTCCTGACGTGATGACTGCGCCATCTCTCAGCTAGCGGTCCTGGTTGGTTCGGACTCCTGTGTCCGGCGTCTTCTCCGCCGCCTCCCCGGCCGGTCGGCGCTCGCGCCCGAGCTGGAGGACGAGTGAGGCGATCCGCGAGATGTCCTCCGGCCCGTACCGCATGTCGCAGTGGAGGGAGAGCAGGCGGCGGCTGAGGTCGAGGTCGGCCTTCGCCACGCCCGCGATCACCGGATGCTCCAGAGGCCACAGTATAGCAGGATACACGCTCGACGCAACCAGGCCCTGGCGCAGATGGGACCTGAGGCCGGGGCTCGCGAGCACCAGGATGGCGGAGAAAGGGCACACATCGCCCGCGGCGCCGACGGGCTGGAGCACGCGCACCCAGGGGGCCTCGGCCAGGGCGCGGGAGAGCGCGCGGTGGTTCCGGGCCCGCTGGGAGCGCCACCTCCGGGTGGGGAACGCGGCGAGAAGCTCCCCGACCCAGGGGGGCAGGCCCGATACTTCGCCCGCGCCGATGGCCTCCTCCCCCGCGACGGCCAGGGCGCGGAAGGCCTGCTTGGCGACCGGCCGGCCGTCGAGGTAGAGGCCCTTGAGGAGCATGGCGGCGAGCTTCTGGAGCGCGGCCGTCTCGCGGGCGGCGCTGACAGGGGCCTCCGGCGGGAGGGGGTGGCCCCGGGGAGACCAGAGCACGCCGCCGGCGGGGAGGGGAAGAGTCTTGCGAAGGGAGGCGACGCACCAGTCGGCCCGGCTGTGGGCGGCGAACGCGGACCACGGGTCGTGGGTGTGGTCCTCGATCACCTCGACGCGGGAGGGTGGGGCCGCGGCGGGAGCGCGGCCGAGGCCGAAGTAGTCGAGGGCGAGCACGGCGTCTCCAGGGGCCGCCCCAATGGCGCCGAGGTCAGGAGGCGGCTGAAGGGGGCTGTCGGGGTAGGCACGGAGCTCGAGCCCGACGGAGAGGAGCGCGGCGGCGACCTCCTGGCAGAAGTAGCTGGGGATCCAGAGGCGGCGCCAAGCCCGCTGGGTGCGGCCGTGCTGGAGGAGGGCGCGCAGGGCGTCGCGCCCGGAGCCGAAGAGGCGGCCTTCCGCCCAGGGCGCGGGAAGCTGGGGGCCAGGCCGGCACCGCCACCAGTGGAAGTCGGAGCCGCTTTCCCAGGGCTGCGGCCTAGACATGGCCGCGACGGAGTGTGGAGTCGAGAGTGACGGATCGCGTCTGCAGAGGGGGCTCTGGGGTCGGAACGTGATGTCTGCGTCCAACGTCGGCCGCAGACATCTCTAGCCATCCCCCAGGCACTCGGAGCGGAGCATGGACATGACCAAGACGTCGAGGTAGCGCCCGTTGACGTAGTGGGCCTGGCGGAGGCGGCCTTCCTCCTGGAAGCCGAGGGAGCGGTAGAGGCCGAGGGCGCGCTCGTTGGAGGCGAGGACGCGGAGCTCGATGCGGTTGAGGTTGAGGTGCTGGAAGGCGAAGTCGAGGGCGAAGCGGCAGCAGGCGCGGCCGAGGCCCCTCCCCCACACGGACTTGTCGCCCAGCATGATGCCGAGATCGGCCGAGCGAACGCGCTGATCTATCTGGTAGAGGCCGAGGTGGCCGACGCAGCGGTTGCTCTCGGCCTCGGCGACGACCCACACCACTTCGTCCGTCCGAGTCCGGTGGTACTCGATCCAGTCCCTGATATCCTGGCGGGAGCGGCCGGGGGAGAAGCCGACGAGCAGCTGCTGGATCTCGGGGTCGTTCTTCTGCTGGTAGAGGAGCTCGACGTCGTCGGGCTCGGGGGACCGCAGGAGGAAGTCGCCAAGGCGGAAGCTCACGCTAGCGCCTCCCCTCGAGGCGGGAGATGGCCACCTGGCGGAAGCCGCGGTCGTCCACGGCGCTCATGTCCTGGCAGACGGCGACGCCGCTGAAGCAGAGGGTCTTGGGGATGGTGACGAGGAGGATTCTGAGGTCGAGCCAGGGGGTCCAGTTCTCGACGTACCAGGCGTCCAGCTCGAGGCGCTGGCTGAAGAGGATGCTGTTGCGGCCGTTGACCTGGGCCCAGCCCGTGATGCCGGGGCGGACGGCGTGGCGGAGCTGCTCCCGCGGGGTGTAGGCGGGGAGGTATTCGGGGAGGAGGGGCCTGGGCCCGACCAGGCTCATGTCACCCTTGAGCACGTTCCAGAGCTGGGGGAACTCGTCCACGCTGAAGCGGCGGAGCAACCGGCCGACCGGGGTGAGTCGCTCGACGTTGGCCAGCAGGTTCTCCCCGGGGTCCCGCGCGTCGGTCATGGTGCGGAACTTGTGGAGGGTGAAGGCGCACCCGCGGCGGCCGGTGCGCCGCTGGCGGAAGAGGACGGGCGGGCCCATGGTGAGGCGGATAGCGGCCGCGGCGAGGGCCATGATGGGGAGGGTCAGCACGAGCCCGAGGGCGGCGCCGCAGATGTCGACGAGGCGCTTGGCAGGCCGGCCGAGGCGCCAGACGAGACGGCCCGCGCGGGCCGGGGCCGGGATGACGGCGGCCGGATCGAGGCCGCGCTCCTCCATCAGGTCGTGGTAGAACCCGGCGAGACGCGCGCAGACTTGCTCCCGGCTGAACTCACGCGCGACTCTCTGCTGTCCCGCTCGGCCCATAGTCCGGGCGAGCTCGGGGTCAGCGAGGAGCCGGGCGAGAGCTTCGGCCAGGGCCGGTGCGTCTCCGACGGGGACGAGGAGGCCGGTGACGCCGTCAACGACCGCGTCTCTGGCGCCGGTGGCGCGGGTGGCGACGACCGGCTTCCCGGCGGCCGAGGCTTCGAGGACGACGGTGGGGAAGCCCTCGCGGTAGGTGGGCAGGACGAGGAGGTCCATCACCTGGTAGTAGACAGATGGGTCGCTCACATGGCCGGCGTGGAAAACGTGGGGGTCGGCCTCGATGGCCTGCCGGACCTCCTGAGGGATGGGGTCGGCGGCCTCGTAGCGGCCGAGGACGAGCAATCGCGCCTCGGGGAAGCGGAGGCGGAGCTGAGCGAAGGCCTCCATCAGCTCGGGGATGCCCTTGTCGCGGGTGAGGCGGCCGACGAAGCCGATGACGGGCGCGCGCTGAGGGAAATCGAGCTGCTCCCGCAGCGCGGCCGCGTCGGCGATGCGCTCCGGGGTGGGCGCGAAGCGGGAGGCGTCGACGCCGTTGAAGCTGCCGGGGCCGAGCACGACGGCGCGGGAGGGGTCAACCAGGCCGAGCTCGATGGCGCGGGCGCGGACGCTGTCGCTGACGCAGAGGACGCGGTGGGCGCAGCGGCAGGCGATCCGCTCGGTGCGCACGAGGATCCAGCGCTTGAGCCCGCGGAGGGTCTCGAGCCGGAGGCCGTGGATGGTGTAGACGCGGCAGGGGACGCGGGCGAGCCAGGCGGCGAGGCCGCCGAGGAGGCCGGCCTTGGCGGTGCCGACGTTGACGAGGGTGGGCTTGACCTGGCGGATGACGCGCCACAGCCGCCAGAGGCTGCCGAGGTCCTTGAGGGGCGCGATCTCCCGTTCCATAGGCACGGGAATGGAGCGGACGCCCTCCCGGGCAGCGGTGTCGGCCAGGTCCTCGCCAGGCGAGGAGAGGAGGACGACCTCGCATCCCGACTCGCAGAGGAAGCGGAGCTGGCCGTGCATGAGGGGGGTGGTGGCGGACGCGGTGACGGCGTGCATCACGCGCAACCGGGCAGGCGGTGTCTGCGATTGGTTGTCTGACGCGGTGTCCGGAGTCAATGTCTGTCAGCCTCTCTCGCCCCAGCGCGAGCCGCGGCGGAGGCCGCGCGGCCGCAGGGACTCTTGTTCCCACAGGGTAGGCAAGCTGGATGCGCCCGGCGGGCTCTGCGCGCCGACCTCCTCCTCCGGGGCCGAGAGCCTGGCGACGAGCACGCCGAGGGCCAGCCAGAAGGGCCGGAAGTTATCGAAGCTGATGGCCACTCCCCCCACCATACTGGCGAGGACGGCAATCGCCCAGGGGCGAGCGTCGCGGCGGCGGGCGCCCTTGAGGAGCCAGACGGCGAGGGGGAGGAGGAAGAGCGCGAGGCCGATGAGGCCGGTGTCGACCATGAGGGAGAGGAAGGTGTTGTGGGGGAGGGTGCGGCTGCCGGAGACGGCCTCCCAGTTGCCCTTGCCGATGCCGAGGATAGGGTGCTGAGCGGAGACGTCGGAGGCGAGGGCCCAGAGGCCCTTGCGTTCGTCGAGGGTGCCGCCGTACTTGACGAAGCGGAGGCCGAGGGCGGTGCCGCCGACGCTGCCCCAGAGGGCCAGGAGGACGAGCAGGGAGATGATGGCGACCACCAGGTAGCGGCGCGCGCCGGCGAGCACGGAGGTCAGGGCGAAGGAGCTGGCGAGGGAGGCGATGCCGCTGCGGGAGAACGAGACGATGCCCGCGCCCAGGAAGAGGGGCGCGGCCATCCACCCCAGGGGGAGGGTGGTGGCGAGGGGGAGGACCATCGCCAGGTAGCAGGCGAAGGCGTTGGGATCCTGGAAGGTCCCGACGACCCGCGCCTCCTGGATGAAGAAGGCTGGGGACCGGAAGAAGTAGGCGAAGATGCCGAGGGCGGCGATGGGCACGGCGGCGAGAAGCATGCCCTTGACAAGCGCGGCGGTGGTGCGGGCATGGCAGCCGAGGCCGAAGCCGACGAGGGCATAGACGTAGCAGGCGACGAGCTTGACGACCTCGCGCAGGAAGATCATCTTCGTGAGCACGGAGAGGGAGAGGGTCCAGGCGACGAGGTTGACCATCCAGAGGCCGAATAGCCAGTAGCCGAGGGAGCGGCCGCGAAGCCAGCGGCCCACGAGCAGGGCGGCGAGGGGGAGAAGAAGCACATCGCCGGCGGAGACGTTGACCTGACCTGCCGAGACTTCGACGTACTGGTTGATGGGGATCAGGATGCCGAGCAGCCCGGCCAGCAGACAGAGGGCCACGCCGGCGCGCGCGGCGGGGCGGGCCGCGGGAGGGGAGAGGGAGGCGCGAGCAGGGAGGGTCTCCACGGTCATCCGGAGGCATCCTCCATCTGGGCGGCCTGGGCGAACCGTGGGTCGTCCTCCTGGGGGGCGGGGGACCGCAGGGCGCGGAGGTTGACCGCGGCCGCGCCGATCAGGACGATGGCGACGCCAGCGCAGATGGCCCAGGCGGCGCCGGCGAGGCCGTAGTTGGGGACGAGGTAGAAGCAGAGGGCGGCCAGCACGAGCAGGGAGAGCGCGTAGAGGGGGGCCTGGGCGCGGATGCGTCTGGCGGCGGTCATGGAGGAGACCAGGAAGCGGGAGATGTAGCCCAGCCCGGCGGCGAGCATGAGCCAGGCGAAGACATCGGCATGCGCGGCGTACTCGGGCTTGTAGAGGAGGCTGAGGAAGGGCCGCCCGAAGAGGACGGCGAGGAGGACGCCGCCGAGGGCGAGGGCGGCGCTGAACTGGACGAGCTTCCAGAGGAGACGGGCAAAGGCGGCGCGGTCCTCGACATAGTGGCGGGCGAGGCGGGGGGCCGCGGACTGGGCGAGCGCGCCGACGACGAGGTTACCGGCGACCATGATGTAGGCCATGGCGGCGAAGTAGCCGAGGGCGGCCTCGCCGAGGCGTTTTTCGATGAGGTAGCGGGGGACGTTGACGTTGAGGGAGTCGAGCAGGCTGACGACGCCGAGGGGGAGGGCGAGCCAGGCCAGAGACCGGAGGACGGGGAGACGGCCGCGCAGGGAGAGGAGCCGGACGGCCTGAAGGAAGCCCTGCGGTCGGCCGGGGGGGGCGAAGCGGAGGGCGTTGACGGCGTCGAAGGTGAGGAGCGTGAGGGTCGACGTGGCGAAGAGGCCGAAGGCGGCCCAGGCGACGCTGCGAGTGAGATAGACCAGGAGCGAGAGGGCGAGGAGGGAGGCGGGGCCGCGGATCATCAGGGAGATGGCGATGAGGTTGAGGCGCTCGTGCTTCTGCCAGATGCCATAGATGATGTCGCTGACGCTCTCGACGGACTTGGCGAGGCCGATGCCGAGGATGACGAGGACGACCTCGAGGCGGTAGCCGCCGAGGGCGGCGATGGCAGCGATGACGGCGAGGGCGAGGGCGCTGGTGGAGAGGCGGAGGGAGAGGTAGTCGCGGAAGCGGAACTGGTGGCGAGCATCGGTAGCCTCGATGGCGCGGAGATGGAGGTTGGCGAACATGACAACGGGGGCGCAGAGGGCGAGGCCGAGGGTGAAGCGGCCGACTATCTCGGGGCTGCCGAGTTTGGCGAGGGCGATGAGCATGCCCCACTGGCAGGCGCCATAGACGCCGTGCCCGACGAGGTTCCAGGCGAAGTTGACCCGGAGGGAGAGTGGAGGCAGCACCGCGGCGCGGGCGGCGGGGGAGGCGGCCTCGGCCGGCGGGGGGCAGAGGGAGCTAGGCATGCCCGCGCTCAGCTCTGGAGTCCGCGGATCGTGTGCGGTACGACCTCGCCTGACTCTCGTGATGTCTGCGTTCAACTTCGACCGCAGACATGTTCAGATGTGCTCATGGACCTCGCCCCAGCTGGTGTCGGGCGGCAGGGAAGTGAGATGAGTGGCGCGCAGGGAGGCGCGGTCGGGCCGGTAGGAAGGAACCGCTCGGCCAAGCAAGCGGAGGATCTCGTGGCGGTCGTCGGTATCGGCGGCGCGGCGCAGGGCCTCGATCTGATGGAGGAGCCCGTCGAGGTCTACCTGCTGGGAGGGGGCGATGTAGAACTGGCCGTTCCTCTGGGCGCCCTCCTCCTCCTTGCGGCTGAGGATGTGCTCCATGAGCTTCTCGCCGGGGCGGCGGCCGATGATGCGGATGGGGACGTCCTGGTCGGGGATGAGGCCGCAGCGGCGGATGAGCTCCTGGGCCAGGTCGATGATGCGCACGGGGCTCCCCATGTCGAGCACGAAGACCTCGCCCTTGCCTCCGATGGCGCCGGCCTGGAGGATGAGCTGGACCGCCTCGGGGATGGTCATGAAGTAGCGGGCCATGGCGGGGTCGGTGACGGTGACGGGGAGGCCGTTCTGGATCTGGTGGGCCATGAGGGGGACGACGCTGCCGCGGCTGCCGAGGACGTTGCCGAAGCGGACGCTGACCATGTTGGCGTCGCGGGCGAGGGCGAAGGCCTTGACGATGTGCTCGGCGACGTGCTTGGTGGAGCCCATGACGCTGGTGGGGTCGACCGCCTTGTCGGTGGAGACGAGGACGAAGCGGTCCACGGGGTGCTCGACGGAGAGGGTGACGATGTTGAGGGTCCCGAGGACATTGTTCTTGACGGCCTCGGCCGGGTACTGCTCCATGAGGGAGACGTGCTTGTGGGCGGCGGCGTGGAAGACGACGTCCGGGCGGAAGCGGGCGAAGACGTGGGCGAGGGCCCGCCGGTCCTGGACGTCGCAGATGACGGGGACGATCTCGCAAGGGGGCTTGAGCTCGGCGAGCTCGCGGCAGATATGGAAGACGCTGTTCTCGCCGCGGCCGAGCACGAGCAGGCGCGCGGCGGCGAAGCGGACGAGCTGGCGGCAGAGCTCTCCGCCGATGGAGCCGCCTCCGCCGGTGACGAGGACGGTCCTGCCGTGGAGGTAGCTGGAGATGGCTGCTTCGTCGACCGTGACCTCGGGGCGGGGCAGGAGGTCCTCCATGCGGACCTCGCGGAGGGCAGCGAGGTGGACGCCGGCGCCCATGAGCTCGCGGAGGGGCGGGAGGATGCGCACGGGGGCGCCGGTCTTCTGGCAGATGGCGATGACCTCGCGGAGCCGCTCGGAGGAGAGGGAGGGGATGGCGATGACGATCTGCTGGACCTCGAGGCGGGGAACGAGGGAGACGAGGTCCTCGATGGCGCCGAAGACGGGGCGGCCGAGGATGCGGCGGCCCTGGCGCCCGGGGTCGTCGTCCACGAAGCCGATGACGTCGTACTCAGTGGCGGACTCGAGGATCTGCCAGACGAGGGAGCGGGCGGCGTCGCCGGTGCCGACGATGAGGACGCGGCAGGTACGCTCTCTGCGGCGGTGGTTGTTGGCAAGGGAGCGGACGGCCATGCGGGCTCCGCTGAGGAGGACGAGGTAGAGGACCGGCTCGGTTGCGAGAAGGAGATGGGGCTGGAGGAGATGGCGGAGGGTGAAGGGATCGGGCAGCACGTAGAGGAGGAGCGCGATCAGGGGCACGGCAAGAACGGCGCTGGCGGCGAGACTCACCAGATCGTACTTGGAGACTATGCGCCAGGGCATCCGGTGGAGCCGGAAGGCGAGGTAGACGGGGAGCCGGCCGCAGAGGATGACGGCCAGGAAGGGGAGCGGGCTGACGCGGGCTGGGGCCTGGCCGAAGGCAACGGACCAGGCCCAGAGGGCGGCGCCGGACATGAGGGTCAGGTCCAAGACGAGCTTGGCGGCCGCTTTCCCGCGCGCGCCCACGGCGTTCTGCGCCCACACGCGCAGACCGGCGCGGCCGCGGGCCCACAGGCTCTCCGCCCGCGCTTCCCGAGCGCGCCATGGCTCGATGACAGGCGTATCACTCATTTCGTTCGCTCTGACTCCTGAGGGTACCCTCGCCCTGGAAGTCCGAGCTGCTTCCGCGCGTGCTGGCGGCTCAGTAGTAGTACCGGCTGTGGTAGCTGTATCCGGCCCCCGGCCCGATCTTGTTCAGCACTACTCCCGAAATGGATTCACCAACGTGAGAAAGCAACTCCCGCGCGAGCTGGAGATCGCGCCGGCCGGACTTGCCCGGCACACAGACCATCAAGACGGCGTCGCTCACCCCCGCGAGCACCAGGCCGTCGGCGACGGCGAGGAGGGGCGGGCTGTCGAGGATGACGAGGTCGGCCCGCCCGCGCAGCTCCTCGACGAGGCCGCGAAGGGCCTGGGAGTCCAGGAGCTCCATGGGGTTGGGGACCTGCTTGCCGGAGCTGAGGAAGTACATCCCGGGCTCCTGGAGCTTCTGGATGACGTCGTCGAGCTTGGCCTCGCCAGTCAGCACATCGGTCATTCCCGGCAGCTCTCCGAACCTGAGGGCTCGGCGGAGGCCCGAGCGCCGCAGGTCGGTGTCCGCCAGGATGACACGCCTCCCGGTCCGCGCCACGGCGCTGGCGAGGTTGATGACAGTCGTGGTCTTGCCCTCGAGGGGCCCTGAACTGGTGATGAGGACGACGCGGCCGCGGCCGCCGGGGGCCGCGAAGTCGAGGCAGTAGCGGAGGCCGCGGTAGGCCTCCACGGCGGTGTCCCGCGCGAAGTCTCCGGGGAGCATGCCCGGGTTCTTGGCGTGATGGAACATCGGGATCGTACCCAGGACGGGTGCGTCGGCCAGGCGGGCCGCTTCGACCTGGTCGCGGACGGTGGTGTCGAGCTGCTCCTGGAGGAGGGCGACGCCGACGCCGACGCCCAGGCCGAGGAGGAGGCCGAGGACGAGGTTGAGGGGGACGTTGGGCCTGACGGGCAGGCGAGGCCTGGGGGCAGACTCGACGATGTCGGCGTTGCCGAGGGCCATCACGCGGCCGACCTCAACCTCCTGGCTGCGCCTGAGCAGGTCGGAGTAGACGTTCTGGGCGACGTCCACTTGGCGCTGGAGGCCGGCCAGGTTGATCTGGCGGGAGGGGAGGCGGCCCAGCTCCCGGTTGGCCTGCTGGAGGTCGGCCTGGAGCTGGCGGTGGCGGGCCTGGAGGGCGGCAACGGTGGCCTCGGCCTGGATGAGGTCGGAGGTGAGGGTCTGCTGGAGCTGGAGGTCGCCGCCGCCGCCGCGGACGACGTGGCGGATTTCCTCGTCGAGCTGGTCCCTGGTGAGCCGGATCTGCTCCTCGATCTGGGTGAGGGGGCCGGGGTAGGCGTCGGTGTACTTGGCTTTGGCCGCGAGGCGCTGGCCCTCGAGGTCGGCGAGCTTGGTGCGGAGGAGCTGGATGACGGTGTTGTCGCGCACCTGGCCCGAGCCGATGTTGCGGTTCTGCTGGGCGAGCTGGCTGCGGACCTTGGTCTCCCTTTGGCGGGCCTGGGCGAGGTCGGCGCCGGTCCTGTCGCCATCGCTGCGGAGAGCGGCGGCGCGGGCGAGCAGGTCGCTGGCGGCCGCGTCGGCGGCGACGGTGCCCGTGGACTCCTGGTAGCGGCGGAGGGCGTCCTCGGCCTTGGTGAGCTTCTGCTTGGCGATGACGAGCTGCTCGGCGAGGTAGCGGCCGGTGCTCTCGGAGGAGCCGCGGGCGCGCTGGCGGTTGAGGCGGACATAGGATTTGGCGGCCGCGTCGGCGACGCTCTGGGCATCGGCCGGGGTGCTGGAGGCGGCGCTCACGCGGACGAGCTGGGTGTCGCGCACGGCCTTGGCCTTGACCTTGCTGCGCACGGCCTGGGTGGTGAGCAGCGGTCCTCCGTTCTCCCGGAGGTAGCGCGCGGTCTCGGCCGCGGTGGCCTCTCCCTGGAGGAGCTGGACGTGGGTGTCGAGGTTGGGGGAGCCCATGGCCGCGATGGTGGGGGGCACGGTATCGTCGGCGGAGGACTGGGAGCGGCTGTTGGAGATCTCGCTGATGAGGAGGGTGGCGGTGGCCTCGTAGGTGCGAGGGGTGAGAGCGGTCACGATGACCGTGAGCGCGAGCACGAGGGCGAGCGACAAGAGGATCGCCCGCTTGCGGCGGAGGAGGAGGCTGAGGTAGCCGCTGAGCGGCGGGGTCGAGGGCTCGAGCTGGGCGAAGGTGGCCAGGGCGCGGCGGCCGGAGTCCGGCACGAGCGCGGAGCCGCCCTCGATGCGGGCCGGCAGCTGTGAGTCGCCGTTCAGTTCGGACATGAGTTCATCACCTCATTGCATGGCAACAGCGTTCGTCCTTTCGCCGGCCTCCTCGCCACGTCCGGCCATGGGGAGGCCGTGGGGCACGAAGCCACAAGTGCGGGTGCTGGGACGGGAGCGGTGATCCGGGCTGGGACGAAGGACTGCGTGGTGTGGGAGGCTCCGCCTACAAAGCCGCCAGATATGGTATCAGCGAGAGAATCCGCCAAGTTGTGGCACTGCTGTCTCCCTTGGGAGGTACAAACAGCACGTCTCCTTCTTGTAGGACTACGTTCTGCCGGAGGTCGCCCTGACCGAGGAGTCTCCCCAGGTCCACCGGCAGAGAGGTGGGCTTGCCCTCCACCAGGCGCACGACCGTGGCCCGCGCGGGCCTGGCGGCGGTGGTCAGGCCGCCGGAGGCGCTCATGAGGTCGAGCACAGTCGCGTCCACGGGGAGGTTGTGCCGGCCGGGGGTGCGGATCTCGCCCAGGGCATAGACCCTGACGATGGGCAGGCGCGGCACGGTGAGGACATCGCCCGGCTGGAGGACGAGGTTATGGGAGGTGTCGCCCTGCAGCAAGGCCACGAGGTTGACGGGCATGACCGCGTCGCCGCGGGTGAGCTGCGCGCGCTCGAGGTCGGCGATGCGCGTGGGGTCATCGAGGATGCTGCGGTAGCGGTTGGCCTGGGCGTCGGGGTTGGGGGTGAGCAGCCCGGCCTTCTCCATGGCGTCGAGGATGCGGGCCTCGCCCTGGAGGGGCATGTCGAACATGCCGGGCTTGGGCACCTCGCCCAAGACGGAGTAGCGGGCCTCGCGCTTGCGCTGGACGAGGATGACGTCGCCGGGCTGCAGGAGCGCGCCGGCGCTCCCTCCGGTCACCTCGCTGAGGGGGACGACGCGGGATAGGCCGGTCCGCGAGCTGAGGATGGTGACCTGGGCGGCGGCGGTCTCGGTGAGGCCGCCGGCGGCGGCGAGGGCCTGCATCAGCCCGGAGGCGCTGGCGAGGGGATAGGCGCCGGGGCTCTTCACCTCCCCCATGACGAAGACGGTGGTGCCGGACTGCCCGTACTGGCGGACGGTCACCAGGACCTGGGGGTGACGAAGGTACTTCTGGAGGCCCTCCTGGAGGGCGGCCTGGAGGCCGGCCGAGGTGAGGCCG
>Ga0315291_10008315_pt1 | contig 12754 bp, 8 predicted proteins | sample YL17G12_20_MG_FD_203070 | JGI IMG/M metagenome (GOLD analysis project Ga0315291, IMG submission 203070) | Sediment microbial communities from Yellowstone Lake, YNP, Wyoming, USA - YL17G12_20 | ecosystem: Environmental > Aquatic > Freshwater > Lake > Sediment | place: USA: Wyoming | collected... | reverse complement strand
GTTCTAATGAGGTCTGCATAAATTGGTTACCGGTGGCGGTTGACATCCGGCACGAACGGCCGCACGCCGAAGGCGTGCGAGGAGATTAGCCGGGGGCAACGCCCCGCGGCAAGTCGATCTTGAAAGAACATTGGGCACCCCGGAGGGGCGCCTGGAAGGCCCTTTTGGCGCGCTTCCTCTAGAGAATCCGGCCGGTTTTGGGTTGGACCCGGCTCACTTGCCAAGTCACGGGCGGCTGTGGCGCCTTCTTACTCAGCCGGCCAATTGGCCGCCCCGGCCTCATCCTGCTCTCCGTCCTCTGCACGTTCTTCGAGTTCCTCGATTCGCCGAGCCAGGTCGGTGGTCTCGATCGCCCGCCGGGCGCTCTCCAGCAACTCCGCCACGGAAGAGGTTTCCGTGGGTGTCAGATCCCCGCTGGCAAGAGCCTCCACCACCCGCACGAAGCCCGCGGTGATGTCGGCGGCCGTTACGGGTGAGGGCAGGGTCATGGTGAGGTGCCGTTCCCGGCGCACCGGAAGCAGGCGCTCCAGGCAAAGCCGAAGCGCCGTCACATCGCCGTCCAGCGCCATTTCGACCGCCTTTTCGGTCAATGCCTCGACGCGTCCGTCAAGCAGCCCTTCGGCCAGCACGCTGGCGCGGTGGCGGCTGCCCTCCGGCCTCCCCGCCGGGTTGCCCGAAACGCCGGCAGGGAACCGCCCGTTCGTGCCGCGCCCCGCCGTCGGCCGGCTGTGTTTCCTCTGCGTGATCGGTTTTGCATTGGTTGCTTGCATTGTCTACTCGCTTTCTTTGATGCCGGGCAATTCGTCCGGCGGTCTGTCCCTGGCCGCTGCACCTGCTAAAACAGGCGCATAACAGGTGAAAGTGGATAACAAAGTAGGAATTACCACTTCCTACTTCTAATTTCATTATGACATACGTGTCAAGAGTTTTAGGCCTTTTTCACCCATTGCGCGCTGAAAACAAAGGGAATAAAGTCCGGACAGGAGACACTGCTGTCGTCAAATATTCAGCCAAAACAGACCGGGCACCAGGGCGCCGGATTTGGCCCCTGACGGTTCTGGGTCCCCGCCCCGAACTCTCCTTGTGAGCGGCACATGGACTTTGCTATCTTTACACCCGGTTCCCAACAGACCGAAACTCACCGGCGGTCCAGCCGGACGTACAGGCCATGCCGAAGCGAACCAGCGTAACCGGCAGTGAACTCTTCATCGTGGATAACAGCGAAGAGGACTGGAAGGTCCAGCGCTACCTCCACGATTGGTGTCAGCTTTCGAAGGCAGTCGATGTCGCTACCGGGTACTTCGAGATCGGGTCGCTGCTGGCGCTGGGCGAGGAATGGCAGAAAGTTGACCGTATTCGAATTCTCATGGGCGACGAGGTTTCACGTCGCACGAAGAACGCTTTCCTAGAAGGTCTCAGGCAAGTTACTTGCCGGCTGGATGCCAGCATTGAAGCCGAGAAACAGAAGAATGATTTCCTGGCCGGCGTTCCGGCCATTGCCGACGCCATCCGCTCGGGAAAGATCGCCTGCCGGATCTACCGCAAAGACAAGTTTCACGCCAAGGCCTACATCACCCACGCGCGGCTGGAAGTGATCGGCTCGTCGGCGCTGGTCGGCTCCTCCAACTTCACCTGGCCGGGAATCACCGAGAACGTGGAATTGAATGTGCAGATCACCGGGCAGCCCGTCGCGGTTCTCCAGGAATGGTACGAAGAGCATTGGAACGGCGCCGAAGACGTGACACCCGAAATCCTGAAGACCATCGAGCGGCAAGTCAGGGAATATCCACCCTTTGACGTCTACGCGCGCGCCCTGCACGAACTTTTCCGGCGCCACCAGATGACCGACCGGGAATGGCTCGACAATCACTCCCGGATGTACCCGGTTCTCGATCAGTACCAGAAGGACGGTTTCCACGAGCTGATGGAGATCGCCGGGAAGCACCGCGGGGCCTTCCTTTGCGATGGAGTCGGGCTGGGCAAGACCTTCATCGGGCTGATGGTGATCGAATACCTGGTTGAGCGGCAGCGCAAACGGGTGGCCTTGTTCGTGCCAAAGGCCGCGCGGAAGCCGGTATGGATCAAGGAGTTGAAGCGATATTTGCCGCACCTGATCGGTCCTGCTTTCAGCAACCTGATGATACTGAACCACACCGATTTGCTGCGTGGCGGCGACTACCCCGAGCAACTCGCCCGTGTCAAGGAAATGGCCGACGTGCTGGTGGTGGACGAAGCGCACCACTTCCGCAACCCCGGCATCAAGGGAGAGGAGGGAGGGCGCCGATCTCACTATTGGCAGTTGTTCGATCTGGCAGCGCGCAAGGACCTGTTTCTGCTCACCGCCACCCCGATCAACAACCGGTTGCTTGATCTTCAGCACATGATGGAGCTTTTCACGCAGCGGCAGGCCGACTATTTCAAGGACGCGCCGCTCGGCATCCACTCGCTGGCCGGCCATTTCCGCAAGATGGAGAAGGATCTGGAGAAGCGGATTCAGCCGCAACAGGGCGACGGCGGGGATGATCCGGTCGAAACCAACCAGGTGGAGGCCGAAAAGGTGCTGGCCCACGACGCCTTGTTTCGCGCCATCGTCGTGCAGCGGAGCCGCGCTTACGTCAAGAAGAGCCAGCGCGAGCAGGCCGGCGGAAGCCTGGCGATGTTTCCCACCCGCGAAGACCCGAAGGTCCAGCCGTACTCCATCAAGAAGACCTACGGCCGCCTGCTGCAAATGGTTGACCAGGCCTTCAGCAAGCAGAAACCCCTCTTCTCGTTGGCCGTTTACTACCCGCTGGCGTACTACACGGGCGACGATAAATCCATTGATCCCCTCCTTGAAGGCCGCCAGAAGGAGGTTGTCAGCCTGATCCGCATTCAGTTCCTGAAGCGGTTTGAAAGCTCGGCGCGCGCCTTCGAAATGTCGTGCGAGACCATGCTCCAGAAGCTCCTGGCCTGGGTCATCCGCAACAAGCCCACCGGCGAGGGGCTGCGGCGGTTTGAGCGGTGGAAGGCGAAGTACGGGGATTTGATCGACTATGTGCACCATCGCCAGCACGAACTTTGGAGCGAAGAGCCCGAGGAGGAACAGGATGAGGACATCGTACCGCAGGAAATGATTGAGGCGGCCGAGGAGCTTCCCCGCGCTCAGTACCGGGTGGACGATGTCATCAACGAGACCATCGACGACCTGCACCAGTTGGCCGAGTTTCTCGAGGAGTTGAAGAGGTTCCGGCCCACTCACGACGACAAGCTGCGTGCGTTGGTGCGGCTGCTGAAATCCGACCCCGTGCTCAAGAAGCATAAGGTGCTGATCTTCAGCGAGTACATGGCCACGGCCCGCTACCTGAAGCAGGAATTGGAAGCGGCCGGCTTGAAAAACGTGGATCAGGTGGACAGCGCCTCAAAGCGCGATCGCGGCGAGATCATCCGCCAGTTCGCTCCTTACTATAACGACTCCTCCAGCGGGGAACTCGAAGCCGAGGGGCTGAAGGAAACGCGCACCCTGGTCTCCACCGACGTTCTTTCCGAAGGACTGAACCTTCAGGATGCGACCCGGCTGATCAACTATGACCTGCACTGGAACCCGGTGCGGCTGATGCAGCGGATCGGGCGCGTGGATCGCCGCCTGGACCCGGAAGCAGAGGCGCAGATCCTGGGCGATCACCCGGACCAAGCTGAAATCCGCGGTACTGTCGCGTTCTGGAACTTCCTCCCGCCTGATGAACTGGACGACCTGCTGAAGCTGTACGGGCGTGTGGCACACAAGACGCTGCGCATTTCAAAGACATTTGGGATCGAGGGCAGAAAACTTCTGAGGCCGGAGGACGACTACGAGGCCTTGAAGGACTTCACGCACGCTTACGAAGGCACGACGACGCAGATCGAGGAGATGCACCTCGAATACCAGCGCCTGCTGAAGAAGCATCCCGATCTGCTCGCGCACATTGAGGCTTTGCCGGGCCGTGTGTTCAGCGGCAAGGCCCATCCCACCCCCGGCGCGCGGGGCGTGTTCTTCTGCTATGCCCTGCCCGCCCCGGCCGCCGGCGAGGCCGGTGGGGAGCCGGCCTGGACCGAAGAGGCCGGCGAGACCCGCTGGTATCTTTTCGACCTTGCGTCGGAAACCATCGCCGACGATCCGACCAAAATCCTTGCGCTGATTCGCTGCGCGCCCGACACCCCGCGCAAGCACGATATCCCCAACCCGACGCTTTCCGAAATCCGGGGCAAGGTCGAGAAGCATGTCAGGAACACTTATCTGAAACAGGTTCAGGCACCCATAGGAATCAAGCCGGTTCTGAAGGCATGGATGGAAATGAGTTAAGAGGGACGACATGAGCACTCCCGACCCTGAACGGCTCCGCTCGATCAGGACCTTTGCTTCGCTCGTAAAATATCTGCGCGACGAACTCGATTGGCCCATCGATTCAGACCATTTCGACGACCTCACGTTTGATTACCAGCCCGAGGAGCTTGGTCTCGATGCGCAAACCGCAGTGAAGATTCGGGAGATCAAGCAGCTTCGGCCGCTGGTAACCAACCAGCCGTGGGGCATTTTCTTTTTGAACTTCGAGCCAAAGCGCCTGCCGGTTGTCGTTCTGCGCCGCATCCTGCGCGCGCTTGTGTTGAAGAAGCGCCAATCGGCCAACAGGGCGCATCAGGCCACGTGGCAGTTGAACGACCTGCTGTTCATCTCGTCCTACGGGGAAGCGGAGCATCGCGACATCACTTTCGCGCATTTCTCCGAAGAGCCAGCGACGGGCGATCTGCCTTCGCTCAAGGTGCTCGGGTGGGACGATGAGGACACGGTTCTGCACTTGGCCCACGCCCACAAGACGCTCGAACAGAGATTGCGCTGGCCTGGTGAGCCGGCCGATCTGGAAAGCTGGCGGTCGACCTGGTCGGCGGCCTTTACGCTGCGGCACCGGGAGGTGATCACCACTTCCAAGGCGCTGGCGGTGCGCCTGGCGGAACTGGCGACGGCCATTCGAAAACGCGTCAACGGCATTCTGGCTGTCGAGTGCGAGAAGGGGCCGCTCCGCAAGCTTCACGCTGCCTTCAAGGAGGCGCTCATCCATGACCTCAGCGAGGACGACTTCGCGGATATGTACGCGCAAACAATTACCTACGGGCTGCTGTCAGCCCGCGTCTCGCGCCCGGCTGGTCTGATCGCCGAAAACGTTGCCGATATGGTCCCGGTCACAAATCCGTTCTTGCGCGACATGCTCTCCACCTTTCTCACCGTCGGCGGGCGCAAAGGGAAGATAGACTTCGACGAGTTGGGCATCAACGACGTGGTGCAGGCGCTGCGCGATGCCAATATGGAGGCAGTCCTCCGGGACTTCGGCGACAAGAACCCCCAGGAAGACCCGGTCGTGCACTTCTACGAACTCTTCCTGAAGGAATACGACCCCAGGAAACGGATCCAGCGCGGCGTCTTCTACACGCCTCGCCCGGTCGTTTCCTTCATTATCCGCAGCGTGGACCAGATTTTGCGGACCGAGTTCCGTCTGGTCGACGGCTTGGCCGATACTAGCACCTGGGGCGAAATGGTGAAGCGGCACCCTGAGATGACGCTGCCCAACGGCGTCAAGGCGGATGAGCCGTTCGTTCAGATTCTGGACCCCGCCTGCGGTACCGGCACGTTTCTCGTCGAAGCTATAGAGACGATCCACAAGACAATGACGGCGAAGTGGTGCAGGAAGGGCCACATGGCTCTTGAGATCCCCAGCCTCTGGAACGAGTACGTCTCCGACCACCTGTTACCCCGTCTCTACGGTTTCGAGTTAATGATGGCGCCTTACGCCGTCGCTCACATGAAAATCGGCCTCAAGCTCCACGGAACTGGCTACGATTTCCGTTCACACGAGCGCGCCCGTGTTTACCTAACAAACTCGCTGGAGAAACCAGCGGACCTCTCTGATCGGTTTGAGTTCGACGCGCCGGCGCTCGCGCACGAGGCGCGTGCCGTTAATAGCATCAAGAAGAAGCGAGCGTTCTCTGTCGTTGTCGGAAACCCGCCGTACGCGCAGTACAGCGCCAATTTGAGTGAGGATGCGAAAACCCACATTGAGAAGTATCGGTACGCGAACGGCGGTAAGATACGAGCTCGCAACGCCCTTCAGCTTGAAAGGAACCTGAACGACGACTACGTCAAGTTCCTCGGCTGGACGACCGAAGGGCTGCCTGCCGAGGCAGCAGCGTTCGGCATGATCACCAACCGAACGTTTTTGGAATCCGAGTCGCTTATCGGACTCCGTCAGGACCTCGCGGAGTCCTTTGGACGCGGCATCGTTCTGGACCTGCGCGGCGGTATCGAGGAAGCACGACGAATACCGCGTTTAAAGGGTGATGAGAATGTATTCGACATTGGTCAGGGTGTTGCGATCTCGATTTTCTGGCGACGAACCGGCAGGCCGGATAGCCCGGCTCTGATATCGTACGGAGAACTGATCGGAATACGCGGGGCGAAGCTACAGCACCTTCAGAACGAAGAGTGGACGAGACTGGCGGAGCGCAGGTGTTTAACAAGGCCGCCGTCCTGGTGGCTTACTGCGGCCGTGGCTGAGGTGACGGACTCACTGCCTCGTCTGCCGGACCTGTTTCTCGATTACGCCACCCTCGTTGCGAGCAATCGCGACCATCTCGTCACGGACTTTGACGTGAAGCCGCTCGTACGTAGATTCAACCGTTTCAGGGACTTCCAGGGCACCGACGAGAAACTCTGCGAGGTTTTTTCCATAGGCCTGAAAACGGGATGGAACATCAGGGCGGCGCGCAAGCGCCTCGCCGAGGTCGAACGGCCCAGTCAATTTATCCGGTCGATCGAGTACAGGCCATTTGACCGTCGGCTCATATTGTTCCACCCTGATCTGATCTGGCAGACCTCGCCCGTGATTTCGTCGAACGTCCTCGATCGCCCCGGAAACCTCATACTGGTTTCACTGGGAAAGAACAGGACAGAAGCGACCAATGGTCACTGGATTGCGCGCTGCCTCGCTGACAAAAGCGTGCTCAGTTCACGGGACAACGCCTCGGGCTTCCCGCTTTACCTGTATCCGACGGAAGCCGCAACGATTGAGCCTAGCTGGTTAGCCCAACGCGCAAACAGCAGAATCAAAAGCCTCGGAGGTGCTGACGCGGCCGGGATCGCGGAGACCTTCGAAGAGAGTCGGCAGTTGGTCCAAACTCTTTACCCAGCTAGCGGGTACCAAAGGCTACCCAACCTCGCTCCCCGTTTTATAGCATCCGCACTCACATCGCTTGGGCTATCGTGGGTAGCGGACGGAACGGGTGACCTGCGCAAGACACTCGGCCCAGAGGATCTTCTCCATTACATTTATGCTCTTCTGTATTCTCCGTCATATCGTAGTAGGTTCCATTCTGCTCTGGCGCTCGGATTCCCCCCGGTCGCTTTTAGCAGCGATCTCCGACTGTTTGCGGCGCTTTCGTCCCGTGGGGCTGATCTCGTCGCGCTACATACTGTCGACGGTGAGTACCAAGCCGCTTCTTGGAATCGGTCCGGGCGCGCGGGCCAGAACCCCTTCATTAGGACAGGCGGTGCGCGCGTGGCAGCGATTTCAAGCATCGAGGCCGGCTACCCCCGCTTCGAGGACGGGCGCGTTTACGTGAATTCCGCTTGCTGGTTCGGCGGCGTTCCCGAATCGGCATGGACTTTCCAGATCGGCGGATACCAAGTTTGCGAGAAGTGGCTCAAGGACCGGCGGGGGCGCGTGCTGTCCGAGGAGGATATCGCGCATTATCAGAAAATTGTGACGGCCATCAAGGAAACGATTCGCCTGATGGCCGAGATTGACGAAGTGATCGAGGCGCACGGCGGCTGGCCAAGCGCCTTCGTGACGGGCCGCGAAGCGAAGGCAGAGGCGAGTCGATAGCGCCGCACGAGGAGGAGCGATGCCGCCCAACATTAACTCGATGGCATATTACGGCGAGACCCCATGGCACGGCCTCAGTGTGCCGCTCTCCGCGCCGCCGGACTCGGCCACCATGATCAAAGCGGCGGGTCTCGATTGGAAAGTGGAAATGCCGCCCGCACCCGGCACGCGCCTCGCGCCGGACGGCCGCCCGCTCAAATGCCAGATTCTGCGGAAGGCAAGGGATAACCGTGAGCGCGACATCATGCTCGGACCGATCAGCCGGCAGTACGTCCCGCTGCAGAACCAGGAGGCCTTTCGTTTCTTCGACGCGATCGTTGGCGAAGGCGCGGCCATCTACGAGACCGCCGGGGCGTTGGGCGACGGCGAGCGTGTCTGGGTGCTGGCGAATATCCGACCGGTCACGCGCGTGCGGTGAGGTCCGGTGCCCCGTGAACGCTCCTTACGGTTGCGTCTCTCAGCCAAACATCTCCGTCCTCCCAGCGAGTAGCGATAATGTCGCCATGATCCACCGTGGAGAAGCAACCCACATTCGGGAACCGCTCATAGCTCATCGCTCGATTGGGGTTTCACTTCAGCGGCAAAACGGGGAAGGCTCGATGACTTGGATGTCCTTCAAAGCATGCGAAATTGACACGAACACCCGGCTTCGGTTTTTCTCCGTAATAACTGTCGATATGGAAGAAGACCTCGAATCCCGGATCAGCGCCGATAAACCCCCACGCACCCGTCCCGTGACGGAATCTCGAAATAGTGCCTTCCAACCGGGGTGCATCTGAATAGCACAGGCGAGCACAGACCTGCACAAGCTCGTCTGCTGTCGGGCGCTTGTCTGGATTCTTCGTGAGACAAGCCTCAACTATGCTCCACAGCCCATCGGTGAGCGGGGAGAATTGCAGCTTTCGGTCAAACAAAACCGGCTTTGGTGGCGGTTTCGCCTCAAGTATGGCTGGAATGGCGGCCAGGCCGGCACCGAATGGCGCCGCGCCGGAGAGCAAAGCGTAGAGCATTGCACCCAACGCCCAAACATCCGCCGGCAAGTCCGCTTTCTTCGGGTCCCGGACCATTTCCGGCGCCATGTAAGGAAGTGCGCCCAATACCGTCTGTGATCCGGAAATTGAGCTTTCATCCTTCATCGCGCCAACCAACTCCTCCTCCGTCATTTTCGCGATTCCAAAATCCGTGATCTTGACCATCGATAGGTTTGCGTCCCCGCTCACCATTACGTTGCTCGGCTTCACATCTCGATGGAAGACCCCGGCGTGGTGGGCGGCGGCGAGACCTTTCGCGAGTTGATGGATGACGTGACCAGCCAGATGCGGATCGAAGTAAGCGAAGCGCATGTCCAAAAGCTGCTTCAAATCAGAGCCCTGGATGTATTCCTCGACCAGGTAACTGCGACTGTCTGCCTCAAAGTAGTCCAATGTCTTGGCGACGTTCGCATGCGTCACCCTTGCGCTCATCCGCGCACTCCGGGCAAAACGCTTCTCCGCAGAGGGATTTTTGGGGACTTTGAGGACCACGTCCCGCTCGAAGGTCAGGTCCGTCGCAACATAAACCTGCTGCATGCCTCCTTCGTCGAGGTAGCGGTCGACTCTGTACCTATCAAGAAGGACCTCGCCGCCCGAGAAAAAGTGACTACTCACGGCTCAACTCCAGGGTGAGACATGTTGAGGGGGACAAATGTTCGACCCGCTCCGAGCGCAGGTTCCCCGATTGTGATCACGCAGGAACCGGGCAGCAGTGCGCCAATCTCCAGGTTCCGGTTGTTGACATAAACGTTGCCGGATACAGCCCGCACCCGGAAAACCAAGCCGTCGTATTCGATCACCATCCGGTCTGATCCTACTTCTAGGCTCAGGACTTTCCCTCGCGTCGATAGAACATGCTTATCGCCTTGCCACCACGCGACGGCTCTGTGCTGTCCAAAGAGGAGACGTCTCTCCAGGCTATCCTTCACCTCAGACATCGTGGGCCGAGATTTGGCGCCCTCACGCAGGGTGGCGTCAAGTGTAGCCACTACGTCGCTTGGTAGCTGCGCAGCGGTCGACGAGAAAGAAAACCGAAGATTGACAGGTGGAACAACTCGCAGTTCGTTTGGGAGTACGCCCTTGTTGCAGACAACTGCGGCTGTGACACCAAACGCGAAAGTGTCGACTGCCCTAGTCACTCGGATGGGAGGCGGACAATAAAACTCGGGCGCCAGGTAGAACCTAGTGCCGCGCGCCATGACTGTCTCGGCTTTGGGGTCAGCCGCCTGCGCCAATCCAAAATCAAGTATTTTCACGACCTTTTCGGCATCGAACTTGATGTTGCTTGGTTTTATGTCGCGGTGGATCTTCTTGTGTTGATGGATATCAGAGATGCCGCAGGCGATCTGATGAAGCACTGTCAAACACTGCGCCGGATCGTCGTTGTGCACGGCCCACTCGTCGATCTTTGCTCCCGGCACGTACTCTTGGACTAGCCCGACCATTGCGCTCCGTCTGGCCGTCAGGAGGTCGTAGACCTCCGCGACATGCTTTGATCGTATACCCCTGAGCATGGCTAGTTCCTGACGCAAAAGGGCTGCGTCCGGTATATCCTTCATCACTTTGACGGCGACGGTCCGATCAAGCCACTTGTCCTTACAGATGTACACGTAGCCCTGCCCACCTTCCAGACGTTCACCCGTGAACTCATAGCGCTCGGGAAACTTGAACGGTAGCATGGTCAGCCCTCAGTGGCGTGGGGAGGCTTTTCGGGCGCAGACTGCTGTTCCGGTGATGGAGAGCCTTCCGAGGAAGCCTCGCTGTCTACGATTGAAATGTTGAGTGGCCGCTGAACGGCGGCTGGCGCTCGTTCTGGTGGACGCTGCTCTTCCTTCCTTTGCGATCGCTTCTTTGTCGGTGCAGAACTCTTTGTCTGTGCAGCGCTCCGCTGACGCCTGGGAAACGCCCGCTTCGGTGGTTCTGCAACCGTCAGCTTTTCGATTTCGAGCGGTGCCCCTGCGCTTACCGTCACGCGAGGCATCGCCTCAACAAAAATCTCAAACTTCCTAGCGCTATCCCAGATTTCAAGGAGACCCGAACGAGCGGCCCCGGTTGGCTTCGAAGACAGTACGCCGGGCGAGGCGCTGATTACCGTTGCATTATCTTTTCCGCCACACCATCTCGATATTTGGATCAACCGAGCCACGATCGCGTGATCGCTCGGCGCCGATGCCACGACATCCTGCAACGTTTCAAATGCAACTCCGTGGGCTCCATCAGTCGTCAACAAGTAGTGACCCGTGGGCATGGGTATCGGCTCGATGTCGTAAGTCCGCGGCTGAATTCCTTGTCCCATGCCCACGAACTGGGTAATGGAGCTGGACAGCTCCGATGTGTCTCCCGCCTCGATGTTTAGCCTGCTGAGCTCCCCCGCTATACTGTCATCGATGCTAATTTGCTTAAGCCCGGAGGGCGGGTTGTGTACATAGATACGACTGTCACCAACCGATACGCCAGTAATACCGGCCATGAACAACAAGGCCACAACAGTGGTGCCTCCGCGCTCTCTGTACCGGCCATATATGTGCTCGTTGGCTGCCAGCACCGCGGAAGCGAGCACATCCGTTGGCCTGCCCTCCGGAGAGCGGACGAGCGATTGAATGATGGTAGCTAAGGCAAGCTCCGCACAGATGGCGCCTTCCACCATGCCCCCGATCCCATCGCAAACGCCGAGGAGAACAAATGGCGACGAGCGCCCGTGCCCCGCATACCTCGCAACGACCGCACGGTCTTGATTCTCCTTCCGGACTTCTCCAATTGTGGCCCCAATGGACACCGGTATCTCAAAGAGCTCCGAGACAGCCGTGGGTCTTGTTGCCCTTGAAAGCCAAGAACTGATCCGTTCTGCGACTTGTTGGAAGCCATTGGGCATGTGCTGACCTTCCACGGACACCACCGCCCGGTATTAAATACCATAGGCGGCAATCGCGCCCGAGTGTGTGCACTCCGGACAATCCAAATTGCAGCACAAACATGGGCGCCACGCAAGGCTTTCCTGCCCCTCGCTAAAGCAGGGGGGCGAATGTCGGTGGGCAGCGCCTCGTGCCGGCGGAACGAAGTGTATCACCCTTGCCCCAAAAGGAGAATCCAGGATGCCGAGGCTCAGGACCGCGTGTCCTGCCTCAGCTGAAATTGGAGCCGGCCAACATGAATTCGCGAGACGCGTGCGCGAGACGCTGACCATACCGGTTGACTGTCCCAGCAGAATCGCCGATGGCACCGTTCAACGGTTCCTTAAATGGCACCTCAGCCACCCCGGCTGACTCGCGGCGACACCACACAGACTTGTATTCATAGGGGTTACCGCTAATCCCATCAAAACACGACCCCTGCCCTCTCCTCTCTGTGAATTCCCTACCCAATTCACAGCGGCAAGTCGATCTTGAAGGAATTTTCGGCACCCCGGAGGGGTGCCTGGAACGCCCTTTTGGCGCGCTTCCTCGCACCCCTCCGGGGTGCGTGGGGCTGTGTGGCACGCACGGTCCGGGGGTGTTACCCCCGGCTAATTTCCCGGCACCCCTGCGAGGTGCCCAGTCCCCGCCTTGCCGCGCAATTCTGCAGCGCGGTAACCAATTTATGCAGGGGTCATTAGTGCAATGCCTCACAAAAAGCTTTACCGTCTGGGAATTGCAGATTTCAGATTGCCCATTGCGGATTTCAGACATCGCGGCGCTCGAAATCCGCAAGCCGAAATCCGCAATCCGAAATTGTTATCGCTGTAAAGGTATCTACGAGACTCTACTCTAGTCGGGGCCAGCCCTTGTTTTCCTTGCCGATGTGCAGCACTCCGTAGAGCAGAAGGACTCCAATGACGGCACCGACTATACCCATGCC
>Ga0315291_10008310_pt1 | contig 12757 bp, 11 predicted proteins | sample YL17G12_20_MG_FD_203070 | JGI IMG/M metagenome (GOLD analysis project Ga0315291, IMG submission 203070) | Sediment microbial communities from Yellowstone Lake, YNP, Wyoming, USA - YL17G12_20 | ecosystem: Environmental > Aquatic > Freshwater > Lake > Sediment | place: USA: Wyoming | collected... | reverse complement strand
CAAGTGGTGAGACATAAAATCAAGACCGGCTTGTAAATTTCGGCAGGATGCCCTCGAATCAAAAAGTTGAGGAAAAGAGGATTTTGTTTCTTGACTTTGAGCTCTTTATAGGTGGCAAAAAATGGAACCAGTGAAATCAGTGAAATCTGTGGTTAAAATTCGTGTAAACTTGTCCTGAGCGAAGTCGAATGGATTCGTGGCTAAAAAATAATTAGAACTGGTCCAGGAAACGCAGGTCGTTTTCGGTGAAAAGACGAATGTCCGTGATGCCGTATTTTCGCATAGCCAGCCGTTCTATGCCGAACCCGAAGGCCCAGCCGGTGTATTTCTCACTGTCTATGCCGACGGCGTCAAAGACGTTCGGGTCAACCATCCCGCATCCGCCCATTTCGACCCAGCCTTCTTTGCCGCTTTTATCTGCAAGCAGCAAATCAACCTCCGCGCTCGGCTCGGTAAATGGGAAAAAGCTCGGCCTGAATCGCCATCGAGTCCCGCGGCCGAAGAATGCATAGATAAACTGCTCAATGGTGGTCTTCATATCCACCATACTAACACCCTCATCGACAACGAGCGCTTCGAGCTGATGGAACATAAACATATGCGTTGCATCAACCGTGTCGGGCCGATAGACCCGCCCCGGCGCAACAACCCGAATAGGCGGCTTCTGCCGCTCCATCACACGGATTTGAATCGTCGATGTCTGGCTGCGCAGAAGAATTTTATCATCGATATAAAAATTGTCCTGCGGGTCTCTCGCCGGATGCTCGGGCCCGATATTCAAAGCGATGAAGTTATGCCATTCATCTTCAACCTCGGGGCCATAAGCAACGGCAAAACCCATTCGCGCGAATATCTCCAGCAGCTCATTCAAGGTCTGCGTAACAACGTGCATTTTGCCCCTTCGAACGGCTGCGCCCGGCAAGGTAACATCTATAAATTCTCCCGCCTTTTTTTCCTGCGATTCGAGAAGGGCCTGTTTTGCCCGTTCGAATGCCGCCGTAACCTCTCTTTTGATTTTATTCGCAATCTGTCCCGCCTGGGGCTTTAACTCGGCGGAAAGATTTCCTATCTGGCCAAGCATCTCGGTAATCATTCCCTTGCGGCCGAGATATTTTATGCGGAACTCCTCCAGGGCCTCCAGGTCGGTAATCTTCCGCAGGTGGGCGAGGGCGTCTTTGCCAATTTTTTCGAATTGCTCAAGCATTTACTCGTATATCGTATGGTGTATTGCGTATTTCGTGGTTCGCAGTTCGCAACGGTCTTGAGTCTTGCGTCCTGGATCTTGTATCTAAACCGACAAACCTGCTGCCGCTTTGACGGCCTCAACAACAGCGTCAAAGCCTTTCGGGTCAGCGATAGCAATTTCGCTCAACATCTTGCGGTTCAAAGCGATGTTGGCTTTTTTGCAGCCGGAAATGAGCTGATTGAATCTTATGCCCCGCTGCCGACAGGCCGCAGTCAGACGCGTAATCCACAGGCCCCGAAATTCCCTCTTTCGCCTTCTGCGGTCGATTCTGGCGCGGACGCCTGCACGGACTCTCGCCTCTTTGGCAAGATGATACAGATGACCCGATGCCCCGCGACGTCCCCGGACTTCTTTGAGGATTCGTTTCCTTGCCCGGCGTGTCGCAGCGCCTTTTCTTGCTCTTGTCATAATAGCATTCCTTCGAAAATGATTAAATTGTCACACCGGCCGGCGCTCTTTTCATACCAAAGACGAAAACACTACTGCACAGTATATCCGCCCGGCCGACAAGCAAAGTAGAGTTTATACACAGAGTTTAATCTTCATTCTCTTGGCCATTATGCCGGTCAGAACAGCCGGCCTGCCGATGTGCCTGCAGCGCTTGCCGCTTTTGCTGGACATAAGATGACTGCCGCCCGGACGTCGATATTTGAGCTTACCCGAAGCAGTAACCTTTATTCTCTTGGCCAGCCCTTTATGGGTCTTCAGTTTAGGCATCTGGTTCCTCAAACTAATATGCTACAGAAAAAAAACGAAAAACACGAAGCGAGTAGTCTATACAGACCGAAGCTGCAAGTCAATATCACAGTGCAGATTCTATCAAAAATTTGAGGACCTGCCTCATCTTTGCCGGGTATTCGGCCGGAAATCAGGCGTGCGTTCACAAACAAATAAGTCCGCCAATTCCAGCAAATGAGCAAATGAATAAACACGGAATGCAACAAATCCGTTCACGCATCTGCTGGAATCGGCGGACTCACCCACACATCTACCCATTGTCCGGCATAATCATCCGCCGCCTTTGGGCACAAGCAACAAGGTCAAACGCTTGCCGGTCATCTTGGCCGGCCTTTCCACTTTTGCCACATCCTCAAGCATCGCAGTAACCTGGCCAAGCACCGCGTACCCGAGGTCCTGATGCAGAAACTGGCGGCCGCGGAAAAACAGCGTGAACTGCACCTTGTGTCCTTTTTCTATGAATTCGCGGCCGTGATTGACCTTGATTGCGAGGTCGTGCTTGTCGGTCTCAGGTCTGAGCCTGATTTCCTTCAACATCCCAACGTGGCGATGAACCTTCTTGTGTGCATCCCGAATCTTGCGCTTCTGCTGATAGAGCCACTTGCCGTAATCCATTACCCGGCAGACCGGAGGGTCGCCGTCAGGAGAGACCTCTACGAGGTCCAGGTCTACCTCGCGAGCTTTACTCATCGCCTCAGATATGTCCACAATGCCGACTTGACGATTCTCTTCGTCGATTAGCCGAACTTTCGGAGCTCTTATCCCCCCATTTATCCTCAATCCTAGCTTACTTATTGTGCACCACCTTACCTTTCTTAAAGTCGTTGGTATTCAGCCGCTGACCCAACCACACCGGAGCTGTTAGTTGACCATTCACTATCCACTAATGACTCCAAATGTCAAGTCATTTTCTTTATCGGCAATCTTGCGATTCGCTGTTCTCAAAAACTCATCGACCTCCACCGCCACGCTCTGCTCCGCTCCGCGGATTCTCACGTTGACGGTATCAGACTGCGCCTCTTTGGGGCCGACTACCAGCATATAAGGCAGCCTGTCGCCGTGGGCCTTCGCAATTTTGACGCCGATTTTCTCGTCCGACAAATCGCAACTGCACCGCAGATGCGATTCTTTCAGTTTACTCTCAACAACTCCGGCGTAGTCATTACTCTTCTCGCTTATCGTCAGGACCCTCGCCTGCTCCGGCGAAAGCCACAGCGGGAAATTGCCGCCGTAGTGTTCTATGAGAATCCCGATAAAGCGCTCGAACGAGCCTAATACCGCCCTGTGAATCATAACCGGCGTCTTCTCGGTGTTGTCTTTGTCGGTATAGACCAGGCCGAATCGCTGCGGCATAGAAAAATCCAACTGAATCGTCCCAAGCTGCCAGGACCTTTTCAGGCAGTCTTTTACGTGAAAATCTATCTTGGGTCCGTAAAATGCGCCATCGCCCTCGTTGACTTTGTATTCAATCTCTTTGTGCCTCAGGGCGTCCTTGAGGGCGTTCGTCGCCGTATCCCAAATCTCGTCCGAGCCGATATGCTTTTCCGGTTTTGTCGATAGCTCAATATGAAAATCCTCAAACCCGAAGGCCTTATATATCTCAAACGTAAGCTCGATGACACCAGTTATTTCCCCCTCAATCTGCTCAGGCGTGCAAAAAATATGGGCATCATCCTGCGTAAATTGTCTTACCCTGAACAGGCCGTGCATAACGCCGCTGGCCTCGTGCCGGTGCACAAGCCCAAGCTCGGCGATGCGCATCGGAAACTCGCGGTATGAATGCTGCCTCGTTGTGTAAACCAGACACCCGCCCGGACAATTCATCGGCTTTATCGCATAGCCGGCATCGTCGAACCTCGTAAAATACATATTCTCCTTGTAATTGTCCCAGTGCCCGCTTTTGTGCCAGAGCTCTTCATTCAGGATAATAGGTGTCTTTATTTCCTGATAGTTGAATTTATTGTGAACGTCCCGCCAGAAATCCACTATGGTGTTCCAGACAATCATCCCCCTTGGATGAATGAATGCAAAGCCGGGGCCGGCCTCGTTGAAACTGAATAAATCCAACTGCCTGCCCAGCGCCCGGTGGTCGCGCCTCCTGGCCTCATCCAGCCGTGCGAGGTAATCATCAAGCTCCCTTTTGTTCGACCAGGCGGTGCCATAGACCCGCTGAAGCATTTTCTGGGTTGGGTCGCCGTGCCAATATGCACCTGCTACGGACATAATCTTGAAGCTGCCTACCCTGCCCGTGCTGGGCACGTGCGGCCCGCGGCACAAATCCTCAAAGCCGTCGCCGTGCGAATAGAAACTAATGATGTCACCGCGTGCGCGGTTTATATTGTCGGTCTTATATCGGTCGCCGGCCAATTTCGCCAGGGCCTCGGCCCTGCTCATCTGTCTGCGAACAAACGGCTTGTCGGCCTTTATGATTTCCCCCATCTTTTCTTCTATCCGCTCGAAATCCGTCGGCCGAATCGGCTCATCGAGGTCAATATCGTAATAAAACCCGTCCTCAACGGTCGGCCCATAGACCAGCTTTGCACTCGGCCAGATGCTGCATATCGCCTCAGCCATTATGTGCGCGCAGCTATGCCGCATTATCTCAAGACCTTCGCGGTCTTTTATGGTAATGATTTGGACCTGTGCACCTTCAGGCAGGTCCACAGGCGCGGACAAATCCGCCAATTGCCCGTTTATTTTCGCAGCTACAGCCGCCCTTGCCAGCCCCGGCCCTATCTTCTCAGCCAATTGTTTTGCTGTCGTGCCGACCGCAACTTCCAATATGCTGCCATCAGGCAGTGTTACTTTCGCCATACATCCATCCAAAATTACCAATCCTTCGTATGATATTTGCCGCAGACAAAATTGTCAAGTAACTCTTGCATCGTGGTTCTTGCGGCCCGTCTCTCGCAGTTTGAATCTGCCCGCCGAAAAGTCCGACAGATAAAGTCGCAATAACAAGCAACGCTCATAACTTATTTATCGACATAAAGTTATGCAAGCTTAATCCGCGGCACTTTTTAACTTTCACCCTTTTACTTTCACCTTTTTACTTCTATCGACACTACCTCTAATGGTATAATAAAGTCGTGGTTGGCGGCTGGTGTTATTGGTCTGCCAACTTTTTGTGACGATAGTCGTTGGCGAGCAGTGATTGGCCTATACCCGGCTTATTAGTTACCGTCTGTGGCCACAGAACTAATAACTATGAGCTTGTTACAGCGAATCACTAACGACCAAATGCTGACGACTATTCACTGACACAGAGGAAGGCAGGATGGATGTAAACTTGGTCCTATTCAAAAAAGACGGCTCACAAGAGACCTTCTCTTTGCCAAACAGCGCCACAGTCATCGGCCGACGCCGCGACTGTGACCTGCGTATTCCTCTTATGCCCGTTTCCAGAAGACACTGCCAGGTAACCTTCAACAGTGAAAGCTTGAAAGTCCGCGACCTCGGCTCACGTAACGGCACTTACCTGAACAACAAACGCATAGACGATGAAACACCAATCAAAGCCGGCGATTACCTTACGATAGGGCCTCTGACATTTTTGCTCCGGATAGACGGCCAGCCCAAAAAGATTATCCCGCCCGAGACCGCACTCAAGCCGGCCAAAGGTCCGCCGAAACAAAGTAAGCCCGCGACAAAAGTTCCAGCGGCTGCGAAGTCGGACAGCTTCATCGAATTGAAGGAATCCGACGATGTTGCTGAAACGGACGAATCTGATTCTTTCCTCGCCGAGCTTAAGGATTTATAGCAGGACCTGCCTGATTCAGTCTCCCGCCCGGCTATTCTGAAATGGACCGCTGATAATCCCGCTGCTCCCCCACAGCTGATAACCACATTTTGGATTTTTTTTCGCCTTGTCGATGCCGGCAAAATATGCTATCGTGAAAAAGGCGGACAATTTGTCTGTATTTGCTCGGAGAGCTTTTTATGCAAATACCGGATTTTATCGCAGGCCCGACACTGCTTTTATCGCTGCCTTTTAACCCGCTCAAGCTCATTTGTCTTGTGGCCTGGGTGAACCTCTGCCTGTATTTTGTTCAGCGTGTTGAATTCAGCCCTTTGGTTCCAAAACGCTATAAACCCGCCGCCAATATCGCCACACTTATAACAGGCCCGATACCGCTGCTGATAATGCTGATAATAGAGGCAGCAAGAAAATCGTCCGCGGGCGAAGGCGGTGTATTTGAGACGGTAAAGCAGCATCTGAGAAACGCTGCCGCCCGCCTCCAGCCGGCGCAGGATGATTCCGGCATAAAGCTGCTCGACTCATCCGGCAAAAGTATAAACCAGATATACGGACATAGTGACGGCAAGCGCGAGGACACCAGAATTTTGGCTTTGACGGAACAGATTATCGCCGACGCCCTCGACCAGCGGGCAAGTGACATCCTCATCGACCCAAAGGACGAATCAACTTACACAATCAGACTGCGGATAGACGGAGTTCTCAGGGTTGTGAAAGAACTCAAAGCCGAAACCTCCAAGGCGGTCATAAACAGCATCAAAGCCGTATCGAGTATGGACATCGCCGAAAAAAGAAGGCCTCAGGACGGCGCATTCACGGCAAAAAAAGAAAAAACGACGGCCTCTTTTCGGGTCGCAAGCGCAGGCGTGCTCTACGGCGAAAAACTGGCCGTAAGGATACTCAACCAAAATGCAGGCACTTTCACGCTCGCGGACTTAGGCCTGACCGAAAAGCATTACTCAATCATCGAAAACGCAATGAATAAACCATCGGGAATGGTGCTCATTTGCGGCCCCACCGGCAGCGGCAAAACCACAACGATGTATGCCTTGCTCAACCAAATCGACCGCCGCACCCGCAACGTCATTACCGTGGAGGACCCGGTCGAGGCCGTCCTGCCGAAGGCAAGCCAGATTGAAATTAATCCAAAAGCCGACATTACCTTCCCAAAGGCGCTCCGCAGCATATTGCGCCAGGACCCGGACGTGATATGTGTGGGCGAGATACGCGACGAGGAGAGCGCCGAAATAGCGCTTCGGGCGTCGCAGACCGGACATCTGGTGCTGGCCACGATACACTGTGACAGCAACACAACGGCGGTGGTGAGACTGCTGGACCTGGGCGTGTCGCCTCTTCTGCTGTCATCTGGACTGAGACTTCTGATTTCGCAGAGACTGATGCGGCGGCTCTGCGAAGATTGCAAAAGGCCCGCGACACTTACGGATGGTTTGATAGAAGAGTTCAACAAAAAAGGTATAGACTACGGAAATATGTTCGAGGCAGTCGGGTGCAAACGATGTGGAGGAACCGGCTACTTCGGAAGAATGGCGATTATGGACCTTCTGGTCATAACCGACCAGTTGAAAGGAGACCTCGCAAACAATACGGGCATAGTCAGCGAATCGAAGACCGAAAGCAGCAGAAGAGACAGGTTCAATATGAGGAAAGAAGGTCTCATGAAAATAGCCGCAGGAATAACAAGTCTTGAAGAGCTCAAGAGGGTTGTGGGATAAAGCCTATGGTATTCTGGATGGGCATATTAGCCGGTGCGCTTTTTGCGTGGGTCGCCGTCCAAATCGGATTCTATCAAACCTGGGCGATATTTTTTAATATCGTAATCTCAACCTACCTGGCCGTATTCCTTACTCCCGTAATCACAAACGCGGTGCCGGCAACCGGCGAAATCTCCTGCGGCAACACCCTGACCCTTGCGGCTGTTGCCATAGCGGCATTTTTGATTCTCCAGGGGATAACATACGCATTTGTGCCGGACACATTAAGTGCGTTTTTCCCGAAGGTGCTTAACACCGTCGGCAGCGGCATTATCGGCTTCCTGGCCGGCCTTCTTGTCTGGAGCTTCATAGCCCTGTCAATCTCGGCGATGCCGGCCGGTCACAGCGCCTTCGCACAGGACATCGGCTTCGGCAGGAAAATCCAGCACAGCCAGGCGCCTTACATCACCTGGTGGTGCAATCTTGTTCACTCGGCCGCGGCCTTCGGCGACGGCAAGCACACCTCCAACGAAATTATCGCTTCTCTATTGGACTACGCCGAGGGCAAAGCCGCTAAAAAAAGGCCCGCGCCGGCAGAACCAAACAAACCGGGCGGACCCGACGCTAAAAGTGACAGCGCAAGCGGCCAAAAACAACGCAGTCCGCCGCGGCGAGCCAACCTCAACGATATTTAAGTGAACCGATGGGCTGTAACACTTTTGCCGGGCCAGGAGCGGAACCAATTTCGCGCAGTGTCCACCCGTGTTGGCAAAAATCCTTGCACAAAATTTGTGTCCGAGAAAAATAAGTTATAGGATTATATATCCGTGCACTTTGGCATAGCTAAAAATAACCTGTTGCAGTCAATAGCTTAAAGGCTGCCAACAGAATTCGCCAGCAACTGCCCAGTGTCCTCTTAAGCATATCTTATCGGATCCCTTCTACGGTAAGGAGGTTTTCATTCACGGTGCGGCACCGCCGGGCCTCGCCAGACGCTGCCGCCGAAGGTGGTGACGTAGATCATACGTTCGTCGGATGGTTCGAATGTCACTCGCTGGATGTTCGAGAAGGGAAGATTGTCGAACGCCTGCCATGTTTGACCGTTGTCCTGCGAAAGCCATAGACCTGCGCCGGCACTGCCCTCGGTGAGTGTCATATAAATCCATCTATTGTGCTTTGGGTGGAAATAGCCACCGAAGGTCTGTTGGGCTTGGCGGCTAATGCGTTGCCAGCTTTGGCCACCGTCCTGTGTGCGGTAGAGGCCGCCGGACTGATCGCCCCCGCCAGCGTCGCACACGCCCACCAGGATGATGTTGCTGTTCTGCGGGTGGACCGCAAAGTCCTTAGGATACAGGAAAAGCTGAGATGCGTTGACCTTCTCCCAGATCTCGGCGCCGTCCTTGGACCGGTACAACCCGACCCCTTCGCTCATGAGAGGTTTTCCCCGGGCTGGACGCATGGCGCAGATCATCGCAAAGAGCGTTCCATCCTTGTGCAGAATCACGCGGGAGACGCGGATGTTCAGTGGGTGGCCAAGGCCGTTTTTCCTAAGTGTCCACGTCTTGCCATCATCGACCGATTTATATACACCTTCCATAAAGACCCCTGCATACAAAGTTCGTGCATTCGCAGGACTTTTGGGATCGAGCACGATCGAGGTCAGTGGCCGCAGCGGCAGGCCCTGCGCCTCCGGCTTCCAGGAAGCGCCAAAGTCATGGGAAATGCACACGCCGCCAGGACCGTTGTGGCCGTGCCGTTCGGAGATGATGTTATCGTTAGGAATGTCGTGTACATCTGAGAATGCACCCCACATCTTGCCAGGTATATTCGAGTCGAACGCGATCTCGTAGCAGGTGTTTCTCCATGGGGACCAAGTATTCTTGTCCCACCAAATCCAGGTCTTGCCACTGTCGATAGACCGAGCGAAGCCAATGTCCGTGTAAGCAATATAATGACGGTTGGTTTCAAAAGGGTCGATATAGTAGTTCCACGTCGTGGTGACGACAAGGCCGGTACACATCCAAGTGCTGCCTGGTTTAGGTTGCTGGCCGGGAGTGGGGTAGGTATCACCGTTGAACCACGTGTCGCCCCCATTATGAGTAACATAAGACTGGCTCCAAACCAATATCAAACGGTTCGGATCGCTGTTGCAAATAGCAGCGCCGAAGGGAGTATCTCCTCCTTTATACGACTGTCCCACCGAGGCAGTGACATAATTGGGAGCTACGTTGTATTGTTGAAAACGCGGGTCTTGGAAGAAAGTCGCTCGCCAGGTGTCGCCGCCGTCATCGCTGCGATAGACGGTCTCATGATGTGGCGGATGAAAGCCCGTGCTTGTATTCGTGACGTACACCGTCAACGGCCTGGCGTCTGTGGCCAGAACCTGTTTGTAGTGTGCGATAGGACCGTAAGACCATTGGTCGGCCTTCGTTGTGTCTACATTGATGCCGGGGCCCATCGCCGACTGCCAGGTCTGCCCGCGATCCCTGGAACGGTAAACGCCTCCTCGCAAGACGCCGTTTTCCAGTTTGCTGGTCACGGTGCAATAGAGCATGGTGCCTGCCGAATCGGAGCCTCCGCCGAAACCCACAATCTCCTTCCAAGGCAACCCATCGGTTCTCTCTACCCAGATCTGTCCGCCGTCATCAGATCGCCAAATGTTCTTGTCCGTGGCGGCAAACATAGTGCGGCCGTTGTTTGTGCGGTCGAAGTGGAATCCGATTACTTGGCCCTTCGGACCGGGACAGGCGGCCCAGGTGACGCCCGCATCACGTGACAACCAGCACTGGCCATTGCGCGTGCCCACTAACATGATGCTTGGCTCAGTGGGATTGACCGCGATCTCGCCGGAGAGGGAATCCTTGAGGTTGCCGATGGGTGTGAAGGTCCGGCCGCGGTCGCGGCTGATCTTCAACCGGCCCCAGGAGGAGGCGTAGATTACGTTGGCATCGGACGGGTGAAAGCCAGGCCGACATTGGGTGTCGGTCCGCAACTGGGCCTGGTGTATCATCCACCAGTTGTGGCCACCGTCCTCGGAGATGTAGGCGGCGCTCATGTCGCAGTTAAGCATCATCAGATTGGGGTCCGCCGGCGAGATCGCGGGACTGAACATGCCGCCTCCACCGGAAAGGCCCACGGGCTCCCAATGGTGGCTTTCGAATATTGGATTTGGGAGCGGTGACTCGCAGAGGCTGCAATTGGCCCACAACAACAGCAGCAACACCACAGTCAGCCCACGGCATATTACTGATGAAAAGACGCCACAGGTTCTCATATATACTCCCGCATAATCCGCAGGTACTCGCGGCAGGTTTCTCGTATGTCGGGGTCGCCGGGATGCCGGTCCTGCTCGATGGAGGCGAAGCCGTTGAAGCCGACCTTCTTGAGGGCCGTGACAATTGCCTCAATGTCCATCACGCCCCGACCGAACGCCGGGAACTGTCGCATCAAGCCATCGATATCGCGCATGTGCACGTTCATCAGGTGCCTGCCCACTTTATGGATCGCAACCGGAGTGTATTCCCGCTGGAGCAGCGTCCAGCCCGCGTCAAGATTGTAGCCCAGATCTTCGTCGTGAATCTGGTCCCACAGCCGCAGGAACGACGCCGCATCCGGGACTAAGCAATGTGTGTGCTGCTCGATGGAAAACTTCAGGCCGTGAGCTTTCGCCCGTGACAGGCAGGCTTTGGTGGTCTCCACGTAGGCGTTCCATACCAGGTCCCAATCGAATCCTTCCGCAATGTCGATGTGATACTTCTGGCCTGGTTTGGGCTCGGCGATCTCGTAGTAGCGGGGCAGATACTCCATCGGCCCTTTCAGCTCGCGAGCCCAGGGAGCTACGATATTGATGATCGGCGAGCCCAGCTCTTTCCCGATTCGGCAGCCCGCCTCGAAGTAGGCGAGTGCCTGCTCGCGAGCGGCTCGATCCGTACTCGACAAATCCTCGACCACCGGCTGGAAAAGGACGAACTGCGACACAAGTAATTTGTTTCGCTGGAGCTTTTGGTTGAGCCGATCAATCCACGCATCCGTCCAGAACTCCTTGAGGTCTCTACGTGCCGTCACGATCAATTCGACGCCGTCGAAGCCCAGCTCACCGATGACATCCAGGGCCGGCTCAGGGTCCGCGGCTGGACTCAGATTGTGAAAACACCAGCTCAGGCAGCCAATTCGGGGCTTGCCTTGCGGGCGTGACGGCGGTTCTGTCGCATTTGCCGACAGTGACAGTCCGGAGGCCGCGATAGCGGCGGTCCGGAGAAATTGACGGCGGTTCAAATTATGTCGAGTCTTCATAAGTGTACTCCTTCTTGTTATGTTGGACGCGAGAAACTATTCTTTTCTTGTTTCTTTTATCCTTTTCTGAATCTTGTACCAGGACGGTGTTATCAGAAAGCTCTCGTCCATGTTCTCAATCATTGTAATTATCTTGTTCATCGGCACTGAAAAGCTTAAGACATTCCACGCTACGAACGGCCGTGCTGAAACATCAAACATTCCCAGTACTGCCCTCGGAAAATCAGATCCTTTCTCAAGATAAGGATATTGAACGATAGAACCACAGCCTGCAGAAAACGGACAGAATACGCCGTTCGGTTCAGCTATATCATAATTCGCCAAAGTAAAAAGTCCGGACAGAATATCAGGTTGGGCAAAAAAGACAACAACATCAGGCTCATCTGACTCTTCGAGCGTATCCCACCTCTTGAAAACGATATATCGGCCAGGAGCCTTAAACTTTGGAGCGTTCTTCATTATTTCTTTGACCAGTTCCGGTGTTTTCTTGTAACGCTCCCCTTCGAGTTTGCCTGCAATACCACAGGAAAGAAAATATTCAAAATTCGGCATGACTTCCTGGCTAAATCCCAGGTACCTTTTTCCACCAAAGCAACCGAATGAATCAGTATCAAAACAGATAGAACTTCCCATCCTTACTTTTGACAAATCGGCCATTATACACCGATATCCAGGAGTTGGTTTCACCAATTCCACTTCTGGAGCTTCGTTGGCATAGTAAAAAACTATAGGAAGTTCTGTCCCATCAAAATATTTCTCCCATACCGCCAAAAATCTCTCCTTTAGTTCAATATCCATGTGATATACCCTTTCAAAACGCAACGTCCTTTGGGCTGTATTCTATCATCGTGTGAGTGTCCATAAAGGGAATTTATGATTGTAGGGGGTGTGCTTCATGTTTGTAGGTAGATTTTTCAAGCTGCCAAGGGTTTCGTTTGCCATAGCCGCTCCCATCTGCCATTAAGCCAAACAAGCCGCAAAGCCAACACCGATGACGACCCTAAACGCGTC